>Ga0154629_1075_pt12 | contig 9630 bp, 6 predicted proteins | sample Rifle2008BG13ft_FD_116058 | JGI IMG/M metagenome (GOLD analysis project Ga0154629, IMG submission 116058) | Candidatus Aminicenantes bacterium RBG_13_59_9 | reverse complement strand
GACAGACAGCACAACCAGGTCATATTCACGGGAATCCTTTTTATCGTCTTCAGTCAGATATTCAATGATCAGATTTTTCGTCTGAGAGACTTCTTTAACGGAGGGCGGGCGACACCTAATGTAATTGACCCCATGCTCCTTGGCACGTTGATAATACTCATCGAATCCTTTGCTGAAGGCTCGCATGTCCATGATAAAGACGTCGCAATCCAATTCTCCGCTGATATGCTCTTTGGCGATGATGGCTTCTTTGGTGGCATACATACAGCAGACAGAAGAACAGTAGTCTCGTTCAGAATCCCGTGAGCCGACGCACTGGATAAAGGCGATCCTCTTGGGCTGCGTTTTATCGTAGGGTCTTAAAACTTTTCCAGAGTAAGGACCCGAGGCTGACAATATCCTCTCAAACTCGAGCGATGTTACGACATTTGGGAAAGTCCCATATCCCAGGCCTTCCTTGATCTTGGCGTCGAACAGATCATAGCCCGGAGTCAGGATGACGGCACCCACGCCGAGTTCAAATTTCTTCTCGGTCTGATCATATTCAATAGCCCCGGCTTCACAAAACTCTTTGCAGACCCCACACTCATCCTTCAACAGGTGGACGCAATATCTTTCGTCAAGAGCGGCCTTGTTGGGAACGGCCTGTGGATAGGGTATATAAGCGGCCGCTCGATCGATCAACCCCATATCAAACTCATTCAATATGGGAACCTCTTTGCTCTTGCTGATCCCCTCAAGTTTGATCCTCTCCGTCGGACAGATGAAAGCGCAAGCCCCGCAAGTCTGGCAGACGTCAGATTTGGCATCAAACGGCGGGCTGACCTTTCGATGAGGACCGCGATGGACAAAACCTATGGCGGCGATGCCCATTCTCTCGTTGCACATTCTGGTGCAGAGGCCGCAAAGAAAACAATCATCGTTTCGCTTCGTAAATCGCGTTTCTTTGACACCATATTCTGCGGCGATGGCCTGGATGGCCTTGGAATCCGGACACCTGGCCAGGAGCAGTTCCACCAGTATTTTCCGAGTTTTATTCACTCTTTCCGAATCCGTGTTGACTTCTAAACGGTGGCTGGCCGGATATGTGCAGGAAGTCTGAATCGTGGTCCGGCCCCTTTGAACAACTTCCACCAAGCATAGACGGCAGGCTCCGTATGGGAGCAAGGCTTTATGATGGCAAAGAGTGGGGACCTTTATCCCGACACCCTGAAGACATTCCAAGAGCGTTTTGCCCTCATCGAATTCATGTTTTTTTCCGTTGATTGTCAGCTCGATCACGCCGACCTCCATTATGAATGACCTATTTTTCCCCTCTGGCCTCAAGGTCGCAGCGGAGACACCTCTTGGCTTCGAGAATGGCATCGGCCTCGGTGAGTCCCAATTCCACCTCTGAAAAGTCCTTCAGCCTTCGGTCGATGGGGAGGAACTGGGCCTTGGGTCTCTTGAGGCTCTTGGTCTCCTCTTCAGTGAGCTTGAGGGTCTCTACATAGAATTCCGGACGAGTCACTTCGTATTTTCTCTCCAGTTTTTCGCCTTTGATGTATTTGTCGATCATCTCAGCTGCGGTTTTCCCATGAGCCATGGCTTCGGTGACGGTATTCGGACCGGTTACCACATCCCCCCCCGCAAATATCCCCTTGATATTCGTCGAGAGCGTTTCCGGATCGACCTCAATGGTGTTCCACTTTGAGATGCTCAATTCATTCCCGTCCAACGATGAGATATCGGGCTCCTGACTGATAGCCAGGATCAAGGTATCCGCACCGACTTTAAACTCCGAGCCTTCTACGGGGACGGGTCGTCTTCTGCCGCTCTGGTCCATTTCTCCCAATTCCATCCGGATGCACTCAATCGCCTCCAGCCGGCCGTTGCTCGAAATGACGTTGATCGGAGCGGCCAGGAATTGGATATCGATGCCCTCGTTCAACGCTTCTTCAATTTCACTCTTGATCGCGGGCATCTCAGCGCTCGTCCTTCTATACAGGATCTTCGTATCCTTCCCGAGACGCCTGGCGACCCGGGCCGCGTCTATCGCCGCATTCCCGCCTCCGACAACGATGACCCGGTCGCCGATCTCCACCCGGCGCCCGAGGTTGATATCCATCAAGAATTCGATCGCGTCGATAACGCCTTCCGTATTTTCTCCGGGAATCTGCATCTTGAGTCCCTTATAAGCACCGATGGCGACGAAGACGGCGTTGTACTCTTCCCTCAGTGCATCCAGGGAAACATCTTTCCCGACGGTCGTATTCGTTTTGATCTCGACACCAAGTCCCTTAATCCTGTCGACTTCGTACTTCAAGATCTCCTTGGGCAGCCTGAAATCCGGGATGCACAGGGCCAGCATTCCACCGGGTATCTCCCGGCTTTCAAACACCGTCACCTTGTATCCTTCCAGGGCCAGATAATGGGCACACGTCAGCCCTGCCGGACCGGCGCCCACGATAGCGACTTTCTCTTTCTTTTCGCCCTTTGGCTTCTCTTCAACGGCAAGGCCGTGCTTCATCTCGTAATCGGCCAGGAAACGTTTCAACAGTCTTATGGATATGGGATCATCCCATTCCCCCGCCACGCATTTCTTTTCACAGGGGGTGTTGCAGACACGTCCGCAGATCAGCGGAAGGGGATTCTCTTTCCTGACCACCCTGATGGCCTCTTTAAATTTTCCCTGGGCGATGAGCCCGATATAATTCGGCACATCCTGGGAAATCGGGCAGATATGCTGACAGGCGGAGGAGATGATCCCCTTGCACACCAAAGCAGAACATCTTTTATATTTAATATGTTCGATATACTCGTCCTCAAAATATTTCAGGGTGCTCAGGACCGGATTCGGCAGCGTCTGTCCCAACCCACACATGGAGGCATCGATGATCGCATGGGACAGCTCTTCGAGAGTCTTGAGGTCCTCCTCTTTGCCGTCTCCCCGGCAGATCCTTTTGAGTATGTCCAGCAGCTCAGACGACCCATCACGGCAGGAGGCGCATTTTCCGCAGGATTCATCGTTGGTAAAATCAATAAAATATTTCGCCACATCCACGACACAGGTGTCCTCGTCCATCACGATCAGCCCGCCGGACCCCATGATCGACCCGGCCTCCGTCAATTTTTCATAATCTACGGGCAGGTTGATCAAGCTGGCGGGGATGCATCCTCCCGAGGGCCCGCCCGTCTGGATGGCCTTGAATTTTTTTCCCCTCGGAATTCCGCCTCCGATGTCATAGATGATCTCTTTCAAGGAAATTCCCATGGGGACTTCGACTAAGCCCGTATTGTTGATCTTACCGACGAGAGAAAAGACCTTGGTCCCTTTGCTCAATTGGGTGCCGATGCCGTTGAACCAAGAGGCTCCTCGGTCAATAATCACCGGAATCGTGGCCCAGGTTTCCACATTATTGATGTTGGTCGGCTTTCCCCACAGCCCCGACTCAGCAGGATAGGGCGGCCTCTGTTTCGGTTCCGGCGGACGGCCCTCTATGGAAGCGATCAGTGATGTCTCTTCGCCGCAGACAAATGCCCCGGCTCCCTGTTTGATAGAGATATCAAAACTGAAATCCGTATCGAATATGTTTTGACCGATCAACCCGTATTCTCGGGCCTGGTCCAGGGCGATCTCCAGTCTCTTCATAGCCAGCGGATACTCCGCTCGGATATAGACATACCCCTTGCTCGCCCCTATGGCCCTTGCCCCGATCAACATCCCCTCTATCACGGAATGAGGGTCGGCTTCGACAATGCTCCTGTCCATATAAGCGCCGGGATCACCTTCGTCGGCGTTGCATATGATGTATTTCGTATCTCCCGGCTGATTTCGACATAGCTCCCACTTCAATCCGGTCGGAAATCCGGCGCCCCCTCGGCCGCGAAGGCCGCTCTTTTTGACCTCCGCAACGATATCCGCCGGCGACATCTCCGATAAAGCCTTAGCCAGGGCTTTATAGCCGTCCCTGGCGATATATTCATCGATGATCTCAGGGTCGATCAATCCTCGATTCCTGAGAGCGATCAATGTCTGCCGGGAAAAAAAGCCGATATCCATCATCTTGGGAATAGCGATCTTATCGGCAGGAGGGGTGAACATGAGCTGTTTGACAGGCCGGCCTTTCAAAAAATGCTCCGTCACAAGATGCGGGATGATGTCAGTCGCTAAGCTTTGGTAGAAGATCCCATCCGGCATAACGGTCATCACCGGCCCTACCGCACAGAATCCATTGCAACCCGTCATGACAACGAGGACTTCCTTCTCCAATCCCTGCTTCTTGATTTCCTCATCCAGAGCGACCTTGATCTTAAAGGACTTGTTGGAAACACAAGCGGTCCCCGCACAGAGCATTAAATGCAGCCTGTATTTTCCCGAGCTGTATTCGTTCATGGCCTATTTGACCTCTCTGGTATCGCTGACCCAAAAATAGTTAAGAGACTCTCTCGCTCCCTTTGGCCAAAGCGTATTCACTGACAACGCGTCCGCCGTTGACATGCTCGGCCAATATCCTGCGCATCTTTTCCTGAGTCAAATCCACGTATTTCACCGGAGCTTCGTCCTTCAATTCCACCGTGGCCATGGGCTCTCGGCTGCATAGTCCGGCACATCCTGAGCTTGTCAGGATCACATCCTTGATATCTTGCTTTTCAAACTCCTCCATCAACGCGTTCATGATCCCTCTCGCCCCGGCCGCTATTCCACAGGTTCCCATGTGAACCGTGATCTTGGCTCTCCCTGCTCCTTCTCGTAAGAGCGTCGTCTTCTTCACTCTCGCGCTGATCTTCTCCAAGTCCTTGATACTCAACTTTGGCATTGTCTCTCTCCACTTAATGCGTTCAAACCGTGGATCTTAAACAGCGTTTTCTGAGCATTTACTGGGCGTGCGTATACATCCCCAGCAATTCGGGCACCTTTGTTTTGGACATAAGGCCATGGATGTCTTCTCCCACCTTCAACACCGGAGCTAAACCGCAGCACCCGATGCAGCGCACCGTCTCAAGGGTGAAGAGCATGTCTTTTGTCGTCTCCCCGTTTTTTATCCCGAGCTCGCTTTCCAGGGCGGCCACGACTTTCCCAGCGCCCTTCACATGACAGGCTGTTCCAAGGCAGACGGTGACGATATGCTTTCCTCTCGGCTCCAGGCTGAACGCATTGTAGAAGGTGGCGATCCGGCAGACGATGCTCAAGGGCATGTTGAGTGTATCGGCGATGTACCTCAAAACGGGCTCGGGCAGATAGTTATAGGTATCATTCGCTTTCTGCAGGATGGGGACCAGCGGACCTTCTGTATCTTTGAATTCTTTTATGATCCTGTTCATGATCTCCATGTCTTTGACCGTGATGTCTATCCGGTCCTTTTCAGGTGCAACATAGATGATCCTGTGAACCGGGCAATTCTCGGTGCAGATACCACAACCGGTGCACTTCTCTTCATTGACGAACCGGGGTTTCTTTCTGAGCTTGACGTTGAAATGACCGGCCGTTCCTTCAATGCTCTCAACTTCCGCCAGAGAAATCACTTCGATGTCTTTGTGTCTGCCGACCTCAACCAACCTCGGCGCCATGGTGCACATGGCGCAATCGTTTGTCGGGAAAGTCTTATCGAGTTGAGCCATAACCCCTCCGATAGAGGGTTGGTGATCAACCAGATAGACCTTTATGCCCGACTCGGCCAAATCGAGGGCTGCCTGCATACCGCCGATCCCGCCGCCAACAACCAGGGCGGCGCCGATTTTTTTGTTTTCCATTATGTTTTCATACATGGTCGAGAGCTGCCCCTTCAGGCACCTTCTGCTCGAGTGCCTTTTCTCGGACCGCTTGAAAGTAGACCGCCAGCGGACGATACAAGAGGTGGGCCCATTTTCCAAATGGCACTTCAACGACGAGCATGGCCACAGCGATGACCAGATGGATAGAATATGTGAAATATGTGGCCAGCGGTAAGCCCATATACCTGAAAATATGGACAAGGATCCCGGTTACGGCCGTGAGCAACAGCAGGACCGGGAACATCCAGTCGCTGAAATCTGAAAACCTGTGGATTTGTTCGCGCTTTCGGATGCGGCCGATGATGATCTCTATGGTGCCGTAAAGAAGGACAGCCGTGGCGTAATACCCCAGCCACCGCTGGGGGTGATGAAGAGGATAAATATTGTCCGTCTGGAACCAGAGCAGGAAAACAACCACCAGAAGCAGCATGAGCACATATCCCGAAACGAGCAGGAAGTGCTTAAGCCATCGGCCCGTATTTCGCGAACACTTTAAAAAAAGTTTCTGTGTTCCAAAATTCCAGATGATTTTCCATACCTGCGACAGGAAAACGAGCAAGGGAATCTTGACCTTCTGTCCCTCATGTCTGACATACCCGAACCCGTCTTCTTTAAAACCCCGGATGACATCCATTATTCCGAAGCCCCGCCCCTCGTGCATGACGAACCAGTACATCCTGAATGCATTGGTGAACAAGAAGAACGCCAGTACGGCAAACATCATCAAGTCGAAATAATGAACCAGGTGAACAGGGGCAAAGGTGTTGAGTTCCACCCGCTCTGTCACAAGAGGGCCGTGAAAGAGCATTATCATGAGTGTCATGAATGCGCCCACTACGAAAAGGGATCCCAACTCCCATATTTTCGACTTGTAAAATCTCTTGGAAAGACCTGTCCAGTCATATCTTGACGTCAGATAGCGCCGGAGGGTCATCATCGCCTCTCCAGGCTCAGTTTCTCTGGGGCAGGCCGTCGAACAATCGCCGCAGTAATAGCATAACCACGGCTCCAGGCTGCCTCGCAGCAAGCCTTTCAAGCCCAGGAGCGCATATCGCATTGTCCTGCGAGGAAAAGAAGCGGAGTCCTTGGCCAAGGAACATGATACCGTGCAACTTCCGCACTGATAACAGGCGTTGACGTCGAAATGGCCGAACTTCCGAACCTCACTCAGCAGGCGAGGATCGCTCTTAACATTTGTCATGTTTGCACCGCCTCATGAGAGCAGCCCATATATTCCAGTCCAGTTTACAGGACATTCCCTTTTTTGCAACGATGGAAGTCAACCCCCGGGAAAGACGGTGTAGATTCTCAGCTTTTAATAAGGGCATCACTCAAATATCGAATTAACCGGCTTAATAATTAAGACACAATGCCGCCAAGAACGGGTAATGTTATACAATAGAGCTACTATTGTCAAGGAAATATTTCCAATTTTGACCAAACTGTTCGACGTCTCTGTGATGAAACGGGGGATCCGCTGCAAGAATTGCGCCCAGGGGGAGGGCTTGTGCGCCTTGCCGCGGTATTTCATACAGCGGAAACTTCGGATTTCTCTGACGGCTTCGTTATTCGGCTCTTTGGGAGGCTGGAGCGCGGCCGGCAGGCAAAAAGATTTCGTGGCGAAACCGCACGGGGCGACTTATCCCTCCCCGCCGGCCTTAATTCTCTTGTTGTCCTCCCTAATATATCCTAGAGCCCTTTTCGACTTGCTTTAGGGCTTGCAATTCAACTAATATTTATTGATAATAAGCTTGACCACGGAAGGAGGACCCATGGGAAGAAAATGCCTTTTTATCATCGGCGTCGTCGCTTTCCTCTTCACTCTGACGAGTTGCACATCCAAGCCTGAGGACAGCCTTCTCAAGAGCTACTTCCATGCCATCATGCTCAACGATGTCACCACGATGTCATCCATGGCCATCGAGCCCATGGTGATCGAATCGGACAGCTGGAAGATCACATCCGCCACCGAGATGAAGATCGAAGACGCGTTCCTGCCGGCGTTGAACACGATGGAGCTCGAGTTAAAGAAGAAGATGGAAGACCACATCGGCCCGACCCTGGACGCCAAGGACCAACTGGACGCCGCGCAAGACGAGCTGAAGTACAACCGTTCCCCCGCTATGAGGAAGAAAGTGGCGGACCTCCAGGCGGCCTATGACGCCATCTTCGAGGAACACAAGCAGTTCCAGAAGAACTACAACGAGGCCAAAGCCGCGGCCGCCCAGGAGGAGGAGATCACCAAGTTCTCCCTGGGCGCGGGCGACATCGCTACGGCCCGCAGCCTGACGGGCCAGGTGAACTCCAAACAGGTGGAAGTGGCGGTCACCAACGACGGCCAGGTGAAGAACTACCGGTTCTACATCCGGCAGTACGTCCTCAAGGAAGAGGCGACGAACACCAACTTCCGCGGGAGATGGATCATCACCCGGATTGAGCCGATCCTCTGAGCCGGGCTCTTTCGCGGTCGAGGATTTTAAGGTAAAATCTCCCTGTCCGTAGGGCCGTTAGCTCAGTGGTAGAGCACCGCCCTTTTAAGGCGGGTGTCGCTGGTTCGAGCCCAGCACGGCTCACCATCATCAGCCCCTGTCGTCTAGCCAGGTCAAGGACATCGCCCTTTCAAGGCGGTAACACGGGTTCAAATCCCGTCGGGGGCGCCATTCCTTATGCTTCTTACCTCTTTATCTTAATAGCTCTCTTCCGTTCTTTAAGGCCGGCCCCACATCCACGCTAAACGGAAGAGAGCTTATCAATAAACAATCTCCACGGACTTGATCTCCGAAGGGCTGAACTCCAGGTTGAGATCCGTTCCCTCAAGCGGAAGCCGCTTCAGGCGATTTTCCATGAGGTCGAGGACATAGACTTCCCCGGGCGCCCGGTGGAATCGCAGACGGGCTCTGGCGGCGGTCCCCTCGGCCTCATAAAGACGGAGGACGAGGCTGTCCCGGTCCTCGGTTTTTTTCACCGCAGCGAGGACGATATTGGACGGCTCGGCGCCGAAGAAGGAAAATGAGGTTGGCAGGTCGCCGCCGCGGCGGTCCAGGAGCCGGGCGAGGAGGGGCGTGTTGAACTCGTGGCCGCGGCGGACGGTGTCGGCCTCGCGCCAGGTCCCGGCGTGGGGATAGAGGGCATAGGAGAATTCGTGGCGGCCCCTGTCGGCCATGGGGTCGGGATCGAGCGGCGAGCGGAGCAGGGTCAGGCGCATGACGCGGCCCTCGATGTCGTGGCCGTATTTGGATTCGTTGAGCAGGCTCACGCCGTATGCGCCGTCCGACAGGTCGGCCCAGCGGAGGGCGGGAACCTCGAAACGGGCGCGCTCCCAGTCCGTGTCGCGCGATGTTGGCCGGGCGACGAAAGCGTAGGGAATTTCGTAGAACGCCTCCCGGCTCGAGACGGCGACGGGGAAAGCGGCCTTAAGCAGGACGTGGTCTTCCCACCAGTCGGCTTTCATGCAGATGTCGACCCGCGGCACGCCGGCGGTGAGAATGATCTCCTGGCTGAAAAATGAGGAAGGATAATCGGACGCGGGTTCGCGCCGGGCTTTGGACAATCCGAGGAAGTCCTTGTCCACGACGATCGAGGCCTGGACCGGGCCTTGCCGGCCGATTCTCACGCGGCGCGCCTCGTCCAGAGCCCATTCCCGGCCCGTGTACTTGATGTTCCAGGCGTCCCAGTAATCGGGGATGTCTTCCAGGAGTTGGAGACGGTTGGCTTCCGCGCCGGCGGCGAGCACTTCCCGGCGGTTGAGCTTGTCGTAGAGTCGGCGGATGTTTCCGCTCTCCGGGTTGATCTCGACGAGAAGATATTCATTCTCCAGGGTTGTGCCCCCGGCCTTGAGCGGTCCGTCCTCGGCGGCGCCGGCCGCGGAGCGGCTCC
>Ga0154629_1075_pt7 | contig 9743 bp, 10 predicted proteins | sample Rifle2008BG13ft_FD_116058 | JGI IMG/M metagenome (GOLD analysis project Ga0154629, IMG submission 116058) | Candidatus Aminicenantes bacterium RBG_13_59_9 | reverse complement strand
CTATTCCATATTCACCCTGGAAAAAATACGCCGCCGCCACCCCAAGGCCGTAATCTTCTTCATCCTGGGCATCGACGCCTTTTTGGAAATCAAGACCTGGCGCGAATACCGGCGGGTTCTGGAGCAGTGTCATTTCGTCGTCACGAGCCGGCCGGGATACGACCTCGCGCTCGCCCGGCAGGCCCTGAGAGGCCGCGCGGCGGTTCGTACCGTGGAGATCGGCCGGGGGGGAGCCCGGATCGGCCGTCTGCCGCGGGAGCCCTCCATATTCCTCCTGCCCATCTCAGCCCTGGATATCTCATCGACCGACATCAGGCGCAAAGCCCGCCGCGGGGAATCCCTGGCCGGCCTCGTGCCCGGTCCGGTCGCCGATTACATTAACCGCCACCGTCTTTATCAAGGGGGACAATGACAAACGACAAGCTGAAAAAAGCCGCCAAGAGAAGCCTTCCCCGGGAAGTGAGGAAGGCGGTCGCATCCTGCCAGGCAAAACTGGCCAAGGACATTTTTGTCCTAGACCTCAGGGACATCGCCTCATTCACCGACTTTTTCATCATTCTCCACGGCAATTCCGACCGGCAGAACCTGGCCATATCCGATCATGTCGAGCGCGAGCTGCGCAAGGACGGCTTTAGGCCGTTGGGAGTTGAGGGCCGCGGCTCCGGCGACTGGATCCTGATGGATTACGGTTTCTTTATCATTCATGTCCTTTCCAGGGAAAAACGCGAGTTTTACGCCTTGGAGAAGCTTTGGGGCGACGCCCCCCGGGCGGCCTACTGAGCCCCTTCGCCGCCGCTCCTGCTTTTTGGGGCCCGGAGACAGGGGGGGGCGGCCGCCCCATTTCCCATGAGAAAAGATTGACATTTTCCGCGTATACCGTTATGGTGTGGCGGTTTCGAGATGGGAAGGCAGAGGTGACGATCAAGTTCCTTTGGCCGGGACGGACCAGGAACAGACACCTGCGCGGCCTTCAGGATGAGTATATGGACAGGATCGGACGGCTGGCGTCCTGTCGGCTGGTCGAAACCCGGGAGGCCGGGGGAATGCCTGAAAGCGAGAAAGCCCGGATCCTCGACGTCGAGGCCCGGGGGCTTGAAAAACATCTGGCCAATGATTATATTATTTGCCTCTTTGACCAGGGGAAAGAAATGACTTCGGAGGAGTTGGCGCGTTTTCTGGAGCGGCATGGTTCCGCCTCGCGGCCGCTGACCTTCATCTGCGGGGGTTTTCTGGGGCTGGCCGAGCGGGTCATCGACCGGGCCAAGACGCGCCTGTCCCTGTCGCGCCTGACCTTTTCTCACGAGTTGGCCCGCGTCGTCCTCCTGGAACAGGTCTATCGCGGCCTGACGATCCTGAAAGGAAAACACTATGCCAAGTAAGCTGATCAAGAAAACCCGGTTCCTCAAGCCCGGCCGTCTCATAAAAAAGCAGGCGCCGGCGGTTAGGGAGAAAAAAGAGGCGGTGGTCAAGATGAATAAAAAGGAGGAGGAACAGGTCCGCCGGAAGCTGCTGGAAAAGAAGGAAGCTATCGTCAGAAAGCTCAGCCGGACCGCGGCGGCAAGCAAGGAGGTCGAGACGGACATCGCCCGGGACGTGGCCGACAAGGCGGAGAATTCCTACACCAAGGAATTCCTGCTCAGCCTGTCCGATACGGACCGCGACCAGCTCATTCATATCGACCAGGCGCTCCGGTCCCTGGAGAGAGGCAGCTATGGAATATGCCAGTCGTGTGGCCGGCCCATCACCAAAAAAAGGCTGGAAGCTCTTCCCTGGTCGGTTCATTGCCTCGTTTGCCAGCAGAAAATCGAATCCGGAACGGAGATGGAACCCGAGGCTTAGGCGCCTCCTCCATCTCGGCTCGCTCGTTTTTTTCCCTTCGTTCTGCCGTCTGTGCGGATGTCTCCTGGAGGACGAGGGTGAGCGCCTCGTGTGCCGCGCCTGCCTCCGCGGCCTGGAGCCGGATCGAAGGGGCTTCTGTCCGCGCTGCGGGCTGTTCCTCCAGGCGGCCGGCCCGCGAGATTTTTGCTCGTCCTGCGTTCAAAGCCCGCCTCCCTTTCTCCGACACCGTTCCGCCGGTGTCTATTCCGGCCGTCTGAAGACGCTCATCCTGCTGTTCAAGTACCGGGGCGGCGAAGTCCTAGGGCGCGACCTGGCGGAGTTCGCCTGGGACGCGCTGGGGGGGGACGACGAACTGTGGCGGGGAGTGGAGCGCGTCCTGGCTGTCCCTTTGCACCGGCGGCGGCGAAGAGAGCGCGGATTCAACCAGGCCTCCGTCCTGGCGCGGCGCCTCGCGGGCCGCGCGGGATTGCCTTTTATTGAAGGCCGTCTGGCGCGGAAGAAGGATATCCCCCCGCAAGCCGGGCTGGATTCCGTCCGGAGGCGGAGGAACGTCGCCGGAGCCTTCGCCGTCCGGCGCCCTGGGGAAATCGTCGGGCGGAGCCTTCTTCTCATCGACGACGTCTATACCACCGGCTCCACGGTCGGGGAATGCTGCCGCGCCCTCCTGAGGGCGGGAGCTCGGGACGTCAGAGTGTTGACCCTGGCCCGCGTCCAGCCGTGACCGCGGGACAAAAAAAACGCCCGGCCGACTCGGCCGGGCGCCGGGGGATGCAGACGGGCTCTGTTACTTGCCTTTCTCTTTGTCAACCGAGACCGGCTTGAGGACCCTGACCTTTCGCGCCTTGAGCTCCGGCTTCTTGGGCATGGTGACCCGCAACAGCCCGTTGTCGTGTTCGGCCTTGATTTTCTCGTGGTCGATGAAGTTAGGCAGGGTGAAGGATCGATAGAACGAGCCGTAGGAACGCTCGATGCGATGATAATTCTCTTCCTTGGTTTCCTTCTCGAACTTCCGTTCGCCCGAGATCGACAGGGTGTTGTCCTCGACCTTGATTTCGAGGTCGTCTTCCTTGACCCCGGGAAGCTCGGCCGTAAGCACCAGCTCGCTTTCGTTCTCGAAAATGTCCACCGAGGGAGTCCAGGTGCCTTGAACGATGTCCTTGTCCTCCCTGCCGGCAAACTGGTCCTCGAAAAGCCTGTTCATTTTTTCCCTCAGGGTCATCATGTCCCTGAAAGGATCCCATCTGATAATCGCCATTTTTTCCTCCTGTCGGCAGTTATTAGACAATTACAATGTAATATCTAAGCATAACCTTGTCAAGTTTATCTAAATAATAATATTGAGATTATTTCAATATGAGAAATGCTCGGATTTCATTAATGTTAAAGTATTTTTAGCCTTTTAGGTTCTTTCTAGAATTTCTCGGACTGAATCCTTCAATGAGGAAGACTATTTCGCCCCTTAATCTGCGCCGGTCAACGGCTTCTTTGAGCTCCCCCAGGCGCCCTCTTAGAAATTCCTCATGAATCTTGGTGATTTCCCTGGCGAGGGCTGCGTTGCGGTCCCCAAGAATCTCGACGGCCGTATCGATGAAATCCAGGATTTTTCTTGAAGGAACATAAAAAATAAGGGTGGCGTCGTCTTCGCGACGGGTTGCCAGGAGCTTCCGGAAGGCCTCCCTTTTCGGAGGCGGGAAGCCGAGAAACAGGAACTTATGAGTAGGGAGGCCCGAAACCGATAGAGCGGCGACGGCCGCCGAAGGGCCGGGGATGGGAACGACGGCCACGGACGCTTTCAGGGCTTCCCGGATGAGCTTGAAGCCGGGGTCGGAGATCCCGGGCGTCCCGGCGTCCGATACCAGCGCCACGTTCCGTCCGGATAAAAGATGGCCCATGATCTCCGGGATCCTGCGCCCCTCTTTCGGCTGGAAATAGCTGAGCAGGGGTTTTTTGATGCCGTGCCGGTTCAGGATCTTGACCGTTTGCCTCGTGTCTTCACAGGCGATGACCGCGGCTTCCCCAAGCACGCGGATTCCTCTCAGGGTCAGGTCTTCCAGGTTGCCGATGGGCGTGGCGACGACGAACAGCGTCCCCGCCATTTCACCGGCCCCAGTCGTAGGGATAAAGAAAATCGTGGCCGATCGTGCGGACGGAAATCTTGGCGATGGGAGGCAGGCAGCGTTTGAACTGGGATTTCTTGATCAGGGCCAGGATGCGCTCCACTTTGGCCCGGTCGAACCCCTGGGCGATGACTTCCGCCCTGGATTGGCGCAGGTCCACAAGGCAGTAGAGGATCCGGTCGAGCTCCTCGTAGCGGAGCCCGATTTCGCCTTCGTCGGTCTGGCCCAGCCAGAGTCCGGCCGTCGGTTTTTTCCTCAGGAATTTCTCCGGCAGACGGAGATGGGCGGCCATCATCCGAACCTGGGTCTTGTAGAGATCCCCCAGGGGATTGACGGCGCAGGCCAGGTCGCCGTGCAGGGTGCCGTAACCGATCAACAGCTCCGTTTTGTTGCTGGTTCCGATGATGAGAGCTTTTTCCCGGGCGGAAAAATCGTAGAGGATGGACATCCTCTCCCTGGCCATCTTGTTTCCCTTCCGCGTCCGGTTCAGCGTGGGAACGAGTCGGAAATAGGCGTCCACCATGGGGGAGATATCCAGCACCCTGGACCGGATCTTCAAGCGGCCGGCCAAGTCCTGCGCGTCCTTCACCTCGCCGGAAAAAGCCCGGCCGTAAGGCAGAATGAGACCCAGGACGTTGTTCGGGCCGAGCGCCCTGGCCGCCAGAGCGGCGCTGACCGCGGAATCGAGGCCGCCGGAAAGGCCGAGGATGCCCTTGCGGAAGCCGGCCTTGCCCAGCTCCTCCCGGAGGAATGCGCACAGCACCCGCTCGACGAAAGCGCAGTCAATCTTCATGACGATTGAGGAGGGCCCGTTGAAGCGCCTGGAGCATGACCTCCGGCTTGTCGTCCCGCGTCCAGGGCCACGTCCTCCGGGCCCGGAGAACTTCCCCCCGGTCGGCCTCCACCAGGACGAAGTCACGCTCGGCATAGGCGGCCTTGGCCAGGAGGCGGCCGGAGGGAGAGTAAACGAACGAGCCTCCGGCGAAGGCCATCCCGTCCTCGAAGCCGGCCCGGTTGCAGTAAACGACGAAGGATGAGGTGAAAAAGGACAGCGTCTCGCCCATCCGCTCCCACATCCGGCTGGTGGCGAAGGCCTTGCCCCCTCCCTTCGCGCTCCCCCGGCCCGGGGCGGCGCTGATGACGATGACCGTTTCCGCGCCGCCCGCCTGGAGAAGGTAGCCGGCGCTCAAATGGAGGAAATCCCTGCAGATCATGAGACCCGTCCGGCCCAGGGGGGAGTCGAACGTCTCGAAGTCCCTGCCCGGGGCGAAGAACCTGGCCTCCTCGAACATGCCGAAGGTCGGGAGAAACACCTTGCGGTGGACATGAAGAATGCGTCCGCCGGACAGGAAGGCGGCGGAATTATAATAGTGCCCGGCGTCCGATTCTTCGACGAATCCGACGACGATAGCAATCCGCCGGCTGAGCTTCAGGAGTTCGGCGAACGGCCGGCTTTTCCCCGGGACGAGGGCCGTCTCGCCCACCAGGTCGCGGAGCTTGTAGCCGGTGAGGCCGAGCTCGGGGAAGACGATGACGCCCGCCTTCTCCTTCTGCGCTTTTTCGATCAGCCCGGCATGCAGCCGGAGGTTCTTGTCCACATCGCCGAGGACGGGCGCGATCTGGGCCAGGGCGACGATCATGCTAAAAAAATTACCACATTCATCGGGAATTGGCAATTTGTCACCGGCGGGCGCTAAAGCAAGAAAATGAACTGTCCGGAGAGGAGGGCATCGGCGCCTGGCGCCTCACCCCCCCCTCCGGACAGGCCGCCTTTTCGTCTTTAGATCCAGGGGGCATTTTGATTTCACAACGAGTTAAATCACGTGTATCAGACCCTGCAGTCCGAACGTTATTGGGTCAACAACTCTAAATGCCATCACGGAATCGGAAACGCATCCGAGCTGTTATTGTTCAGGGAGAAGACTTGCCGACGAGCTTCAGGAATTCCTCTTCGGACAAAAGGGCCAGGCCCAGCTTCCGGGCCTTGTCGAGCTTCGACCCGGGCGCCTCGCCGACGACGACGTGGGTTGTTTTCTTGGTGACGTCGGCTGCGACTTTCCCGCCCAGGCTTTCCACCACACGCCCCGCCTCGTCGCGGGAGAGGGAGGCCAGGCCTCCGGTGAAGACGAAAACCCGGCCTTGGAGCGGACCGCGGCCGGAAGTCTTCTTGGGCGCGGAAAAATTCAGCCCGGCGTCGCGGAGGCGCCGCAGGAGATCCCGAGTCTCGGGCTGCTTGAAGAAGAAGGCGATGCTCTCCGCGACTTTCGGGCCGACGTCCGGGATTTTTTCAAGTTCCTCGGGGGAGGCTTTGACAAGATCCTCCAGACCGCCGAAATGCTCCGCCAGGTCGCGCGCGGTTCGCTCGCCCACATGCCGGATGCCCAGGGCGAAAATGAGCTCCGCCAGGCCTCTCTTCTTGGATTTTTCAAGTTGGTCCAGGAGATTTTGCGAGCTCTTGGCTCCCATCCGCTCCAGGGAGGCCAGGTCCTCCCCGCGCAGCCCGTAGAGGTCGGGGATCTTCTTCACCAGTCCCTTGTCCAGAAGCTGGTCCACCAGCGCTTCCCCCAGGCCCTCGATGTCCATGGCCCGGCGGGAGGCGAAGTGAAGGATGGACTCCCTGAGCCGAGCCGGACAGGAAGGGTTCAGGCAGCGGGAGATGACTTCGCCCTCGGCCTTGAAGACCTTCGACCCGCAGGCGGGGCATTTCTGCGGGAAAGAATACGGCTTGGTCCCCGGGGGGCGGCGCTCTTTCATGACCGCCGCCACGCGCGGGATGACATCGCCGCTCCGCTCGATGAGGACGATGTCGCCGACGCGCACGTCCTTGCGCCGGAGCTCCTCCTCGTTGTGAAGGGTCGAGCGGCTGATGGTTGTTCCCCCGAGCTGGACCGGCTCCAGGACGGCCACGGGCGTCAGGGCGCCCGTCCGTCCGACCTGGACGGTGATCTTCTCGATCCGCGTCGTCGCCTGCCGGGCGGGGAACTTGAAGGAGATGGCCCAGCGGGGCGACTTGGCCGTAAGACCCAGGGTCCGGCGCTGCTCGAGGTCGTCGACCTTGACCACCACTCCATCGCAGTCGTACTCGAGGGAATCCCGCTTGTCCTTCCATTCTTCCCAGTAGGCCACGACCTCCTCCAACCCGCGGCACGTCCGCCAGTGGCGGTTGACCTTGAAACCCAGCCTTTTCAACTCCCTCAGCGTTTCCTTCTGTGTCGGCGGCTCCTCGTCCCGGATGAAGAGGGAGTAAAGAAAAATGTCCAGACCCCGGCCGGCCGCGACAGCGGGGTCGAGCTGGCGGATGGAGCCGGCGGCGGCGTTGCGCGGGTTGGCGAACAGGGGCTCGCCGGCCTCCTCGCGCTCCTCGTTGATCTTGCGGAAGGAAGAAAAGGGCAGGTAGATTTCTCCCCGGGCTTCAAGGTCGCGCTCGTCTTCGACGGTCAGGGGCAGGCTCCGGATGGTCTTGACGTTGGCCGTGACGTCGTCACCCTGCCGGCCGTCGCCGCGGGTCACGGCTTGACGGAGCTTCCCCCTCCGGTAGTGGACGGCGATGCCCAGGCCGTCGATCTTGAGCTCCACGGTATAGCGGATCTCCGCGCCCGGCAGCAGCCGGCGCAGGCGGTCCTCGAAGTCCTTCAATTCCTCCACGCTGTAGCCGTTGTCCAGGCTGAGCATCGGCCGGCGGTGGGGGACCGTGACGAATCCCTCCAACGGCTTCTCGCCCACGCGCTGGGTGGGCGACTCGGGGGTGATGAGCCCGGGGAACCGGGATTCGAGCCCCTTCAGCTCTTCCATGAGCCGGTCGAACTCGCGGTCGGAGATCTGGGGGTCGCTGTCGACGTAGTATTTTTTCTCGTGGAATTCGATGTCGCGCCGGAGCGCGACGATGCGCCGCCCGGCCTGGGCTTGAGTTAGGGCGGAGGGGGACACTCGGACTCCTGAATACTCATTTTACGCAAAGCGGCTTCTCCTGGGAAGCCCGCGGCGGAGGCGGCGGAGCCGCGCTCAGCGGATACCCAGACGCGTCTTGGTATCCGTCAGGAGTATATTGAACTGGTCGACAACCTGCTTCTGCTTGGCTTTGAGAGGATCCAGCTTCTTTTTCTCGGCCTCGATACCGTCCAGGAGCCGCTGCATTTCTTTCTTGTCGGCAGCGCTCAGGTCGTCTTCCTCTTTGTCGCCGTACTTGTCGTTGTAGGCCTTGGTCAGGCTGTCAATCTTTTGATTGACGGCCGTGATCTGGTTGACGAGATCGTTCCACTTGATGTCCTTGTTCGTGGTGAAGAACAGGTTCTCGGCCAGGGCCATGGCCTGTTTGGAGTTGGCCTGCGAGAGATAGGCCGCTTCGAGCAGGATGCGGATGGCCTCGCCGGAGACCGCGGGGTCGGACTTGGCCTCCTTGGCCAGGATGATGCCGATGTTGTAGGCGACCTCGCCCGTCTTCTTCCTGGCGTAGATCTCCTTGTAGATGGCCAGAGCCTCGGAGACCTTGCCGCTGTGATAGAGCGACCGGGCCAGGAGGCTGCCGGTGTCCGTGTCCTTGGCCGAGGCGTAGAGCGTCCGGTAGAGCTTCTCGGCGTCGGCGTAGTGCTTGCCTTCCATCATCTGCTTGCCCATCTTGTTCAGGTCGGCGAGGATCTGCTTGTTCTTGAGGATATTGTAGGACTGGATGTAGGAGTCGACGGCGTTCTTGAAGTCTTTCGTCTTTTCGCAGGCCTGGGCATAAACGTACAGCCCGGCTCCGATCATCTGGTTCCATTGCGCGCTCGAGGCCTCGCTTCCGTCCGAGCCCCTATTGGCCCTGGCTAGCTCCGCCGCCTGCATCGCATAGCTTTTGGCTTTTTCCAGGTTCTGGCCGCCCTGGATATACACTCCGGCGACGGTCACCAGGACCTGGTACTTGGTCAGGTCGTCCAGCCCCCCCAGAGCGAGGGCTTTTTCCCCGGCTTCTATGGTTTCCCTGTGCGTTTTGCCCGGATAGGCCAGGGTGGCCAGGTTGGCCTGGGCATAATTTTCGTATTGGGCGCCCTTGCCGGAATACTTGGTCAGGAACTCCTTCAGCATTTGGGCTTTCTGAGCGGGGGCCTGGGCGGCCATGGCTTTGATGTAAGCCTCATTGGCCTCCTCCTGGGGGAAGGCGATGAGGAATGATGCTCCGGCCAGGAGCATGACGGTCAGCGCTCGAGCTTTCATGGGCAACCTCGCAAGAATTTCAAAAAATAATAGCCCCTGCTCCCGAAAAAGTCAATACAAATCCGTCAGGAAGTCTTCCGGCCTGAACCTTACGGAATGACCATCAAGGAGCCGCACGGCCACTCTCCGATAATTATACAGCAATTTCTATGCCAGCTAAATGCCCCTGGGGCTCTATGACGAAAAGTAACGCTTTAGGTTTTTAATCATGCCTTTTGTCATAGAACCTGAATCCCCGCGCTTTTCAATCTCCGGACTATCCTTTAAAATAGCCGCGAAAGACATGAAGCCCGTTCCGTCTGGTCTCGAGGAGGCCCTGGGAAAGCAGCTTCGCAGGGACGTCCCCCTGTCCGCGCATTCCAGCTTCAAGATCGGCGGTCCGGCCGACCTGTTTTTCATCGCGGAAACCCTGGACGAGCTGACCGCGGCCGTTCGTCTGGCTCTCCGGCATGATATCCGCTATTTCGTCATGGGTGCCGGAACGAACATCCTTTTTGACGACGACGGCTTCAGGGGGCTTATCATCAAGAACTCCGCGGCCGGCCTGTCCTCTCTCCCCGGCGGGCGGGGCGTGGAAGCCGCCTCCGGAGCCCGGCT
>Ga0154629_1234_pt12 | contig 9777 bp, 5 predicted proteins | sample Rifle2008BG13ft_FD_116058 | JGI IMG/M metagenome (GOLD analysis project Ga0154629, IMG submission 116058) | Candidatus Aminicenantes bacterium RBG_13_59_9 | reverse complement strand
TCGGCAGCTACATCAAGGCGGGAGAGACCTTTGCCACGGACGTCAAGGCCCTGGATGTAGCCAGCAAACAAATCCTCCGGACCGCGTCGGCCAAGGGCGAAGGCGTCTCGAGCGTCCTGAAGACTCAGATCGACGAAATCAGCCGCACGATTTCGAGAGGGCTGGGTCCCCTAGCGGCCAAAGTCGTTATCATTCAGCCGAAGATCGCCGACCTGACCACGAACTCGATGGAAGCCTACAATTATTTCCTGCGCGGACGTGATGACTACGAGAAGTTTTATTATGCGGATGCCCAAAAATTCCTCGAGAAGGCCATCTCCCTCGACCCGGCCTTCGCCGTGGCCTACCTTTATCAGGGCAAGACCGCTGCCGCAATCTTTGACACCAAAGGCCAAGCCGAAGCCTACGAAATGGCCAAGAAATACTCAGAAAGGGCGAGCGAAAAAGAACGGCTGTATATTGAAGCAGGGTATGCCGGTGTCATTGAAAAGAGCCCCGAGAAAAGACGGCGTCTTCTTCTGGAGCTTACCGAGAAGTATCCCAAGGAGAAAGAGTTCCATTCCGAGCTTGGCCATTACTACCAAGGGAGCGGGAAATCCCCCGAAGCCATCGCCGCCTACGAAAAAGCCCTCGCTCTCGACCCCGATTTCGGGTTTGTTCTCAACCAGGCCGGCTATGCCTACGCCGGCATCGGGGAATTTGACAAAGCCATCCGCAATTTCGAGCGCTATGCCGCCGCCAATCCGGGCGAGGCCAACCCCATAGACTCTATCGCCGAGCTCTATTTCCGCCGGGGAAATTTCGACGCGGCCAAAGCCAAATATCAGGAAGCCTTGGAGATCAGGCCCGATTTTTCCGCGTCCTGCTGGGGTCTGGCCTACATTTACGCGTGCGAGGAAAATTACGCCGAGGCCGGACATTGGCTGGAGGAGTTTATTGCCAGGGCGCCCACGCTTTTTGAAAAGGCGGAGGGGCTCTGGCTGAGGGCCTTCTGTTACTATTTTCTTGGCCGGTGGGACCAGAGCCTGGCCGAGTTTTCGACCTTGAGTGGACTGTTTGAAAAAGCCGGCGCCACCACGGCCCTGGCCGGAACCAACGCGGTCATGGGACATCTGTGCGGAGACCGGGGCGAATACGATTCGGCCCGGCGGGCTTTCCAAGCATTCGGCGATTGGGTGATGAAGCAGGATCCTTCTCAACAGACTTCCTTCGCGGGGTGGAATAGTTATGCCCTTGGTTGGGTGGACCTGATGCAGCGGCGCCTGGACGCGGCCCGGGCCCAGCTGAGAGAGATCGAACCTGTCCTTCCCAAATTGGAATCAGATCTACAAGCAGAGCTCGTCCGGCGCCATCATCTTCTGGAAGCTGAAATTCTCCTGGCGGAGGGCTCGCCTGAGAGGGCGATAGAAGCCGGCAAAAAGATCATTCCGCAGGATTTCGCCGGCATGAATATCGGCAACTCGCCGACCTACAATATGCCTTTCGTCAAAGACGTCCTGGCCAGGGCGTATTGGAAAAAGGGCGACCTTGATCGGGCGGTCGCCGAGTATGAAAAATTGATAACCATCGATCTGAAAAGCCAGGTCCGTTATCTCATCCATCCTCTCTACCATTACCGGCTGGGCTGCGTTTATGAAGAGAAGGGGGAAAAGACCAAAGCGGCCGCCGAATACCAGAAGTTTCTTGAATACTGGAAGGACGCGGACGCGACCCATCCGGAACTGGCCGACGCCCGCAAACGCCTCAAGTCGCTTCAATAGGGGACGTTCCCCGAAGTGCCACCCTGCGGGCGGCGGCCCGTTGACTTTCCCCCTGACCGTGGTTAGTATTTCCCCGCGCAATACAGAAATCCCAAGCCCTTGATACCTGACCATCTCGTTCGAAATCAGTTTCGTCTGTGGCCGGGCCCTGGGGTCCGGCGAAGGAGGTCGATATGAAACGACGACAGTTCATTCGTGTGGCCGGGCTCGCCTCGGCTGGAACTCTCTTACCTGCGGCCAATACGGACGCCCTGTCCAGCCGCCGCGATCCGACCCGAAAAGCCGGAGGGGAAAGCCTCAAGGCCAAAGACGTCGCGGCTTACCTCCGGTCCATCGTCTCCGTGACGGAGCCCTCCGTCGATCGGATTGTCATAGGCGACCCAGATACCGAGGTCGTCCGCATCGGGACAACCTGGCTACCGGACTGGGACACCTGCCGGCGTGCGGTGCGCGAGGGGGTCAATCTGCTCATCGTCCACGAGCCGACCTTCTACACCCATTGGGACCTGGACGAGAAAAGCGGCGATTTCCATGCCGCCGCGGCGGCCGGAAAAACCGCTTACTTAAAAGCCGTCGATGACAAAAAGAAATGGATCCTGGAGAATAAGCTGGTCATCATCCGCTGTCATGACGTCCTCGACAAGGTCGACGGATTCGGCATCCCCCACGCCTTCGGGGAGTTTCTGGGTTACAAGAAGGCGGACATCATCAGGTCCAGGCTCTATTACAATGTCTATCGCCAGGAGCCGAAGCCGGCCATCGAAGTCGCGCAGGCCATCGCCCGTAAGCTGGCCGATTTCCGTCAGCCGGGAGTCGCTTTTTACGGGGACAAAAAGCGTCTCGTCGATTCCGTCGGTATCGGGACGGGCTGTTACAGCGACCCGATCGAATTCATGGACCTCGCGCCGGCTTTGTTCATCGCCATCGACGACGTCGTCCGGACCTGGACCCAGACGGTCTACGCCAAGGATACAGGACATCCCCTGGTCGTGATCAACCATGGGACATCAGAAGAGGCGGGCGTGCGGATGCTCGCTGACCAATTGAGGAAGGTTTACCCGGACAAAAAGGTCATCCATTACGCCCAGGGCTGCACCTACGACTGGGTAACAGGCCATGGAAACGAGGCCTGATCCCACCGAGATAAAGACCCGACCTGCCGGCATTTACGGGGACGTTCCCCAAAGTACCACCCTGTCGCTGTTGGCGCGGGCTGGCTCCGCGAAGGACGCGCCCTGATCGACCTCGCTGCCTGCAGCGTTGACCATGGGGATAAGCGAGAGCATCTTGATGAGCATGCTGCCTTGGCCTTTGATATACGCATCCCGGCCCAAAGTCAGGGGAAATTTCCGGGCCGGCAAAAAAGCTTTCCAGATAAACGCCTGGGGAGACGTCGAGTAGTACTCCTCGGCTTCGAGCTTCATCCAGGCCGATTTCTCGTCCTGCCTGATCCTTCCGACCTGTCTGAGACGCACAGTGTGCGGAATGGTTTTCCCAATGACTCCGGAATAGGTCATGTATCGTTGCACTGGAGGCGGAAGGTCCTTTAACATCTCTTCGGTAACGACGAGCGCCGGCCCCGATTTCGCTCCGGAGAGAAGCGCCGAAATCTCCCTATTGATCCGGCCGTTAAAGGCCAGATAACCAAGGACCGCGATGATGACAAGAACCGCAATAAAACCCAAAATGATGGCGATGATCATTTTCGCCTTCTTTCGCATTCTCTCACTTTATGCTCCCCTTTCTCAAATCCGCAAGTTGCCTTTCTTCTTAAATCCGAAGATAATTCAGAGGAATCGAATCGGGCCCCCTCGCTAGCAGGGTGGCTCCCGGGGGAACGTCCCCCCAGACAGGAATTTTGAATAGACCCCAATCGGAGGTGCCGAATGTCAAAAAGATTCTCTTTATTACTGGCCGCGTGGATATGTATGTGGTCGGCCTCCGGCTCGTTCGCTCACTCATCACCCGATGATGTTCCCTCCGTCCTGAGCATCCGAGAGCGGGCCGCTCTCACTCTTCAAATCACAGAGAAGCGGCTCGATACCCTCCTCCCCAAGATGATGCGCGAGACGGGCTTCGATATGTGGATCATCTGCGGCAACGAGGACAACCACGACCCCATCTTCGAGACCATGATGCCCTACGAGAACTGGAACCCCATCACCCAGATCCTCGTCCTCTTAGACCAGGGGGTCAAGAAGGGTTTCGAACGCCTCAACGTCTCCCGCACGGATACCCAAGGGCTCTTCAAAAACGTCTGGGATGCCGCGGCCTGGGATACGCAGAAGAAGGAGAGCCAATGGGACTGCCTGGGGCGGATCGTCCGCGAGCGCGACCCGAAAAAGATCGGCATCAACGAGGGGGAAGTCCAATGGGCGGCGGGAGGATTGACCGTCGTCCTCAAGAAAAAACTGGTCGAGGCGATCGGGTCGAAATATGCCTCCCGGCTCCAATCGGCCGAACCCCTGGCCACCCTGTGGTCCGAAACGCTCCTCGACGAGGAGATCGAGCTCATGGAGAGGGCCCAGGCCGTCTCCCATTCGATCATCGCCGACATGTTCTCCAACAAGGTCGCGACGCCGGGGCGGACCACGACAGACGACCTCCGCTATTACTACTGGCAGCGGGTGTCCGACCTCGGCCTCAAGGTTTCCTTCATGCCCTTCGTCTCCATCCGGGGCCGCCATCCCAAGGACATCGAGAGATACGGCAAGGACGACAAGGTCATCCGTCCGGGCGACCTCATCCACTGCGACGTCGGCCTCAAATACATGCGCTATAACTCCGACTGCCAGGAGATGGCCTATGTCCTCAGGGCGGGCGAGGCCAAAGTCCCCGAAGTCTTCCGCAAGCTCATGGCCGAGGAGAACCGGCTCCAGGACATCTTCTGCGGCGAGTTCAAAGCCGGCCTCACCGGGAACGAGATCCTCGGCAACATCCTCAAGAAGGCCAAGGAATCCGGCATCCCGGGCCCCCGGGTGTATTCCCACTCGCTCGGCTATTTCCTCCACGAGCCGGGTCCGCTCATCGGCCTTCCCTGGGAGCAGGTCAATAACCCCGGGCGAGGCGACGTGAAACTCGTCCCGAACAGCTGCTTCACCGCCGAGATGAGCGTCACGGCGCCCATCCCGGAGTGGGGCGAGGGCAAGGAATTCCGCCTGCCCATGGAACAGGCCTTGGCCTTCACGGCCCGGGGCGTCATTTTCCTCGACGGCCGCCAGACGAAGTTCCATCTGATCGACTGACGGACGCCGGCCTGGGCACATCGCCGGACAGACCCACTCGGGGATGGAGCGCGCGTTCAGACACAGGCTTTCCATGGAATCAAAAAAGGAATAGCATAAATAGCCTTGAAAGGAGGCCTCATGCCGAAACATTTCTCAAAAATCAAAGGGTTCCTCGGATTCCTCCTGATTTTATCAGCGGCCCTTTCCCTCCCGGCGGACGAGAAGACGGACAAGGTCGACAAGATCTTCGCCGAATGGGACAAGACGACAACACCCGGCGCCGCCCTGGCCGTCATCAAGGACGGCCAGATCATCTACGAGCGGGGCTACGGCATGGCCAAGCTCGAGGACGGCATCGTCATGACGCCCCAAAAAATATTCGACATCGGCTCGACCTCCAAGCAGTTCACGGCCGCCTGCCTGGCCATCCTCATCCAGCAGGGCAAAGTCGGGCTCGAAGACGATATCCGCAAGTACTTTCCGGAGATGCGGCAGTACCAGAAGCCTCTCCAGGTCAAGCACCTCGTCTACCATACGAGCGGGATTCGCGATTACAACGGGCTCCTCGTGCTGGCCGGATTCCGGCCCGAATCCGACTGCCCGAATGTCGACGAAGCCCGGGAGGTCATCTTCCGGCAGAAAGCGCTCAATTACGCCCCGGGCGAGGAGTTTTCCTACACGAACAGCGGATATTTTCTGATGGGGCAGATCGTGGAAAAGGTGAGCGGAAAATCCCTGAACGCTTTCGCCCAGGAGAATATCTTCAAGCCCTTGGGCATGACCCACACCCTCTTCCAGGAAGACCACACCCAGATCATCAAGAACCGCGCCACCGGCTATGACCCCGCGGCGAACGGATATGTCATCAACATGAGCAACTGGGACGAGACGGGAGACGGGAATGTCTACACTTCCGTCGAGGACCTCTATCTCTGGGATCAGGCCTTTTATAACTCCAAGCTGGGCAAGGAACTGATGGATTTTCTCCAGACGACCGGAGAGCTCAATAACGGGAAAAAACTCGATTATGCTTTCGGGCTTTTTATCGGGGAGCGCAAGGGCCTTAAGACCGTAAGCCACGGCGGTGCCTGGGCCGGCTTCCGGGCCGGTTTCGTCCGTTTCCCGGAGCAGAAGTTCTCGGTGATCTGCCTGACCAACCTTGGATCACAAAACCCGGACGACCTCTGCTATAAGGTGGCCGATATCTATTTGGCCGACCTCATCAAAGAAAAGCCCCAAGAAGAGAAAAAGAAGGCTGAGCCGGTCGTCCTCTCCAAGCAGGAGCTCGAAGAAAAGGTCGGCAATTACCAGGACAAGAGGTTCAAGATCTGGGTATCCATTTTGATGAAAGAGGAAAAGCTGACGCTTTCGGCCATGGGCCTGGAACTTGAGCTTGCGCCGATAAGCAAAACCGCCTTTGAAGCCCTGAACGCGCCGGCCGAAATCTCCATCGAATTCCTTCCGGACACAAAGGGCAACTCGACGGGGGCCTCGCTAAAAGTGGCAGGTGTCGAGCAGTATAACCTGGTCAAAGCCGCTCCGCTGGCGCCTCTCACGGACGCCCAATTGAAGGAATACGCCGGCGAATACGTCAGCGAAGAGCTCCTCAACGCCAAGTACCGCTTCGTTGTTGAAAACGGCGCCCTCATCGCGAAATTCAGGAGCCTCCCCCCCGCGCCCTTCACAGCCATGGCCAAGGATAAGTTCACCCAGGGAGGCTTCGGGATCGAATTCGTCCGTAAAGGAAAGGCCGTCACCGGCTTTACGTTCAACATGGGGCGCGCCGCCGGCATCGTGTTCGTGAAAAAATAGGGAGGGACGGCTCCGCTTATCGTCCCCTCCTGGATCAAGCGAGGAGGAACATCATGGTCCGACGTTTAGCTGCTGTTTTTATCACCTTGAGCCTGGCGGCTTTCATCGCGGTTTCCGTCACCGGGAAGGCCCAGGAAGTATTCGATATCGTCATCACGGGGGCCAAGATCGTCGATGGGACCGGCAACCCCTGGTTCTATGGGGATGTCGGGATCAAGGGGGACACGATCTCCGCTATTGGGAATCTCCGCGGCCAGGCGGCGAAAATGACCCTCGATGCCAAGGGCCTCGTGGTCTCGCCGGGGTTCATAGACATGCATACCCACTGCGATTTCACCATCGGAAGCCCCGAGGCCTGCGCCAACCTGAATTACCTGGCCCAGGGCGTCACCACTGTGGTCACGGGCAACTGCGGCCAGGGGACATTCGATATCGCCAAGACAAAAGCCCAATGGGAGAAGCAGGGCATCGGGACGAACGCGGCCCTGCTCATCGGTTTCGGGACCGTCCGGAAGGCCGTCCTGAAGGTCGAGCCCCGCGACCCGACCCCGCAAGAATTGGAGAAAATGGAGGATATCCTTCGCCAGGGGATGAGGGAGGGAGCCTGGGGCATGAGCACAGGCCTGGAGTATATCCCCGACCGGTATTCCAAGACGGAGGAAGTCATCGCCCTGACAAAAATCGTCGCTGAACTCGGCGGGATCTATACGAGCCATATGCGCGACGAAGCGGCGGTCATCTGTGACGCCGTCAAGGAGACCGTCCGGATCGCCGAGGAGACGGGAGTCCGGGCCAATATCGCCCATTTCAAGGTCTGCGGCAAGAACAACTGGGGACTGATGAAACAGGCCATCGCGCTCATCCGGGACGCCCGGGCCCGCGGGGTCTATGTTGTCGCCGACCAGTATCCCTATACCAAATCCGCTCCGTTTGGGCCGATCTGGCAGATCCCCGTCGTCCCGGACGATCTCAAACCCCTGGCGGAAATCCGGAAAAAAGCCGAAGAGCTTTATTATAAGGTTGGCGCCGAGGCGGAGCTTAAGAAAGCGGGAGAGCAGTACTTGGCCGAGCTCCTCAAAGCGCTGGCCGATAGACCCGCGCGGGAGAAGATAAAAAAACTCACCCTGGAAGGGACCCCGCATGACCCCAGCCCCGTCGCCTTGTGGGGCTGGCATAACTTTACAATCCTCATCTCCAGGAAGCATCCCGAGCTCAATGAAAAGAACATGGCGGACCTGATGGCGGAACAAAAGAGGGACGGCTTTGAGATCCTGGCCGACCTGATCATCGAGGAACCCGATATTTTCTATTCGGGCGGGGCGATGTCCGAGGATGAAGTGGAAGAAGCCCTGAAAGAGGATTGGGTGATGGTCTCGAGCGACGGAACGGCGGCGCCGCTCCTCAAAGAAGGCGCCGGGCCCGAGTCCGGCCATCCGCGGGAATTCGCAAGCCAGGCGAAAGTGCTGCGCCAGTACGTCCGGGAAGACAAGGTCCTGACGCTCGAGAACGCCATCCGGAAAATGACCTCCCTCCCGGCCTCATTCCTGGGGCTTAAGGACAGGGGACTTCTTCTCCAGGGCTTCAAAGCCGACCTCGTCCTTTTCAACCCGGACACGGTCAGGGATAATGCGACTTATTTGGACTCCCGGAAATATGCGTCCGGGATCGAATACGTCCTCCTCAACGGGAAATGGGGCATAGAGAAGGGGAAGTTCAACGGCTCCCTTAACGGAAAAGTCCTGCTGAAATAGGGAAATCAACGGGCCGAGGGGCGGCTCCGGGCCAACCCTCGAACCAGCCTGGGGGCGCCCTTCAGACCACCCCGCTCAGAAGAAGAACCTGAGTGAAGCCCGGAAAGACCTCGGGTCGTTCACCCAGGTCGCCTTTCCGAAGTTCTGGCTGTCCACCCGGGAGTCGATCAGGAGCTCCTTCCCCCTGTTAAAAGTGTTGAAGATATCCGCAATCAACCCCAGCCGATACCTCTGCGTCAGGTTGAAATTCTTTTCCAGCCTGATGCCGAGGTCGATGATCGCCGGCAGCCTGTTCGACCCTCTCTGTTCGAGAAAGACATTGGGCCGTCCGCTCGCGGCGGCGGTGACATACCGGGTCCAGTTGTAGCCGGTCTCGTACATGAATTGGGGACTCAGGCTGAACCCCCAGGGAAGTTGGAAAGTCCCATAAACCTTGATCACATGGGTGGGATCATTCGGAAGATAGCCGTAGGCGTTGATCTGGCGGTTCGGGTTGAGATAGCGGTTGCCGCCCGAGGCGCCTCCCACATAGGTGTTGTCGTGATTCCCCTTGGCCTGGCCGTAGGCGTAATGGGCATGAAGCATCCATCCGGAGGAAAACCTTTTGTTCAGGTAGATGGAAAAACCCCGGTATTTGTTCTTTGGAGTCTGGATGACTCCCTCTGAGATGCCGGCCTTGGGGTTGGTGACCATAAACCGGTCCTCTTCGCCGGGCGAGGTTTGGTTATAAACCTCAATCGTCCGGGCCGCTCCGTTCTCATCCAAAAAGGTGAAGGGCGCCTTCTCCCAAGTGGCCGTGGTGTTGATTTTGGCAATGAAGTCGCTATAGTCTCGATAAATAAAAGAGGCCCCCACCGCCAGGTCGCTGAGCAGCGTCCTCTCCAGGCCGATCGTGAACTGATCCATCTTCGGCATCCGGATATTGGGGTCGACTTCCGTGGGGTTGGAGAAAACAGACCTGTAGATCTCCACTTTTTCCCCGTTGGGCAGGACTTCATACATCACCCAGTCGCTGATATTCTGGTCGGCGGGCTGGAAATAGGCGCATTTCAGGGAGTCATAATACCGGCCGTAATGGACCTTGAAAGCCGTCGAGTGGTCCCCCAAAATATCCCAAGTCAGACCGATTCTCGGCTCGAACGTGTCTTTAGGATTGAAAACCGGGCTCGAGCTCACCGTGGGGAGGGTCCCCCGATAGTGGGTATAACGAATTCCGGGGTTTACCGT
>Ga0154629_1258_pt12 | contig 9790 bp, 10 predicted proteins | sample Rifle2008BG13ft_FD_116058 | JGI IMG/M metagenome (GOLD analysis project Ga0154629, IMG submission 116058) | Candidatus Aminicenantes bacterium RBG_13_59_9 | reverse complement strand
GGACCTTTCCGTGGGGACAAACGCGCCCGGGCAATCGGGCGATCCGGATAATCCGCACTACTCCGACTTGTTTCTCCCTTGGGCGGAGGGTCAGTATTTCCCTGTCTATTACAGCCGGCCCAAGATTGAATCTGCGGCCGAAAAGATCATCCGCCTCGAGCCCGGGAAGAGCAGCCGCTGAATTTTTTAATCGCTCCGGCCGGCTCTGCGGTCCCACCTCCTCCCGCCAGGGGAGGAGGATATAGAGCGGGGGAGGATGAAGGAGAGGGGGAGAAGCGGGCCGACGGATGGACTCAGGCCGGCCGGGAAAAGGCCGCGGCCAGCTTGATGGCTTCGACAAGGCTCCGCGGATCAGCCCGGTTTTTCCCGGCGATGTCAAAGGCCGTTCCGTGGTCGGGAGACGTCCTGACAAAGGGAAGGCCGAGGCTCACGTTGACGCCGGTTTCAAAAGCCGCGAGCTTAAAGGGGATCAGCCCCTGGTCATGGTATAGGGCGATGACCATCTTGTCCTTCCGCCCAAGGGCGCGTCGAAAGACGACATCGGGCGGATAGGGACCGCTGACTTTAAGCCCCTGGCGGCGGGCCTCCTTAATGGCGGGAGCGACCTCCTCGATTTCCTCGCGCCCCAACAGGCCGTCCTCCCCGGCATGGGGGTTGAGCCCCGCAACCAGGAACTCGAAGCCGCCCGCCCGGGCTCCCTTAACGGAGCGGTGGAGTGAGATGAAGAAATCCAGCAGGCTTTCCCGGCGGACTTTTTTCAGGGCCGCCTTTAAGGAGACGTGATGGCTGAGAAGGGCGATCTTGAGTTCCTCCGACCAGAAGGCCATGATGGCCCCGGCATAGAATTGGCTCAGGTAGTCGGTATGCCCCTTCCAAGGGATTCCGGCCAGCGCCCAGGAACTCTTGGAGATCGGCGCCGTGACGACGGCATCGAGCTTTCCCTCCCTGGCCTCGGCGACTGCGGTCTTGAAATAGTTGAATGATTCCCGCCCGTTTTTCGCGGACGGCGCCCCCTTCGTCACGGACTTCAGCGAGCTCGGGAGCTCGCGCAAAGTCAGAGTTCCGGAAAGACCCGCTCGTCCCGTTATTGATGTTTCAAAGTCGAAATGGACGCCCAGGGCTTTCTCCTCCTCAGTGAGCACGGGCCCGGATGAGAAAAGCACATAATCGGCCGCCGGCAGCTGGTAATCCCCGCTCCATGCCTTGAGCACGATCTCCGGGCCCACCCCCCCGGGGTCTCCGATCGTGATCCCGATCCTCGGCAGGGTCATCGGGGCTTTTTCTTCAGGTCTTCCTCTTCCTTTGGTTCTTCCGTTTTATACAGGTATTTGATGTTGGCTTTGTAGACGAGCAGGTTGGGCGCGTCATCCCGGTTGAGCTTGAAGCAGTTGCGGTCGTACCACTCGATGTATCCCTCGATGACCTGGCCATCGGCGAAGGCCACGGCCATCTTGGTCTTCTTGTTCATCTGCTTGAGGTAATAGTAGTTCTCGGCGTGAGTATCATAGGGCGGGTGCATCTTGCGCTTATCCGATTCGTGGCGCTCTTTTTCTCTTTCCCGGCTGTCCCGGATCTCGGCTAAGTTGGGCCTAATGAGTCTTCTGTTCATAGAAACTCTCCACCCGTTGGATTAAAAGGATATTCGCTTGCCCTACATTCTATCATTTTTGGAAACGGACTTCAAGACCGTCTCAGCCCCTCCACCAGTAGGAGAACTTGATAAAATAATAGCGGCCGGTGCCCCGGAAGTAGCCCTGGAAGTCTTTTTCCCGGTTGTCGTCAACGCCAAGATAGAACACGGTCCCGGGCCGGTATTCATAGCTGACCAGCGCGCTGAGATAGAGCATCCCGTAGTAGTCGTTGTAGTCGGTGATCAGCCTCACGGAGAGCGGGCGCGTGACTTGATAGCTGATCCGCTGGGAGATGACGTTGATCTTATAGACGGCCTCCCCGCCCCGGCCCATGAAGAACCGGTCGTTCCCCAGGCTGTAGGACACGTTCAGGCTGGGAAACGGCTTCAGGATCAGCTTCATCTCCAGGCCCGTCTTGAAGCCGAGATAGGGGTTGATGTCATAGTAGATGCCCTCCCCGATGTTGTACCGGACCTCCCCCCCGAGCCAGGATAGAGGCTCAGAGCCGAGGCCGATCATCAGGCTTTTTTGATGAAAATTGACGCCTTCATATCGCTCCAAGCCCGATGTGTACCACCCCCACAGGTAGGTCTGGCGCCAGCCGCTCAGGAAACAGGAAATGGAGTATTCATCGTCGGTCAGAGTCCCGCTGAAATCGTAGATCCTTCGGTATTCGACCGACGGCCGGACAGAGATGATCCACTCGTTCTGGGGGAGGAAGGCGTAGCCGGCCCGGACATTCAACGACCGGACATCCTTCCTCCGGAAAAAGCCGAGAGCCGCTTCGAAGTCCGGAGGTATGCTGTTGTAGTCGGCCGAGACCTGAAGGTGCCGGGAGCTGTGGCTGAAGCCGAGGGTGAAGGCTGGCACAAAGCCGGTCTCCTCGAAAGCCGTCCTGGTCATGGAGCCGACCGCCTGAAAGGAAAGGCGGTTGTACCTCAGGAATTTGAGATGGCCGTCGACCCCGGCCACCCGGTTATATTGGGAGGTCAGCGGATCCCCCTCCACGCCGGCCTCCTTATCGGTGGCGATGACTCCGATATAGGACTCGGAGAGAAGGTCCTTCTTCAAACGGAAGATGCTCACCAGGGAGCGATAGAGCGGCCCTTCCACCTCCTCTTCCTCTTCTTCGTCGCTCTCCTCGGAGAGGGTGATCTCGGGCGAGTTCATATCCATCGAGCTGAGAAAGCCGAGGGTCGTTCCTTTGTTCTTGCCGGTGAGCTTGACTCCCCACTGAGGGTCGACGATCGTGCGCGCATAGACGAGCTCGAAGGGTGTGTCGAAATAATCCTTCCCCTCCAGGAAAAAGGGCCTTTTTTCCGGATAGTACAGGGCATAGCGCTGGTTGACATCGATCTGGGGCATATCGGCTTCGATTTGGCTGAAATCCGGGTTGAGGGTGGAATCCAGCACCACGTCGGAGGTCAGCCCCCATTTGAAGTTCAGCCCCCCTTGAGGGTCGAACTTCTCAGCCGTCGCCTTGAGCCCGGTCACGACCGGCATGACCTCGATATTTTTCCCCCGGGCGATGGGTCCGTTGATGTTCAAGGTCCCAGTTTGGGTCAAAAAACCGTTGCTGTCGCGGGTATGGGGCGGCCAGTACATCTCCTCGTTCTTTCGCGGAATGGACCGCTGGATCTTGACCCCCCACGTTTGGGAGCTCGTGTTCGGAAACCTGAGGCTCTTGAACGGGATGGCCAGCTCCACGGTGTAGCCGAGCTCATCCACGCGGGCGTCGGCCAGGAAAAAAGTGTCCCAGTTGCGGTCGAACCGCTCCCACCCCATGCGGCGCCGGCCGCTGCCTTCGGTGAGGATGCCGTCCGTCTGGATGCCGCAGGGGTTTATCTGGAAGACAAATGCCCGTTTCTTGTCGTTGAAGGTGTCGAGGTAAAGGGTGATGCCGTCATCGGCCGGGGCCTTATCCCGCGGCGTCAGGCAGGCCCGGATCGCCTCGGGGTTGGAATCAAAGCAGCGCAGACCGATATACAGGCAGTCCTTGTCGTGCCCGAGATAGACCTGGGTCTTCTCCGAGGGCACTCCTCCCTCCAGGGGTTCGAACTGGGTGAAATCCTCGATCAAGCTGCCGCTCTTCCAGAATGGATCGTCGAGCACGCCGTCGATACGAGGTGGGAGGGAGAACTCGGGGATGCTGACCGCGTAGGTGGCCGCCGCCCATTTCACCGGCTTGGCGGGACCGGCGGCCAGGGAGAGAGGAAGGGCCAGCAGGATAAGGGCATAGATCAAACGTGATGCTCTCAATCGTCCTGCTTATTTCTCCGGGCCCGGGAAGCCTAAATCTTCTCGGCGACGGCCGATCCCGACATTTTACTCTTCGGCCGAAGTCCGCTCAACGGTTGCCTATCACCTGGTCGACACTGATGTTCTTGCTCTTCAGGTTGGTGCCTGTCGCTTTTTCCAGGCTGGCCGCCGAGATCGTGAAGTCGACGATCGACCGGAGCTCGGCGATCCGAGCGTTGCTCAGGTCCCTCTGGTAGGTGAGGACGATGAAGTTCGTGCTCAGGCCGACCTTGAGCTTCTCTTCCTCGGCCAGGAGTTTCTTCTCCGCCAGCTCGCGTGCCACCCGGTAGGATTGGACCCTCTTGTAGTTCGTCTCGACGGAGCGGACGCCGTTGCGGATTTCCAGGTAGATCGTCTGCTCCTGGTTCTTCAGCTGCAGCATCGACTGCTCGAGCTCGAGCTTGGCCTGGGCATGGGCCGCCCGGGAAAAAAAGGAATTCAGGGGGATGTCCAAGGTCAGGCCGACCGACCAATTATTGTACTTGAGGTTGAAGGCGTCCTTTATGGCATTCTTGGCCGGACCGGGCACGACGCCGATGATCACTCCCGTCAGGGGGTTGTCGTCAAGATAGAGGATCCGGTCTCCGGAAATCCCGGGGCTGTAGTAGGAAGCCGTCAAGTCGAGCCTCGGCAGGAGCTGGTTTTTGGTGTAGCCGACGTTGAGGTCCTGGGTCCGCAGGTCAACTTTGAGCGACTTGAGCTCGGTCCTGTTCTGCATGGCCATGAGGAGGGCTTCCTCGACGTTGACCTGGCGCTCTTCGAATTTCGGCGCGTCAACCGGTTTGATCGGAAGGGACTGCTTCATCTCATCGTCGGAGAGGTTGATGATCGTCCGCAGCCGGTCCTCGTTGTTTTTGACCTCGGCCTCGACCGAAAGGATGTCGGCCTCCCGGGTGGCCACCTCCGCCTGGGCACTCAGGATCTCGATGGGCGCCAGGGTACCGACCTCGACCGCCCTCTGGTTTTTGGCCAGGAGGTCTTGGGCGAGCTTGAGAGACTGCTGTCTCACCTTCAAGTTTTCCTGGCTGTAGACCAGGTTCCAGTAGGCTTCTTCGACGGTGTAGATGATATCGGCGATCGTCTGCTCCAGGTCGATCCCGGATTTCTCATAATTGTTCTGGCCGATGAGAATATCGTTCCGGGTCACCTTGATCCCGAAGTCCCGGAGGAGCGGCTGCCGGAAATCGAACCGGAGCGTGCTCCCGTAACGGGGATTAACCGTCTGGAACTTGCTGTTGCTCCTATTCTTGTAGTTGATCCACGAGGCGGTCAACGTCCCCCCCGTCGGGACGAGCTGAGAAACCGAGGCGTCATAATCGTAGTAGTCGGTGATCGTCGTCCCCGTCGTCTCGAGCCAGGAATAGGAGGCGCTTTCGTTGCTCCGGTCGTTGACGCCGAACCCGAGGGTGGGCAGGAACTTCTCCTTGGCCTGGGCGAGAGTGTAGCCGGTTATCTCCGGGTTCATAACCTGAATGGCGACGCCGTAATTGTTCTTGAGCGTCCGGAGGATTGTCTCCTCGAGGGTCAGGGAAAGGACCGGCTCCGTCTTCTCCTGGGTCCGGGAAACCGCCGGCCCGAGCAGGATCAAGACGGCAAGATAAGCGGCTATTCGTTTGGGCATATGGAACCTCCAGAAAAAGGATCTCATCCTTAATATACGTTTATTCATAGCGCAAGGCTTCGATCGGGTCCAATCGCGAGGCCTTCCGGGCCGGGTAGAACCCGAAGAAAATCCCGACCGAGGCCGAAAAGACGAAGGCCAACAAAATGGAACCGGGGGAGACCGTCGCCTTGAACTCGGCGAAGATCTTAATGTATTTAAGAAGCCTGGACAGCCCGATCCCGAAGAAAACTCCGATCAATCCTCCGAGTACGCTCAAGACGATGGCTTCCGTCAGGAACTGGAGCAGGATGTCCTTTTGACGGGCCCCGACGGCCATGCGGATGCCGATCTCACGAATCCTCTCGGTCACCGAGACGAGCATGATGTTCATGATACCGATGCCCCCGACCAGAAGCGAGATCGAGGCGATGCTGCCCAGAAGGATGGTCATGATCTGGGTGGCCTGGGCCGCTCCCTCGGCGATCTCCGCCATGTTCCGGACCTGGAAGTCGTCTTCGGCGCCGGGCGCGATCTTGTGCCGGACCCGCATCAGCTCCTCGATCTGGGTCTGGGCCTCCTGGGTCCGGGCCGCGGAGACGGCCTGGATATCGATCGAGGAGATGTATTCCTGCCCGGTCAGCCTCTTCATAACCGTCGTGTAGGGCACCGTCATCATATCGTCGCGGTTAAACCAGCCGCCGGACTCCCCCTTGGACTTGAAGGTGCCGATCACCCGGAAGGGGATGGCCTTGACGCGGATGATTTTGCCGATTGCGTCCTCATCCTCGAACAGGCTTTTCTTGACCTCGCTCCCCAGGACACAGACCTTGGCGGCCGACCTGACGTGGCCTTCATCGAAATAGGTCCCCTGTTCAATTTCCCAGTTCCGGACTTCCGGGTACTTGGCTCCGGTTCCCTGGATCGAGGTATTCCAGTTTTTGTTTCCGTAGACAACTTGAGCGCGGGCGCTCGCGGAAGGGGACGTATATTTGACGGCGTCGCACTGCTGCTCGATGGCCGCTGCGTCCTCGGGCTTGAGGGTATTGAAGCCGCCTGAGCCGGAATGGACGCCATGTGAACTCTTGCTTCCCGGGGAGATAAAAAGCAGGTTGGTCCCCATGGAAGCGAAACGGTCGGCGACGCCGCGCTTGGCCCCTTCTCCGATACTGACCATCGAGATCACGGCGCCGACGCCGATGATGATCCCCAGGGCGGTCAAGAACGACCGCATCTTGTTGCGGCCGAGCGCCCGAAGGGCGACCCGGCTGGTGCGCATTATGTTCATGGTCGGACTCCTGTTTGCCTGATTAGGTCTTCACGGCCCTCCCGGCCCGTCTCCTCCCGGATGATCTTCCCGTCGCGCATATAGATTCTCTTTTGAGCGTAGCAGGCGATATCGGGCTCGTGGGTGACCATGACCAGGGTAATTTTTTTATCCTGGTTAAGACGAGTGAAGATATCCATGATCTCGGCGCTCGTCTTGGTGTCCAGGTTTCCGGTGGGCTCGTCGGCGAGGATCAGCATGGGGTTGTTAAGCAGCGCCCGGGCGATGGCGATTCTCTGCTGCTCGCCGCCTGACAGCTGGTTGGTCTTGTGGTGGGCCCGGTCTCTCAAGCCAACGGATTCCAGGGCCTTCAGGGCCATTTCCGTCCGCTGCTTGGAATGAATGTGGGATGAATACAGGAGCGGGAGTTCGGCATTCTCCAGGGCCGTGGTCCTGGCGAGAAGGTTGAACGTCTGGAAAACGAACCCGATCTTCTGGTTCCGGATCTGGGCGAGCTTGTCCCGGTTGAAAGTGGACACCACTTCCCCCTCCAACAGATATTGCCCCGTAGTCGGCTTGTCCAGGCAGCCGATGATGTTCATCAGGGTCGACTTGCCGGAGCCCGAAGGTCCCATGATGGCCAGGAACTCACCCGCTTCGACCTTGTAGGTGACGCCGCGGAGAGCTTTAACCTCCGTCTCGCCTACCTTATAGACCTTGGTCAGGTCATCGATTTGTATTATTGGAGTGGACATCTCGGTTCTTTCTTTTATACATCTTCCAGGCGGACTCCTTCTAGCGGCGAATCATCATCATCGGCGGGCCGCCGGGCCGGGAAGCGGACTCGGCCGCCTGAGCGCTGAGTTCGCCCAGAATGACCTCCTGACCTTCTTTTAAATCGCCGCGCAGGACCTCGGTATAGGAATTATCGGTCTCTCCGGCCCTGATGAAGGTCACGGCCAGCTTGCCGGCTTCGTCCAGACACCAAACCGTCGTCGGCTTTTTCCTCTGGCCTCCCGGTCCGCCCATGCCCTGGGGCATGCCTCCAGACTGAGAGAACGTCATCCCTTGCGCGCCTGCCTGAGAGCCCGGGGCGCCCGGCGGGGCCTGAGGAGCTCCCTCCCGGGCCTGATCCGCTCCGCCCTCGGCCTGCCGTTTAGCGAACATCTTCTCCCCGGCTTCCTTCATGATCTTGCCGAGCTCTTCCATAGGGAGAGTCGGAGTAAAACGCAGGGCGGCGTTGGGGACCCGGAGAACGCCCCTGGCCTCGCCGATGATGATCGAGACGGTGGCGGTCATGCCGGGCCTCAGCTTAAGCTCCGGGTTTTCCGCGTCCACGATCGTCGTATAGGTCACGACGTTTTGGGTGACCGTCGGCGAAAAACGGACCTGTTTCACGGTGCCGTTGAAGTTCGTCTCCGGAAAGGCGTCGACCGTAAAGCGCACGTTCTGGCCTTCCTTGACTTTGCCCACATCGGCCTCGTCGACGTCGCATTCGACTTGCATCTTGCTCAGGTCATTGGCGATCTCGAAGATCTTAGGAGCTGTAAAGCTGGCCTGGACGGTCTGACCCACGTTCATATTCCTGGAGATGACGATACCGTCGATGGGCGAACGGATGATGGCATAGCTGAGGTCGAGTTTGCTCTGGTCGAGCTGGGACGCGGCCTGCTGCAGACGCGCCTCGGCCGATTGGAGGTCGGTCTTGGAGCCGAGAAAGTTGGCTTCGGCCGTGTCTTTCTCCTCGAAGGAGATCAGGTCTTTCTCGAAGAGACTCAAGGACCTTTCGTACTGCCTCTGCAGATTGGCCAGCGTGACCTTGGCCTTATCGAGCGATGCTTTGGAGCTCGAATAGTTGGCCTCGTTCTGTTTCACCCGACTTTCAAACTGCAACAGGTCCAACTCGCCCAGGATCTGGCCTTCCTTGACCTGGGAATTGTAGTCGACATAGAGCTTGGCGATCTTTCCCGAGACCTGGCTTCCGACTTCCACCTTGGTGATCGGGTTGACCGTTCCCGAGGTGGTGACCACGGCCTCGATATCCCCCTTGGCGAGCTTCTCGAGCCGGTACTTTGGAACGCCGTTCTTGTTGTCCCTGAGCATGGTCCAGCCGAGGATGGCCCCGGCCACAACCACCAGGGCGACAATCCCGATGATGATTTTTTTCTTCATTCACGTTCTCCTTTAGGCTTGTCCGGAGAGTTTTCTCTCTGGCTCTCTTTATCTTTTCGGCCGGACTCCCTTTTTCTCTGTTCGCCGTGCTGGGCGATAAGGGCCTCCATTTTTTGTTTCTGCTCCGGCGTGAGCATGGCGTCGATCTGGTTCTTGATCTCCGAGCGAAGGGCGGACAGCCGGCTGTGCATTTCTGTATACAGTTCTTTGAACCGGCCGTCGTTTTTCTCGAAGATCTGCCGGATGGCCTCTTTTTGATCCGGCGAGAGGCCGAGCTCCCGGGCCATTTCCTCTAGGTTGGGGGGATGATCCGGACCTCTCTGAACCCGGGTATGTTGCCGGGGGTGGATAAGACTCCTCTCCGCGAATATGCCTCCCAAGACCCCGGCCGCGAAGGCGCCAGCGAGCGAGAGGACGATCCATAATCTGAATTTATTGTTCATGGCCTGTATCTCCTCGAGACCTCCGGGTCCCCCACCGAGGCGAAAATCAACATCATGTTCCTGTCCTCGGCCTTTTTCTGGTTCAGGATGTTGCCGGCCTCGCCGAGGGGATTTTCATCCTGAAGAAGGAACCTCTCGGTCTGGCTCAGCTCCCGGGGCTCCTGGGGCTGGAAAAGAAGGATTCCGGCGCCAAAGAAAAGGAAAGCCGCGAGGGAGAATGCGACCGCCCGGTGCGCCCACTTGACCCAGATGAGCGCGGGCGCCGCTTTCTCTTTTTCCCGGAGCCCGGCCATGAACCGCTCCTTGAAATAAGGAAGAGGCTCGGGCACCGCCCGCGGCCGGACAAGGCGGACGATGGTCCGGTATTCCTCCGCCTTTC
>Ga0154629_1127_pt4 | contig 9996 bp, 8 predicted proteins | sample Rifle2008BG13ft_FD_116058 | JGI IMG/M metagenome (GOLD analysis project Ga0154629, IMG submission 116058) | Candidatus Aminicenantes bacterium RBG_13_59_9 | reverse complement strand
GCATGCCGGCGGCGATCGAAGACTCGGAGATGATCTTGAACAACCCGATCTCGCCGGTGCTGTGGACATGAACGCCCCCGCACAGCTCTCGACTGAAGTCCCCGACGGAGACCAGCCGGACCTCGTCGCCGTATTTTTCCTCGAAAATGGCCATCGCCCCTTCTTTGACCCCTTCCTCGAATGTCGTCAGCCGGGTCTCGACTGAGACATTTTCCTGGATCTTCCGGTTGACGAGCTCCTCGACCTCCCGGATCTCCAGCCGGCTGAGTGGAGAGAAATGGGTAAAATCAAAGCGCAGGCGTTCCGCCGTAACAAGGGATCCGGACTGTCGGACATGGTCGCCAAGGACCTGCCGGAGCGAGGCGTGGAGAAGATGGGTGGCGGAGTGGTTATTGCGGACGGCCTCCCTCCGGGCGGTATCGACGGCGGCCTCGACGCGGTCACCGACCCGGAGCTCGCCGCTTAAGGCTTCAACCTCGTGGGCGACGAGGTCCGGGATCGGATAGGAGGCGCCTTGGACTATCCCGGAAAAATGAGGCCCCTTAAGGCGGCCGGTGTCCCCGACCTGGCCTCCGGCTTCGGCATAGAAGGGGGTCTGGCCCAGAACGACCTGGCCTCTCTCGCCCGCCCGCAGTGAGTCCGCTTGCCGGCCGTCCTTAACGATGGCCAGGACCTGGGCTTCCTCGAGGCGATCGGTCTCGTGGCTCCGGCCGACAACTTTTAGCGACTTCAGGCCCTCATACGCCTTGCGTTCCTCGAAGCGGGCGTCCCCCTTCCAGGAGGCGCGCGCTTTGTCTTTCTGCTTATCCAGTTCGGCCTCAAACCCCGCCTCGTCGACGCTCATTCCCTTTTCTCGGGCCAGCTCCATGGACAGGTCGAGGGGGAATCCGAAGGTGTCGTAGAGTCTGAAGATATCGGAGCCGCCCAGGACATCCCGGCTGGCGCTCTTGGCCTCCTCGACGAACTGCTCGAAATAGCGCATCCCGGACGCGAGCGTCAGGGCGAACCTCTCCTCCTCGGAGAGGCAGAGCCGGGCGATATAGGGAACCGAGGCCAGGAGTTCAGGGTAGGCGTCCTTCATGATATCGGCGACCCGGCCGACGAGCTGGTGGAGGAAAGGTTTTTCTATGCCCAGCAGGTTGCCGTGCCTGAACGCCCGGCGGATCAGGCGCCGCAGCACGTAGCCGCGCCCGAGGTTCGCGGGCATGATTCCGTCGCCGATCAGAAAAGTGATGGCCCGGATGTGGTCGGCGATGATCCGGACCGAGACATCGCCGGCCTCGTCGGTCGGGTACTCTCTTTGCGCGATCTCGCAGACACGGCTGATCAAGGGCTCGAAGAGGTCTGTGTCGAAATTGCTCCTTTTCCTCTGCAGCGCGGCGGCCGTCCGCTCGAGCCCCATGCCGGTATCGATGGAGGGCGAGGGCAGGGGGTGGAGAACGCCCTTATCGTCCTGGAAGAACTGCATAAAAACCAGGTTCCAGAGCTCGACAAAGCGGTCGCTCCCCTTCTCGATCAGCCCGTAGGGGTCCCCCTCTTCCAGGTCGGGCACGGCATCGTAGTGGATCTCGGAGCAGGGCCCGCAGGGCCCTGTCTCCCCCATAGCCCAGAAGTTATCCTTCTTGCCGAAGCGGAAGATTCTCTCCGGCGGCACGCCGATTCTCTCTCGCCAGATCCGGTAGGCTTCCTCGTCATCCTCGTAGATCGTCGCGTAGAGGCGGCCGGCGGGGAGCCGGAAAACCTCGGTGACGAGCTCCCAGGCAAGGGAGATCGCTTCTTCCTTGAAGTAGTCGCCGAAGGAAAAATTCCCCAGCATCTCAAAAAAGGTATGGTGCTTGCTTGTCCGCCCCACCTGGTCCAGGTCATTGTGTTTCCCCGATACACGGAGGCATTTCTGCGCCGAGGCGGCCCTCTTGTAGCTCCTCTTCTCCAGGCCGAGGAAGATATTCTTAAATTGGTTCATCCCGGCGTTGGTGAACAGGATGGAAGGGTCGTCCTTCGGGAGGAGAGACGAACTGGGGACGATTTTATGGTTTTTCCGGGAGAAGAAGTCGAGGAAACCCTCCCGGATCTCCGCCGATCTCATGGGTTCTCTTCTTCAGGGACCTCCGTCGCCTCCCTCTCCACTTTGCTCATCCCGTGCTCCATCTCCTCGAGGGCGATGTCCAAAGTGGACTGGATGCCCATGACCCGGAGCTTGAAGTTATCGGGATTCGTGGAGTAGCGAAGGCCTTGTTCAAAGGAGATGTACCCGTCCCGGTAGAGCTGGAAGATGGACTGGTCAAAGGTCTGCATGCCGTACTGGGAGACGCCGGCGGCGATGGCGTCGCGGACGAGGCCGATTTTTTCCTTGTCCTGGATGCATTCCTGGATATAGGGAGTGCTGATCAAGACTTCGACGGCCGGCACGCGGCCCTGCCCGTCCATCCGCGGGACCAGCCTCTGGGAGATCACGGCCTTGAGGATGCTTCCCAGTTGGAGCCGCACTTGCCTCTGATGATGCGGCGCAAAAACGGAGACGATGCGATTGATGCTTTCCGGAGCGTCCAGCGTATGCAGGGTGCTGTACACAAGGTGCCCCGTCTCGGCCGCCAGGATGGCGGTCTCGACCGTGTCCAGGTCGCGCATCTCCCCGACCAGGATGACGTCAGGGTCCTCGCGGAGCGTCGCCCGCAGGCCCCGGGAAAAGCTGGTCACATCCATCCCCACCTCTCTCTGGCTGATGGTGCTCTTTTTGTCCTTGTGGAGGTATTCGATCGGGTCCTCGATGGTGAGGATGTTCTCCCGGCGATGGGTGTTGATATAATCGATCATGGCGGCCAAGGTCGTGGTCTTGCCGCTTCCGGTCGTCCCGGTCACAAGGACGAGTCCCCGCTGGAGGAGAGAAATCTTCTCCAACACTTCCGGGAGAAGCAGCTGGCGGACCGTCTTGACCTCCAGGGGGATGATCCGGAGGGCGATCGCCGTCGACCCCCGCTGCTGGAAGATGCTCCCGCGGAACCGCCCGAAACCGGGCAAGCTGTAGGCCAGGTCGATGTCAAAATCCTCCTTGAGCCGGACCTTCTGGTAATCCGTCATCAGCTGGTCGCCCAGCTCCTGCGTATCCTTGGAGGTCAGCCTGGGAAACCCGGTCAAGGGGATGAGCGTCCCATGGACCCGGATGATGGGATGGTTCCCGGCCTTGAGATGAAGGTCGGAGGCATCCCTTTCAATCGCCACCTTCAACAGTTCATCGACTTCCATGCTCCACCTCGTTTAGATAAAAGTCAGCCAATGATAGGTGTCGTCCCTTTCGCCGTTGATGGAGGCGAAGAACGCCTCTTGAAGCCTTTGGACGACGGGGCCGCGCCGCCCCCGTTCATCCAAACCTTTCCATCCTCCCTGAAAGGGCTCATCCTAGACTCCCGGGAAAAGGAAAGAGGTCCTTTTCTTCAGCTCTCGGAAACATGCGCACAATCCAATTCATGTTAGCCGAAGCCCGTCGGCAAAGTCAATCGCCCCTAGGGGTTAGATTGTCTCACCACAATGGGGGCAGTGCCGGCTCTTGATGGGCAGGGGCCGGCGGCAGTTCCAGCAGAGCTGGCTCTTGGTTTGCTCCCTGGCCCGGATGCGGATGAGCATGTCCTCGAGCTCGGTCGTCTTTTCTTCTTTTTTCTTCAGCAGGGCCAGGGCATGGATGAATTCCGCCAGCCTCTGGTAGCGGTCCTCGAGCTTCGAGGCCAGGCATCTCATGATGATCTCGTCGACATCGCGCGGGATCCGGTTGTTTCGAAGCCGGGGCGGAGTGATCCTTCCCTGCTGCGCCTTTTCCAGGATCTTGAACGGGTCCGGGTCGAAGATGGGCGGCCGGCCGACGATCATCTCATAGAAGATGCAGCCCAGGGAGTAGATATCCGACTGATAGCTCGCCTTGCCCAGGAACTGCTCCGGGGCCATGTACGGCGGGCTGCCGATCCGGGTCGAAGCGTAGGGAATATTGTTCAGCCAGGCCGAAGTCCCGAAGTCCGTTATCTTGGCCGTCCCGTCCTCGGAGACCATGATGTTGGAAGGCCGAAGGTCCCGATGGATAATCTTGTTCTTATGAGCATGGTCGACACCCTGGCCGATCTGCTTGATGAAATCAATGGCCCGGTCGCATTCCAGGACCTTCTCTTTTTCCAGGATTTTCTCAAGGGTCTTGCCCTTGACATATTCCATGACCATGAAGAATATCCTGTTCTCTTTCTCCGCGGCGATCATGCGCACGATATTGGGATGGTTGAGCGCGGCCTGGAGGCGCGGCTCCTTGAGCAGTTTGAAGAGTTCGGCCGACTGCTTATGGGGGACTTTGATGGCCACCTTGATATCCAGCCAGGTATCCCGCGCCAGATACACGGAGCCGAAGCCTCCGCTCCCCAGGGAACGGATGATCTCGTACTTGCCGACCTTTTGCCCCTGGAGAAACATCTTCAAACGCCCCAGAAAATGGAAATCGCGGCGGAGACGGCAAGCGCCGCTGTCTCGGACCTCAGGGTGCGGCCTCCCAGGCTGGCCGTTTCAAAACCCCGCTCAAAAGCCCGCTCCTCTTCCTCTCGAGTCCATCCTCCCTCCGGACCGACAAGCACGGCGACCGCCGGAGGTTTCCCTTCCCCCGCCGGACCAAATCCCGCAGCCAGCACGAGCCGCAACGGGCCGGCAGGCGCGATTCTCTTATCCAGGAGGACGAGCCGAGTCCGCTCCCGCCCCACGTCCATCACCTCGGCCTGATAAGAGTTCCCCTGCTCGTCCATCAGCCAGACCCTGTCGCCCGGCCCCTTCCTCAGGACGCGGCTGAGATGATGGTGTTCCTCCTCTTCGAGCAGAGCGTACGGCGGGTGCAGGTTTTTCGTCTTGACCAGAAAATGATTGGATGTCAATCGGCGCCCTAATGGGGTCTATTTCTCAATTTTTCGGCGACGCTCCTGTCCACGCCGTCCAGTTCCTCACCCCGGATCTCGGCCAGCCGGCGCAGGAGCTCCTTCTCCTCCTTGCCCTGATTTTCCGGAGTCTTCACCTCGACCTTCACATATATATCGCCTCTCCGATGACCGTGCAAGTCCTTGAGTCCCCGGCCCTTCATCCGGAAAACGGCTCCCGTCTGGGTCCCGGCCGGGATCTTCAGGATCTCCGATTCCTGGTCGAGTCCGGGTATCTCGACCGATACTCCCAGCGCCGCCTGCGAAAAAGAGAGCGGGATCTGGCAAAACAGGTGGCTGTCCTCTCTCTCAAAGAAGCGATGCTTGGCGACCCGGACGAGAATGTAGAGATCTCCCCGGCCGGCGCCGGCCTCGCCCGCTTCTCCCTGGCCGCCGATCCGCAGGCGGCTGCCATCGGCGACGCCCGCCGGGATATGGACCGTAACCTTTTGCTTCTGGTTGATCCGTCCGGCCCCATGGCAGTTGCGGCAGGGCGATGGGATAACCTGGCCCGCCCCATGGCAGTGGGAACAGGTCCGGGAAACGGCAAAGAAGCCCTGCTGGTAGCGAACCTGCCCGAGGCCGCGGCAAGTCGGGCACTCGGACTTATTGGTTCCCGGCGCCAGCCCGGTACCTCGGCACTCGGGGCAGTGTTCGGCCCGGCTGAGGCTGATTTCCTTGTCCACCCCGGAGGCCGCCTCCTCCAGGCTGATTTCGATCTCCAGGGCCAGGTCTCTCCCCCGCTGGGGCGAATTTCTCCGGCGGCTTCGGGTCCCGAAGACATCTCCGAAACCAAACAGGCTCCCCAGGATATCTTCAAAATCCCCGAAAATGGAGGAATCAAACCCGGAAAACCCGGAAAAGCCCTCCCCTCTCAGGCCGTCAAACCCGTAGCGATCATAGACCGGCCTTTTTTCCGGGTCTCCCAGGACGCTGTAGGCTTCGGCCGCCTCCTTGAATTTCTCTTCTGCCCCCGCGTCGCCGGGGTTCCGGTCCGGATGGTGCTTCAGGGCCATTTGACGGTAGGCCCGCTTGACCGCGTCGGCGGAGGCGGTCCTGGCGACTCCGAGCACTTCGTAGTAATCACGCTTCGTCATGGACGCTCGCAGGGGTCAGGGCCGCATCTGGCTTTTTTCGATGATCGCGTCGACCTCGCCCCGGCTGAGGCCGGCCGAAGGCCGGACCTGAACCTCCTGGACCATTCCCGTCACGACGTCGGTGGCCGAAACCTTGAGCAGGCCATCAGCGTCGATCTCAAAAGCGACGTCGATCTGGGGGATGCCGGCCGAAGCCGGCTGGATTCCGACGAGGTCGAATCGGGCCAGGGACTTGTTCTTTGAAGCCTGAAGGTATTCCCCCTGGAGGACATGGACGGTCACCCGTACCTGGTCGTTCTCGACCGTCGTGAACGGCATCGTCTTTCGCGTCGGGATGGTGGTGTTTCGTTCGATGATCTTCTCGAAGGTGTCGTTCTCCGTCTCGATCCCCAGCGAAAAGGGGGTGACATCGAGCAGCAAAACGAGCTCGGTCTGCCGGCCTTTAAGGATGGCTGCCTGGACGGCCGCGCCCATGGCCACGATCTCATCCGGGTTTATGTCCTCGCGCGCCGGGCGGCGGAAAAAGTCGGCGATCGTCTTCCGGATGAGGGGCATGCGCGTCTGGCCTCCGACCAGCAGGATTTCCTGGACTCCCTTGGGCTCCAGGCGGGCGTCGGCCAACGCCTGCTCGATCAGCGGGATCGTGTTCTGGACCAGGTCGCCGGTCAATTCTTCGAGCCGGCGCCGGGTCAGCTTTTTATTGATGTGGTAAGAGCCGGTTCCCGACGACGAGATGAAGGGCAGGTTGATATCGCTCTCCAGGGTGAAGGAGAGGTCCCGCTTGGCCCGCTCGGCCGCCTCCTTGACCCTCTGCAACGCCAGCTTGTCCTGCAAAAGGTCGACGCCGTGTTCCTTCCTGAACTCCTCCATCAGCCAGTCGACGATGCGGTTGTCGAAATCCTCTCCCCCCAGATAGGAGTCGCCGTTTGTGGACAGGACGTGGAACACTCCGTCCTGGATCTCGAGAATCGTGATATCGAACGTCCCGCCGCCCATATCGAAGACGGCCACGGTCGCGTTGGTGCGGGAGTCGAGCCCGTAGGCCAGGCTGGCCGCGGTGGGCTCATTGATCACCCGAAGGACATCGAGCCCGGCGATCTTGCCCGCATCCTTGGTGGCCTGTCGTTGATGGTCGTCGAAATGGGCGGGCACGGTGATGACCGCTTCATTGATGGGCTCGCCGAAAAAAGCTTCGGCGCACTGCTTGAGATACCCCAGGATCATGCCCGAGACTTCCTGGGGAGTGATCTCGTGCCCGTCGACGACCACAACCGCGTCTCCGTTCGCGGCCGAGCCGAGCTGGTAGGGCATTTTAGCTCGGGCGGCCAGGATCTCGGGGGAGTCGAATTTCCTCCCGATGAGCCTCTTCACGGCAAAGATCGTCTTTTCGGGGTTGGTGATGGCCTGCCGCAGGGCAAGGTTCCCGACCAGGCGCTCCCCGGAGGAAGTGAAGCTGACCACCGAGGGCGTCGTGGGCTGGCCTTCCAGGTTGCGGATGACTATCGGCTTTTCCCCCTCCAGGTGGGCGATGCAGGAAAAAGTCGTTCCCAAGTCGATGCCGATGACCCGGCTCATTCTCCCTCCCTCTTTCTGGGCAGACGGACTTTAACCATGGCGGGACGAAGCAGCCGGTCGTTGAGCCAGTAGCCGCGCTGCAGCTCCTCGGCGACCTCGGGCTCGCTGACCTCGTCCGATTCCTCCGTCAGGACGGCCTGGTGGATGGCGGGGTTAAATTTGGTTTCCTCGGCTTCGATTGGTCGGACGCCTTTTTTCTTCAGCAGGTCGAGGGTTTGACGATAGATCAGGTCCACCCCCTCCGCGAAGATTCGGCCGTCCGCCTGGTCCCGGTTCTTCAAAGCCCTTTCGAAATTGTCTAGGATGACGAGCATCTCCCGGAGGAACTCGCTCAGGGCATACTGGAGGTAATCCGCCCGCTCCCGCTCAAACCTTTTGCGCAGGTTCTCCATCTCGGCCAGGGTCCTCAGGTATTTGTCCCTGAGCTCGTCGAGGTCCTTCTTGAACGCCCGGCACTCGGTGTCCTTTTTCTTGAGCTTGGACTTGAGCTTTTTATCGTCCTCGCTCAGGGGACGGAGGCCGGTCTTTCCCTCTTTCTCCTCCGGCGGTCCGGTCTCCGGGATGGGTTCGTATTCGACCTCGTCGGCGCTCTGTTCGAGGCCATCGATCTCCGCGGAGGGCTCGGCCTTCTTATGGCTGTCATCTTCGAAATCATCTGGCGGCATGACGGACCTCTTTTCAGGGATTTTGGCTGATCGCCTGGCTGAGTTTCTTGGCCACGCGATCGACCAGGGGGATGATCCTCCGATAAGGGATTCTCTTCGGCCCGATGATCCCCAGGGTGCCGAGGATCTGGTTGTTGTACCCGTAATGAGAAAGAACGAGGGCGCAGTCGGAGATATCCGGGATGTTCGATTCCGCCCCGATCAGGACCTTGACGCGATCCAGGCTGATGAAATCGGAGAGCAGCTTGGCCAGCTTCACCTTCTCCTCGAAATCCTGGAAAAGCGTCCGCAAGCGGTCCATGTTGAACAGGTCGGCCTTGCCCAGGAGCCGGGACGTCCCCTGAAGATAGATCTGGCTCTCTTTCTCCTCCTCGAGGATGTAATCCCGAAGCAGCGCGGTCAGCTTGTTGACCTCGTTCTCGTAGCTCAGCCTGTACCGGGGGAGCTCTTTCAGCAGGTAATCCCGCACGAAGGTCAGGTTTCTTCCCCGGAAATGCTGGTTCAGGTACTGAGAGGCCTTGTCGAGCTCCATCTGGGTTAAATGGTGATGGGTTTCGATGATCTCCGTGAGGACGAGGTTGAAGGTGGTCATCAGGATGATCATGACCTTCTCTTCGGAAACCTTGATGATGCGGAGGTGGTGGAAGTTCATCTTGGAGATCCGCGGCGAGATGATGAAGCCGAGGTTGTCGGACTGCTCGGCCAGGAGCCCGGTGACCCGGGTGAGGAACGAGGCAAAGTCTCCCTTCTCCAAAGACAAAGAGGGCGAATCGAGAACGGAAACCTCGTCCGAAAAGAGGGTCTCGTCGAACAGGCTGTTGACATAGAACCTCAGCCCCTTGTCCGTCGGCACGCGTCCGGCCGAGGCATGGGGCTGGATGAGATAGCCCATCTGCTCAAGCTTGACCATGATGTTCCGGATCGTGGCGGATGAATCCGGCAGGGTCCTCTTCTCGACGACGGCGCCCGAACTCACGGGCTGGCCGTTTTTCAGGTAGTTTTCGACGATGGCGTTCAGGACCACCCTGTCCTTATTCCTGAGGATAAGATTCCGGGACATCAGTGCTTGAGGCTTTTTTATAACATTAAGAGGGAAAAAATTCAATCAGACAAGGCGCAGTCCGGCATAGCCGACAACCTGGTCGAAATCCCCGGAGGTCTCCCCGGAGGTCATATAGCGGATGAGGTCGCCGCGGCCGGCGCCCAGCTCCCTGGCCGCCAGGATGACCGCCGTCGTCGGCTGGAAGCCACACATGCTGATGTCCTCTTTCTGGACAACGTCATAAAGCCCACGGGCGTCGAGGGCCCGCATCCGCTCGATCGCCAGGAAATCTTTTTTTTGGGCAGTTGCCCGGCTGACGTAGTGGCTCATATCGGTCGAGGCCACGAGGAGGACGTCCGTTCCCGACTCTCGGACAGCCCCCGCCAGGGCCGTCCCCAGCTCCTCCAGGGCGCCGTAGTCGGCGATGGGCGAAACACAGAGGGGAACGATGGAGAAGGCCGTCTTCAGGTATTGAAGGAAAGGGAGCTGGACTTCCAAGGAATGCTCCTCCTCATGGGCCCTCTCGTCAGCCTTAATAAGAGCGGAATGCCGGAGGAGCGACTCGGCCAGCCCGGAGTCGAGAGGAACTTCCCCCAGGGGTGTCCGCCAGGCTCCCTGGTCCATGATCGCGAAGAGCGACCGCTGGCCCCGGTGGCTGGGTCCCAGGATGACAAACCGTTCCG
>Ga0154629_1266_pt2 | contig 10090 bp, 11 predicted proteins | sample Rifle2008BG13ft_FD_116058 | JGI IMG/M metagenome (GOLD analysis project Ga0154629, IMG submission 116058) | Candidatus Aminicenantes bacterium RBG_13_59_9 | reverse complement strand
CATCTTCTCCTGGGCCGTCCCCTTGCCGCCGGCGATGATCGCCCCGGCGTGACCCATCCGCCGCCCGGGCGGGGCGGTCTGGCCGGCGATGAAGCCGACGACAGGCTTGGGGAAGGAGGCCTTGATGTAGGCCGCGGCCTCGTCCTCGGCCGTGCCGCCGATCTCGCCGATCAGGATCACGGCTTCGGTCCCGGGATCCTTCTTGAAGAGCTCCAGGAGCTCGATGTACTTGAGCCCGACGACCGGGTCGCCGCCGATGCCGACGGCCGTCGACTGGCCGTAGCCTTGCCGCGAGACCTGCTGAACGGCCTCGTAGGTCAGGGTCCCGGACCGTGAAATGATCCCGATGGTGCCCGCTTTGTGAATGGGCCCGGGCATGATGCCGATCTTGGCTTTGCCCGGCGAGATGATGCCCGGCGTGTTCGGGCCGACGAGCGCGACCGGCTTGCCGCGGAGGTACGTTTTGACCTTCAGCATGTCGAAGGTCGGGATCCCCTCGGTGATGCAGACGACGAGCTTGAGGCCGGCGTCGGCGCATTCCATGATGGCGTCGGCCGCGGCGAATGGCGGCACGAAGATTGCTGCGGCCTCGGCCCCTGCGGAAGCCGCGGCCTCGGCTACGGTATTGAAGACGGGGACGCCCAGGTGCTTCGTCCCGCCCTTGCCGGGCGTCATGCCGGCCACGACCTTCGTGCCGTATTCGATCATCTTTTGGGCGTGGAACGTGCCTTCGCTTCCGGTGATCCCCAGGACGACGACCCGCGTTTTTTCATCGAGGAGAATGCTCATAGGATGCTCCTTTGGCTCGGCTCACTTCACCAGCGCGACGATGCGCTCGGCGGCTTCCTTCATGCCGGCCGCCGACGAGAAGGCCAAGCCCGACTCGGCCAGGATTTTCTTTCCCAGGTCCACGTGAAGTTGGCCGGCATCCCTCCGGCGTATTTGATGATGTCCATCGTCGCCATGGCCAGGCCGGCGCCGTTGACCATGCAGCCGACGTTGCCGTCGAGCTTGATGTAGTTGAGGTTGTACTTCGTGGCCTCGACTTCGAGGGGCGATTCCTCGTCGAGGTCGCGCATGGCCTGGATATCGGGATGGCGGCCGAGGGCGTTGTCGTCGAAGGTCATCTTGGCGTCGAGGGCCAGGACGTCGCCCTGCTTGGTCACGAGGAGGGGATTGATCTCGGCCAGGGAGGCGTCCGTCCCTTCGAACGCCTTGTACAAGCCGGCGATGAATTTCTGGCCTTGTTTGAAGGCCTCGCCCTCGAGGCCGAGCCTGAAGGCCAGCTTCCGGGCCTGGAAGGCCAGAAGGCCGACCGCCGGGTCCACGTATTCCTTAAAGATGAGATCGGGTTTCTCGGCGGCGACCTTCTCGATTTCGACGCCCCCCTCGGTCGAAGCCATGACGACCGCGGCCTCGCGGGCCCGGTCGATGACGATGCCGAGATAGAGCTCGCGGGCGATATCGAGCGCCTCCTCGACGAGGACGCGCTTGACCCGTTTGCCCTCCGGACCGGTCTGGTGAGTCACGAGCTGCATGCCGATCATCTTGGCCGCCAGGGCCTCGGCCTCGGCTGGCGACGCGGCCAGCTTGACGCCGCCTCCTTTGCCGCGCCCGCCGGCATGGATCTGCGCCTTGACCACGACACGGGACCCGAGGCGCTCGGCGATTTCGCGGGCCGCGGCCGGAGAGTCGGCGACATCGCCCCGGGGGATCCGGACCCCGAATTTAGCGAGGATTTGTTTAGCTTGGTATTCGTGGATTTTCATCGGGTTTTCCTCTTTACGACGATATTTAATCTTAACAATAAGAGCGGACGCAGCCTCCGTCCTTCACTCGCGATTTCTTCCCGCCGCACTGGAAGTTTTCCTTATAGCAGAGCTCCTTGCGGTTGTCAATTTTCCCGAGGCGGTCGGGCTGTCGACCAACTTGACAATTCCAGCAATCCTTCTTATAGTTGGACGAGTTTTACGATAAGCAGCCGAATTTTTCGGGACGGAAGCCTTGGACCTGTCACTCGAGAAGAAAGGATCGGAATGGAGAAAAAAGAAAAACTGAAGGACGGAACGGAGGTCGTCATCCGTAACCTGAGGACGAACGATCTCGACCTCCTGATGAAATTCTATCGGGCGCTTTCGCCCGAAGATCGAAGATACCTCAAGTTTGAAGTCTTGGATCGAAACGTCGTCGCCAAGAGACTTCAGCGCATTGAGATGGGCGAAGATTTCAGGGTAGCAGCCCTTCATCACAATAAGATCGTCGCTAGCGGCGCTCTCGAACTTTCGGAAGAACTGTGGAGCCGGCACCAGGCGGAAATACGAGTAATTGTCGCCCCGCGCTTTCAGCATAAAGGATTAGGAACGATCATGATTCGGGAGCTCTATTTCATTGCCGTTCAGCAGAAGCTGGAGACGGTGACAGCCTGGATGATGAGGCCTCAGATCAACGCCCAGCACATTTTCCGGAAGCTGGGCTTCCGGGAAGAGCATCTCCTCCCCGATTTTGTCAAAGATATCGACGGGGCGTTTCAGGACTTGATCGTCATGGCCTGCCCTTTGAAGGACCTCGGGAGAGAGTTAACCCACGCCTTCGGCGATTCGGACTGGGAGCGTTGTCGATAATTTCCGGAGGCTGGCTCCGTCCTCGAATGGACGCCCTTCTCAACTATTCGTTTTTTGGACGGAACATCTCCCTCTGTCATTTGACATAATTTATAAATTGTGGTCTATTATTTATTCTTTACCCAGGGTGTATTTATGAGAGAGGCGGGAGGAAGCGCTTGAGAAACGAAATCCCTGGAAGATAAAGAGAGCTATCGTTATGCGAGTCAACATCTCTCAGAAGAAAGTCCGTGGTCAATTCGTCGCCAAGGTCGAGGAACTCAGTGGACAAAAGATCCTGGCGTGTTATCAGTGCGGCAAATGTTCAGCTGGCTGCATCGCCGTGTCCGAAATGGATATCCTTCCGAACCAGGTCATCCGCTTTGTTCAATTGGGGCTAAAGGATGAACTTCTGAAGTCCAACGCCTATTGGGTCTGCGCCTCCTGTTTGACCTGCAACGCCCGCTGTCCGAAAGGGATCAAGATCGCCGAGATCATGGAAGCCGTGCGCCAGATCCTCCTCCGGAAGAGAAAGGATAATGTCCAAATTCCCAACCTCAGGGACCAGCAGAAAGAAGAAGTGCCGTCGATCGCTCTCGTCAGCAATTTCCGAAAAAACACATCGTGAAATCGTTCGATATGCTCAAGCCTTTTTTGCAACGTCAACATTGAGGGAATCGTCGTTATGAAATTAGGCTATTATCCGGGATGCACATTAAAAGCGAATGCCAAGAATTTCGAAGACTCGGCCCTCTGTTCGCTCAAACAGCTCGGATTAGAGGTCGAGGAGCTCCGCCGCTGGAATTGCTGCGGGACCGTCTATTCTTTGACAACGGACGACCTCATTCACCATGTTGCGCCGGTCCGCAATCTCATATTCTCTAAAAAGGCAAACGCCGACGCCCTGATGACGCTCTGTGCGATGTGTTACAACACCCTCAAGCGGGCCAACGAACGCGTCAAGAAGAATCCAGAGGACCGGGACATTATCAACCGCTTCATGGATGCCGAGGGGCTGGCCTATGAGGGCGACGTGAAGGTCGTCCATCTGTTGGAGCTCCTGCGCGACGATATCAAGTTCGAAAACATCGCCAAGAAGGTCGTCAAACCCCTGAAGGACCTCAAGGTGGCGAATTATTACGGCTGCCTCCTGGTGCGGCCCAAAGATATCGGCTTGGACGACATGGAAAATCCCCGGGTCCTCGAGAACCTCATGACGGCCCTGGGCGCCATGGCTGTCGATTTTCCCTATAAAACGGAATGCTGCGCTTCATACCAGACGGTGGATCATCCCGACATCGTCGCCGAGCGGACATACAAAATCCTGACGTCGGCCCGCAACGCGGGTGCCGAGGTCGTCACCGTCAGTTGTCCGCTCTGCGCGTTCAATCTGGACAACCGGCAGAAGGCGACCGTCGAACATTATTCCGATTTTGAAAAAATGCCAATCCTGTATTTCACCCAGTTGTTGGGCATCGCTCTGGGTTGCTCCGAGGAGAGTCTGCGCTTCGACCTCCATGACGTCGACCCGATATCAGTCCTCAAGCGAAAGGGATTGCTCTGAGATGTCGAAAATTTACTATGGGAATCTCAAGCCGAAGAAAGGGAAGATCCACATCAATAAGAACCAGTGCAAGGGTTGCGGATTCTGCTGCGAGTACTGCCCTCGCGATGTCCTCGAAATGTCCGAAGAGTTCAACGCGAAAGGCTACCATCCCCCCCGCGTCAAAGACGAAGAGCAATGCATCTACTGTCAGCTCTGCGAGGCGATATGCCCCGAATTCGCTTTGTTTGTCACTCTTAAGGAAGACGAAGAGGAGAGCCAAGGTGAAAAAAGTGAAAGCCGACCCTAAAGGAGTCCTGACGGGATCCCATTACCTAGATGGGGACTTCGCCATTGCCGAGGGCGCCCTGGCCGCCGGCTGCCGCTTTTTTGCCGGCTATCCGATCACGCCCTCCACGGAAACGGCCGAGAGATTTGCCGAGCGCATCCCGTTCGTCGGGGGGGTTTTTATCCAGATGGAGGACGAAATCGCGTCCATCACTGCCCTCATCGGCGCATCGTGGGGAGGGAGGAAGGTCATGACCGTGACCTCCGGCCCGGGCTTCTCCCTGATGATGGAGAACATCGGGCTGGCGTGCATGATGGAGACACCGCTGATCATCGCCAATGTCCAGCGGGGCGGCCCGTCGACCGGCCTTCCCACGCTGGTTGGGCAAGGAGATATGATGCAGGCCCGATGGGGTTCGCACGGCGATTACCAGATTATCGCCCTGTCCCCGGATTCACCTCAGGAATGCTTCGACCTGACAATCCGCGCCTTTAACCTGTCCGAGATTTATCGTGTCCCGGTATTCATCATGACCGACGAATGCGTGGGCCATATGCACGAAAAAGTCGTCATTCCGCCGGCCGACCAAATCGAGGTCGTTGACCGGAAATGGTACGAAGGGCCCAAGGAAAAGTACCTTCCCTACAAGCCCGACAAGGACGGGATCCCGTTCATGGTCAAGGCAGGCGACGGGTACCGATTCCACACGACCGGCCTGACCCACGATGAGCGGGGCTACCCTGTGATCAACGCCGAGTGCCAGGATCAGTGCGTCCGCCACCTTTCGGAAAAGATCCTGAAGAATGCCGACAAGATCGGCCACTATGAGGAGGACCAGATTGACAACGCCGAGATCGTCGTCGTGTCCTATGGCATCACGTCCCGGGTCGCTTACCGGGCCGTTCAACTGGCCCGCAAGGCCGGGATCAAGGTCGGAACGCTGAGGCTCGTCACGGTCTGGCCCTTCCCGGAGAAGCGCATTCAGCAGCTGGCCCGGAGCGTGAAGGCCTTCGTCGTCCCCGAACTCAATCTCGGACAGATCGCTAAGGAGGTCGAACGCTTCGCCGCCGGTCGCGTCCCGACCATCCCCGTCACGCATTGCGGCGGCTGGGTTCATGATCCCGATGACATCCTCAAAGCCATTAAGGAGGCGGCCCAATGATCAACGACACCGAACGTCCTGAATCCAAGAACCCCGTGGAGGATTTCCTGCGGATGGACCGGATCCCGCACATCTGGTGTTCCGGCTGCGGGATCGGGGTCGTCGTCTCTTCCTTCGCCGAGGCCCTGCGCAAGAGCACCCTTGATCTGAACAAGGTGGCCATTGTCTCCGGGATCGGCTGCACGGGCCGGGTTGCCGGTTATGTCAAACTCGATTCCTTCCACTCGACGCACGGCCGGCCTATCGCCTTCGCGACGGGATTGAAGCTGGCCAACCCCGAGCTCAAAGTCGTCGTCTTCAGCGGCGACGGAGACCTCTTCGGGATCGGCGGCAATCACTTCATCCACGCCGCAAGGCGCAATATGGACATGGTCGTCATTTGCGTCAATAATTTCAACTACGCCATGACCGGAGGCCAGGTGGCCCCGACAACCCCCATTGACGCCAACCTTTCGACGGCTCCCTACGGAAACTTCGAACATCCCTTCAGCCTTCCCTATCTGGCCGACGCCTGCGGCGCGAACTACGTCGCCCGATGGACCTGTTTGCATATCCGGCGGGTGACGAATTCCATGCAGGAAGCCCTCAATAAAAAAGGCTTCTCCCTGATCGAGGTCATTGCCCCGTGTGTCACGCTTTTCGCCAGACGCAACCGGCTCGGCGACGGGCTGAATCTCCTGAAATACTACTATGATAATTCCGTCATCCAGCATGGCGCCGATACCCGGACGCTGGATATCAGCTATCAGGGGAAGATGATCTGCGGAAAATTCATCGATCGCGAGAGGGCGACCTTTCTCGACGGCATGAACACGCATTTAAAAAAGGCTTTGGGCGACAAATACATTCCCTACGGAGTGCAATCATGACCGAAGTCCGATTTTCCGGTTTTGGCGGGCAGGGAATTGTCCGCTGTGGCCTGATTACGGGTAAAGCCGCAGCACTCTTCGACAACAAATATGCGACCATGACTCAGAGCTTTGGGCCCGAAGCCCGTGGAAGTGCCTGCAGCTCGCAAGTCGTGGTCTCCGACGAGCGGGTTCTTTACCCCTACATTACCAAGCCCGAGGTGCTGGTCGCCATCTCTCAGGACGCTTATGATAGATATGAGCCGGAGCTTCGGGACAACGGAATCCTCCTGATCGATACGGACCTGGTCAATGTCCGTCCCTCCCGGGGAAAGATTCGAGTTTATGGGATTTCGTCGACGCGTTTCGCTGAAGAGCTAGGCAACCGCATTTTCACCAACTTGGTGATGCTCGGCTTTTTTACGGCTATCTCCAAGGTCGTTTCGCCGGAGGCCATGAAAAAGGCTCTTCCTGGCCTCGTCCCCAGCAGGTTTCTCGAGGTCAACATGCGGGCCTTCGAACGGGGCTACAGCTACGGGCTCGAACTTATGCAAAAAGGGCAACAAAAGGTAGGACAATGAAACGGACAGGCGTATTCATCTGCCACTGCGGTGTTAATATCGCCGGCACGGTGGACGTCCAGAAGGTGGCCCAGGAATTGGCCGATTATCCCGGCGTGGCTCATTCCGAAGATTACGTCTATATGTGCTCCGATCCGGGACAAAATCTGATCGAGCAAGCCATCAAGGACAAAAAGCTCGACAACATCGTCGTAGCCTGCTGTTCCCCCACTCTCCACGAGACGACGTTCCGGAGCACGGTCAAACGGGCCGGACTCAATACGTTCAAATGCGAGATCTCCAATATCCGTGAGCAATGCAGCTGGGTTCACAAGGACAAGGCGAAGGCCACGACGAAGGCGACCAAACTCACCAAGAGCGCCGTTGCCCGGGTCCAGAAGAATGAAGCACTCGAGCCTTTGAGCGTTCCGGTGACGCACCGCGCGCTCGTCGTCGGAGGCGGAATCGCCGGGATCCAGTCCGCCCTGGACCTGGCCAACACGGGTTTCGAGGTCATTCTCGTCGAGAGGTCGCCCTCGATCGGAGGGCATATGAGCCAACTCTCCGAGACGTATCCGACCCTTGACTGCTCCCAATGTATTCTGACGCCGAAGATGGTCGAAGTGTCCAAGCATCCCAAGATCAGGCTCATGACCTATAGCGAGGTCCATGACGTGACCGGCTACGTCGGAAATTTCAAAGTCAAGATCCTCCGGAAGCCCACTTACGTGGTTCCGGCCAAGTGCAATCTCTGCGATGAATGCACGAAGGTCTGTCCGATCGTCGTCCCGAATGAGTTCGACCTCGGCCTGACGGGCCGCCGGGCGATCTACATCCCATTCCCCCAGGCTATCCCGGCTTCCTACACGCTCGACGACAAGAGCTGCCCGGAGCTCACTCAAATCATCGCCTGCGGAAAGTGCGCCGATGTCTGCAAAGTCAAAGCGATCGACTTCGATCAGAAGCCCCAGATCATCGAGGAAGAGGTGGGCGCGATTGTCGTCGCCACCGGCTACGATCTCTACGAAAAGGAGCAGATGGCCGAGTATGGCTACGGCACGTACGCCGATGTGATCGACGGCCTCCAATTCGAACGTTTGTTGTCCGCCTCGGGCCCGACAAGAGGTCAAGTCCTCCGGCCGTCCGACCATAAGGAGCCCAAGGAGGTCGTTTTCATTCAGTGCTCCGGCTCACGGGACCCGGAACAGCATTGCCCGTATTGCTCCAAGATCTGTTGTATGTATACGGCCAAACACGCCATGCTCTATAAGCATCACGTCCATGACGGCCAGGCGTACGTGTTTTACATCGATGTCCGCTCCGGCGGAAAAGGCTACGAAGAGTTCGTCCAGCGGGCCGTCGAAGAGGACGAGGTGATCTATCTCCGGGGCAAAGTCTCCAAGATCTTCGAGGAGAACGGCAAGATAAAGATCTGGGGTGTCGATACGCTGATCGGAAAGCCCATCGAGATCGATGCCGACCTTGTCGTCCTCGCCCAAGCCATGCGGCCGTCCACAGGATCCCGCGAGTTGGCCAAAAAGCTCAGGCTCGCCTTGGACAAAGACGGCTTTCTGGCCGAGGCCCATCCTAAACTCCGGCCTGTCGAAAGCGTCACCGCGGGCATGTTCCTGGCCGGGGCGGCCCAGGCGCCTAAGGACATTCCGGAGGCCGCCGGCCAAGCCAGCGGCGCGGCCGCAAAAGCGATCATGATCTTGTCCCAGGAGCGACTCTTTCATTCGCCGACGGTGGCCCTGGTCAACAAGAATCTCTGCACGGGCTGCGGGATGTGCGTCGCGGTCTGTCCTTACGACGCTATCGCCTTCAAGGACGGCAGGGTGGAAGTCAACGAAGTTTTGTGCGAAGGGTGCGGAACGTGCTCGGCCACCTGCCTGAGGGCCGCCATTCAAGTGAAAAACTTCACCCAGCATCAGGTCCACGAAATGATCAGGGCGTGCCTGGGAGGATGACGATGGCGGAAGAATTCGAGCCCAGAATCATCGCCTTCCTGTGCAAGTGGTGCTCCTCCGCGGGAAGCGACCTGGCCGGCGTTTCGCGCATGGAATATCCTCCCAACGTCACTCCCATCCAGGTCATGTGTTCCGGGAGCGTTTCGCCGTTATACGTGTTTTCCGCTTTCCACCGAGGCGCCGATGGCGTGCTCGTCTCGGGCTGCCATCCCGGAGATTGTCACTACATCAAAGGCAACTACTACGCCCGGAGGAAGCTGGCCCTGACCAAGAAGCTCCTGGAGCATGTCGGCCTCGAGCCGGAACGGTTTCAAATATCCTGGGTTTCGGCCGCCGAAGGCCAGAAATACACACAGATCATCAAGGATTTCGTCAATGAACTAAAGCCGCTCGGCCCCCAGGCCAAGTTGAGGAGAAAGCCTTCATGGTGAACATCGAAGACCTCAAGGCGGAAGCAAAAAGAATTATCAAGGGAGGCAACGTCAAATATATTATCGGTTACGAGCGACCCTCCAACGCGTGGAAAGCTAATCCCGTGTTCGCGAGAACGCCCGAAGACATGGACAGACTCGTTTGGGACCCGACCTGTATCCACAACCTCGTCCGCTTCGTTGTGGACGAGAAACGCCGGAAAGCCAAGGAGAAGCCGGTGGACCCGCGCCCGATCGGGGTCGTGGTCAAGGGCTGCGACAGCCGGGGGATCGTCGTCCTGATCCAAGAAAAATTTATTGAGCGTATGGATGTCTTCCTCATCGGCGTTTCCTGTGAATCGACTGGTGTCGTGGATGAGCGCAAGCTCGCCAAAAAAACGGTCGGCACGACTGTCCTCAAAGTCGAGTTCGGCGACAGAATGAATTACGTCGTGACGACCGAGGACGGGATCCTGGACATCCCAGCCGCAGACATCATCGCCGATCGGTGCCTGGAGTGCATCGCTAGCTTTCCCGTGGTCTCCGACCATCTCTTGGGCGAAAAGGGCAAGCGGGACGTGCCCAAGCCCTTTCAATCCGTCGAAAAGATGGAAAGCCTTCCGGCGAAAGGAAAATGGGACTTCTGGGAGGCCCAGCTCCGGAAATGCGTTCGGTGTTACGCCTGCCGCGCGGTCTGCCCGATGTGCTATT
>Ga0154629_1078_pt3 | contig 10188 bp, 9 predicted proteins | sample Rifle2008BG13ft_FD_116058 | JGI IMG/M metagenome (GOLD analysis project Ga0154629, IMG submission 116058) | Candidatus Aminicenantes bacterium RBG_13_59_9 | reverse complement strand
ACCTGGGAAATCTCGATCTGGCCGTCACGCCGGGAGATGGAAAAAATGAAGCGGCCCTTTCTATCGGCCGCTCTGAACTGGAGATCAAGGATAAGGGCGGCGCCTTCAGCCTGAGGAGCGGGTTGAGGGCGTCGGGCACTCTTCAATTGGCTTCCTCCCTGGGCTTTGAAGCCTGGATCACTTTGGAATCGCCGAAGATCGCCGCGGCCGGGATCGAGCAATCACCGGCCGTTATCACTCTTGAATCTTCCGGCCGCATCGAATTGGCCACAAAGGAAATCACCATCGCCCGGCTTAAGCTCGGCATCGAGGATCTCATCGAGTTCGAGGGACAGGCCGGGGGGAGCTTTGGACAGGGATTCTCCCTCGCGGCCGAAGGCACCGCCCGGCTCGAAAAACTCGAAAACCTGGCCGCCTTCCTTGGGCCCAGGCTGCCCGCCGAGTTACGCCAGGCAAGGATCCGGGGCCGCGCCGTTCTTGCGGGGAAATATGAAATGCGGCGCACGAGCCGGGAAATGATGGACAACGTCGACGCCGCCCTCGCCTTCGACGGTGTTGAGTTTGACCACGTTTATCAAGGGCTTCCGCTTCATCTGCGAGCTTCCGGCAAGATTCACGCCTCGGGCCCTTCAAAGTCCCCCCAACTCGCGGCGGACATTCGTTCATCTCTCGGCAAAATCGTCATGGATAAATTCAGCATCGGGGGTGCCACGGTTCATATCGCCGCCGCGGCCGCAAAAGATGCGGCGAACCTATCCTGGCTGGATGCCGTGCTCCATAATCTCATCTTCGAAGCCGATCTTATAAACCTCTTTTTCGCCGCCGCCGAAGGAATAAACCTGTCTTTCGACACCGTTGCCCTCAAGGGAAGGGCGGGCCTTAACACCGGCGGGAAGACGATGGTCTTAGACTCGCTGGAAGCCCGGTTTCCCGGGATCTCCCCTCTTTTCATCTCGGGAAGTTTCAGGCAGGGAAAAACTCCGGCGGCGGAGGCGCGGCTGGAGACCCGCGGATTAGACCTTCCGGCCGTGCGCGCAATCGCGGCGCCTTTCATCCCGGAGCGGCTGGCCGGCTGGGACCTCGGCGGCGCGGCCGACCTTTCGCTCGAAGCCAGACGGCCGTCTGCCTCGGGACAGGACTGGGGCTTCGCGGGAGCCTTGGCGTTCGCCCAAGCCAACTTCAACGACCCGGATTTTACCATCGCCGGCGAGGGGATAAATCCGGCGCTGAAATTCGAGGGCGAGTACGACGCCTCAGGGGGCCTCTCCTTCAAGGGCGATCTCGCTATCAGCCAAGGAGAATCCCTGTGGAAGGCGGTCTTTATCCCCTGGAACGAGCATCCCCTCCGGGCGACAGTCTCCGGCCTATACCATCTGGATTCGGGCGAAATGGCCGACCTCGCGGCCCGGTTTGAGATGCCGACAATCGGGGAAGTCAGCCTGAAGGGCTCCGCTCAAACACGCCTCTCGCGATCGTTTGACCTGAATTCAAACGCTCAACTCAGCCTCGGGCCTCTCTATTCCCTCTACACTCGGGCCGGGGTTTCCGATCAAAACCGGCTGGGCCTCGCGGGAACGGTGGGGGCGGGCTTTCATGTCAAGAAGAAAGGGGACGAACTCACGGTCGCCGGAAAGGTGACTGTCGCCGATGCGAACATCGAGCGCGCCGCCACTCAGACTTTTCTTCTCGACATTGACGCTGAAATTCCGGTCCTTTACGAGTCCGGGAAGGCCGCGTCGGAAGCCCCAGACAGCCCCCTCCCGGAAGAAGGCTTCCTGCGGATCGGCGAATTCCGGAACCCGTTCATGACACTGAAACTTTTGGCCGTTCCCCTCCGAGTCGGGACCAACGCCTTCTCCATCGAACCTTTCGTCCAGGAACTTTACGGAGGCCGGCTCGAGCTCGGCCGGACCACCTTCCGCTTCGACCCGAAAAGCGGCTTCCTTCAAGGCCTCGGGTCTCTGGCCCTCCACGACCTCGACATCTCCCGCTTACCCATCCATTCGCCCCAGTTCAGGCTGACCGGCAAGGTCCAGGCCGAGTTTCCGAGGCTCGACATCAACCCCCAGGAAATCGCCGTCTCCGGACGGGGCGAAGCCAGCGTTTTCGGAGGCAAGGTCGTCCTCCGGGACCTCGCGGTCTCCCGTCCATTCTCTCCGGGCCGGTCAATCTCCCTCAACATCGACCTCCTCGACCTCGACCTGAAGAAGCTGACCGACGAGGTTCCCTTCGGCGAGGTGACGGGGATCGTCCGCGGCGAGGTCCGCAACCTGGTCATTTCCTACCAACAACCGGAAAGTTTTGAATTCCGGATAGAGTCCGTGCCCCGGAAAGGCATCCCGCAGACTTTCAGCCTCAAGGCCGTCGACAACCTGACCGTCCTGAGCGCGGGCGAATCCGTATCGGTCGGAACCAGCAAGTTTTGGATGCGCTTCATCCGCGGTTTCCGCTACAAGAAGCTGGGGATCGTCAGCACGCTCCGGAACGACACCTTCACCCTGAACGGCACGATCCATGAAGGGGGACTCGAATACCTGGTGAAGAAACCGGCGTTTTTTGGTATAAATGTGATCAACCGAATGCCCGAGAAGCTTATCAGCTTTAGGGAGATGACCAGCCGGCTCAAGAGAGTCGGCCGATCTGAAAAATAACCTTCCGCATCAAGGAGGACAGGACATGAGAAAAGGATATGTGCCCGGAATGGCGGCGGCCGTGGGAGTGACCTTCGCCCTCGCTTGCATCACAGTGAACATCTACTTCCCGGAGGCGACGGTCAGGCAAGCTGCCGAAGAAATCGTCAACGATATCCAGAAAAGGGCCACGGAGAAGGCCGGCGAAGAGCCCGTCAAGCAGCTCTCGGGACTGCCGCAGGTAGTTTCCTTCTCTCTCGTTCCCGCCGCCTACGCGCAGCAGGAGACGAACGTCTCCAACCCGGCCATCCGGGCCCTCAAGGATTCCATCGCCGAGCATCTCGCCGCGTTGATGCCGTCTTTCGCCGCCGGGAATGTCGGCCTGACGAACAAGGGCCTCGTGGAAATCCGCGACGAAGCCGGGCTGAGTCTCCAGGCGAAGGCGGCGCTTCGGAAGCTGGTCAAAGAGGACAACGGAGACCGGATGAAGCTCTATGGGGAAGTGGCCAAGGCCCTGAATATCGAAGCCAGCCAGATCGAGCGCATCCAGAAGATCTTCGCGGAAAACTGGATAAAAAATGCCAAGCCGGGCTGGTGGATTCAACAGGAAGACGGCACCTGGATCAAAAAGGGATAGTTCTCAACGAGATCGCGGAATGCTGGAGACGATCTTCTTGAACTGAGATTTCTTCATCATCTTTTTCATCTCCAGGAACTGCTTGAGAAGCTGGTTGACCTCGAAAACCGGACGGCCGCTTCCTTGGGCGATCCGCAGGCGGCGCCGGCCGTCGATAATCTTAGGGTCCTCCCGCTCCCGGGGCGTCATCGAGCCGATAATGGCCTCGTAGTACAGGATTTTTTTATCGTCCATCTCGACTCCCGCCAGGTTCTTGAACATGCCGCCGCTGGGCAGGTACTTCAAGATCTGGGAAAAGGATCCCATCTTCCTGATCTGCTTAAGCTGCTTTCGGAAATCATCGAGAGTGAACTCTTCTTTCCCCAGCTTGCGGGCGATCTCCTCCGCCTCCTGGACGTCCGTTTCCTGCTCGGCCTTCTCGATGAGGCTGAGGATGTCGCCCAGGCCCAGGATCCGGGAGGCCATCCGGTCGGGATGGAAGACCTCGAGCTTGTCGAACTTCTCGCCGGTGCCCACGAACTTGATGGGCTTTCCGGTCACAGCGACAATGGACAGGGCCGCCCCTCCCCTGGCGTCGCCGTCGAGCTTGGTCAGGATGACCGAGGTCAGCCCGATCTTTTCCTCGAAGGCCTGGGCGGATTTGACGGCATCCTGGCCGGTCATGGCGTCTCCGACATAGATGACCTCGGTCGGGAGGAGCGTCTCCTTGACCAGCCGGAGCTCGGTCATCAATTCCTCGTCGATATGCAGCCTTCCGGCGGTATCAACGACGAGCGGGTCATACCCCCGGTTCCTGGTGTGGATGAGGAGGTCCTTGAGGGCTTTCTGGGGCGAAGCCGTCTGGTCCGGGGCCAGTCCATAAAAAGGCACTCCGATCTGGCCGGCGATCATCTGGAGCTGGTCTTGGGCGGCCGGCCGCTTGAGGTCAAAGGACATGAGGAGCGGATTCTTCTGCAGCCCGAGGCACCACTTGGCCAGCTTGCCGCAGGAGGTCGTCTTCCCAGAGCCCTGGAGGCCGACCAGCATCAGGATGGTGGGCGGCTGGCCCGAGAAACGCAGCGGCCTGGCTTCGCCGCCCAGGATGGCCGCCAACTCGTCCCGAAGAATCTTGATCACCTGCTGTCCCGGGGTCAGGCTGTCCAGGACTTTCTGGTCCAGGGCCTTGGCCTGGACACTTTCGATGAGATCCTTGACCACTTTATAGTTGACGTCGGCCTCGAGGAGGGCCAGGCGGATCATCCGCAGGGCCTCGGCCATGTTCTTCTCGGTGATTTTGCCTTCCCCGCGAACGAACTTCAGGACCTTCTCGAGCCTGGCGGACAGTTGTTCGAACATGCGCTCCCTCGGAAGCGAACCGATAAGACTCCCTATTATGGCCGTTTCGGCTGGTTAGTCAAACTTCCCCGACAACCATTATTCTTAGCTTTTGCCCGGGCGAGGGGCAGTGGATGAGAAATCCGAACCGAAACGCCTTCAAAGACCTTGTTTCTAAGGACCATTAACCCCCCTTATCCCCCCTGACCAATCAGGGGAGGCCCGGATAATGTTGGCATCTCGGAGAAAGGCCGGCCGGCCCCGAGCCTCCCGCTTGACAAGGGAGGGGGTTCTGAGTAAGGTAGTAGGCAACCCGGTAACATTGCTCGCCCTGAGATAAAATAAAAAGCGCTCCATTGACCTCTCTGGAGGACAGTTTAATGAATGATAAGAAGATCGACTATGAAGAAATCGCCAAGCTCGTCAGCTTCCTCGAGGAAAAGCATCTGACCGAGTTCGAGCTCGAAGTCGAAGGCTTCAAGATAAAGATCAGCCGGGCCCTGTCCCAAGAGGAATCTGTGGCCAAGGTCTCAGCGCCGCCCCCCGGCGCCCCGCCGGAACAGGATCAGCCCGCGTCTCAGGCCGCTCTCACTACCGCGGAATCCCCCGAAAAGTTCCATTACATCACTTCGCCCATGGTGGGGACATTCTATCGGGCGCCCAATCCCGCTTCCCCCTCATTTATCGAAATCGGAGAAGAAGTGAAAAAGAGCCAAACCCTCTGCATCATCGAGGCCATGAAGCTGATGAACGAGATCGAATCCGACGTGGACGGCATCGTCGCCGAAATCTACGTGGAGAACGGAAAGCCGGTCGAATTCGGACAAAGGCTTTTCGCGATCCAGCCCGTGGCGGCCTGAACCGATGTTTTCCAAGATCCTGATCGCCAACCGGGGGGAGATCGCCCTCCGGGTCATGCGGGCTGCCCGGGAGCTCGGCCTCAAGACGGTGGCGGTCTATTCCGAGAGCGACCGGAACGCGCTTCACACCATCCTGGCGGACGAAAAGGTCTGCATCGGCCCGAGCCGGGCCTCGGACAGCTATCTCAATATCCCCAATATCCTCGGCGCCGCCGAGCAGACCAAGGCTGAAGCCATCCATCCGGGATACGGCTTCCTGGCCGAGAACCCGAGGTTCGCCGAGATCTGCGAATCATCGGGCTTTGTTTTCGTCGGCCCTCAGCCGTCCATGATCAAGCTCATGGGCAACAAGAGCCTGGCCCGCCAGGAGATGAAGAAAACCCGCCTCTACATCCTGCCGGGCAGCAACGAAATCGTCCAGAGCTTGGACGAAGCCAAGAAGATCGCCAAGAAGATGGGCTACCCGGTGATCCTGAAGGCGGCGGCCGGAGGGGGCGGCAAGGGGATGAGGATCGCACGCACCCGGGCCCAGCTCGAGGAGCAGTTCGGCCTGGCCCAGAACGAAGCCAAGGCCTCCTTCAACGACTCCTCCCTGTATGTCGAAAAATATCTCTCCAACTCCCGCCACATCGAGATCCAGATCATCGCCGACAAACATGGAAATGTCGTCGCCCTCGGAGAGAGGGAGTGCTCGATCCAGAGAAAACACCAGAAGCTCATCGAAGAATCCCCCTCTCCATTCGTCGACGACAGGCTGCGGAAAAAGATGGTCAAGGCCGCCGAGGACGCCGCCCGCCACATCGGCTACCAGAGCCTGGGAACGTTCGAATTCCTGGTCGACGAAAAGAAAAGGTTTTATTTCATGGAGGCCAACACCCGCATCCAGGTCGAGCACCCGGTCACCGAGATGGTCTACAGCGTCGACCTGGTCAAGGAGCAGATAAAGATCGCGGGCGGGGAAAAGCTCTCCATCCGCGAAGGCATGGAAATGCGGGGCCACGGCCTGGAATGCCGAATAAACGCCGAGGACCCCGTCACCTTCAGCCCCAGCCCGGGAACGATCGACTTCCTGCTCCTCCCGGGCGGACAGGGAATCAGGGTGGACTCCGCTGCCTACCAAGGCTGGCAGATCCCGCCCGACTATGATTCCCTGCTCGCCAAGGTCGTCACCCTGGCCCCGACCCGGCCCGAGGCCATCCGGAAGATGCAGGCCGCCCTGGAGATGACCACGATTGTCGGGGTCAAGACCAACCTCCCCCTGCATCTCTCCATACTGGCCGACACGGATTTCGCCAAGGGCAGCTACGACACGCAGTTCATGGAGAGGTTTCAGCAGAAAAACGGCAACAATAACAAATAGGGGGGCCGCTATTCAGGGTCGGTCACGATCGTGACCATGAATTGGCCGGCGTTGTCGCCGATGACAAGCTCGTTCACCCCCAGGAAAAGCCGGCCCTTGACGGGCATCTCCACCCGGTTCCTGGCGCCGATCGGAAACAGCTCGGCGGCTTCCTCGTGTTTCTCCTTGCCGGTCTTCTTGTCTTTGATTACGGTGACGGCGATGACCACCTTCCCGATCAATGCGCCCAGGTTACAATCGGCGAGGGGCTGCTGGACGGTCCTCAGGTCATAGCCGTCCGGCCCGCAGTCCGCCTGAGGATTGCCCTTCTGAAGGGAGATCATACCCTCGGCGGTGAATTCGATCGCCTGCCCCTGAATGACGTCGATTCCCGTATCCGTCCAGGCCGAATTTCCCGTAACGACGAACGTCCGCGTTTCCTCGGCCGCCGTCGGCCCCAGAACGAGAAGCAGGCCGGCCAGGACCGGCCAACGGTGCGCCTTCATTCCTTCTCTCCGCTCTCCCGCTTTTCCCCCAGGCCGAGGACGCGGATCATCTGCTCATGAATGAGTCCGTTCGAGGCCAGCGACTCCTCGGAAGAAATTTCGAACTCGCCGCCCCCGAAGTCGGAGATCCGGCCGCCCGCCTCCCGGACCATGAGCGAACCGGCCCCGTGGTCCCAGGGCTTGAGCTTGAGCTCCCAAAAACCATCGAACCGGCCGCAGGCCACGTAACAGAGGTCCATAGCCGCCGAGCCGCAGCGGCGCACGGCCTGGGCCCGGGTGAGAAAATGATTGAAATGAGCGATGTTGTTGACCGGGCTCACCCGGAGATCATAAGGGAATCCGGTGGCCAGGAGGCTCCGGTTCAGGTCGTCGACGGCGGAGACCCGGATCCGGCGGCCGTTGAGCCAGGCCCCCTCTCCCTCCACGGCCTGAAAAATCTCCTCCCGCATGGGATCATAAACGATGCCGAGGATCACCCGGGCCCGGTATTCCAGGGCGATTGAGACGGTGAACACGGGGAACCGGTGGGCAAAATTCGTCGTCCCGTCGAGCGGGTCGAAAACCCAGCGGAACTCCGCCCGATCTCCGCTCGCCAGTCCTTCCTCGGCCAGAAACCCATGGCCCGGGAAAGCCGCGGCCAGCCGGTTGAAGATCATCTCCTGCGCTTTATGGTCGAAGTTCGTCACAAGGTCCACCGTTCCCTTGAAGGATATCTCCCGGCCCTCGTCCATTCCCGCCCGGAGCATCCGGCCCGCTTCCAGGGCGGCCCGCCGCCCCGCCTCCAGGAACTCACTCCATTTCGCCATGGCTCATTTATCTTAGCAGGCTGAGTTGTCATTGGCAACGGGATCAACTCTTTGGATTTTGGCCCGTAATATACTATGATATCGAGTGAGGAAGGATGAAATACCGGATTATCTGGCGCCGGAAAACGGATGCCTCCGGCGAGGAGGCCGCGCGGCGGCCGCGGCCCAAGTCCAAACGGAAAAAGATTATTATCATCTCCGTTGTCTGTCTGCTCATCGCCCTCATCGTCGTCGCCAACCTCTCCTCGAGAAGAGAGAAAACCGTCCGGGTCACTGTCGAAAAAGCCTCCGCCCATGACCTGACCTCGATCATCTCTGCCTCGGGAGAAGTCAAGCCCAAGAAAAGCGTCAATATCTCCGCCCATGTTCCCGGGCGGATCATTAAGATCGGCGTCCTCGAGGGGCAGATGGTCAAGGCGGGTGATTTCCTCCTCAAGCTGGACTCCACCCAGTACGAGGCCAACGCCGAAAGGGATAAAGCGCTCATCCAATCCTACAGGTCGCAGCTCATCCAATCCGAAGCCCGGATGAAGAGAGATCAAAACAACTCCGACCGCCAGAAACAGCTCTTCGACAGCCAGCTCATCTCCCAGGAGCAGTTGGAGACAGCCAAGGTCCAGTTCGACATCGCTCGGGCTGAGGTCCAGGCCTTCCATCACCAGATCCAGCAGGCCGAAGCCTCCCTCAAAAGCACTCTCGACAGCCTGAGCAAGACCGTCTACAACTCGCCGATTGACGGCATCATCACCAGCCTGCGCGTCGAGGAAGGCGAAGTGGCCATCATCGGGACGATGAACAATCCCGGGACCGTCCTCATGACCATCGCCGACCTGTCCGAGATGGAGGTGGAGGTCGAGGTGGACGAGACCGATGTCGTCGGCGTCCTGATCGGCCAAGCCGCGGAAGTGAAGGTCGATGCCCTCCCCGACCAGGTGCTCAAGGGAACAGTGACCGAGGTCGGAAGTTCGGCCATCGCCAGGCTGACGACGTCCCAGGAGGAATCCCGGGATTTCCAAGTGACGATCACTTTGAGCGATCCTCCCAATACGCTCAAGCCGGGCCTGTCCGCGTCCGCGGATATCATCACCGCAGAGAAAAAGAAGGTCCTGGCGGTCCCTATCTCCGCTCTCGTCATCCGGGAAAAAAAGAGCGAAGACCCGTCCCGGAAAGAGGCGGTCGAAGAAGAGGGTGTCTACGTGCTCGACAACGGGCGCGCCAAGTTCCGCTCCGTGACCAAGGGGATCATGGGCGGACTGCTGATCGAGATCCCCGCCGGCCTCCAGGAAGGCCAGGAGGTCATCGTCGGCCCCTACAACTCCCTGCGCGAGCTCAAGGACGGCGCCCTCATCAAGACCGAGTCGAAAGCTCCGGAAACAGAATGAACCTCCTTGACGGATGCCTGATCAAGGCGGAGAACCTCTGGAAAGTCTATCCGTTCGAAAAACAGGAAGTCGCGGCTCTCCGGGGTGTATCCTTCTGTATCCGGCCCAACGAATTCCTGGCCATCATGGGACCCTCCGGGAGCGGCAAGTCCACGCTGATGAATATCCTGGGATGCCTGGACACGCCCACGGAAGGCCGGTATCTCCTCAACGGCCGGCCGGTGAGCGCCCTGACCGAGAACGAACTGGCCGACATCCGAAACCGGGAGATCGGGTTTGTGTTTCAGGTCTTCAACCTTCTCCCCCGCGCCACCGCCTTCCGCAACGTCGAGCTGCCTTTGATCTATAAAGGGACTGAAAAGCCGGAGCGGGAAGAGAAGGTCAGGCGGGCCCTGGAGATGGTCGAGATGTCGGCCCGGATGAGCCATCGCCCCGCCGAGCTTTCCGGGGGGGAGAGGCAGCGCGTGGCCATCGCCCGGGCCCTGGTCAATGAACCTTCTCTCATCCTGGCCGACGAGCCGACCGGCAACCTCGACTCGCGCACGGGGGCCGAAATCCTCAACCTGTTCCGCAAGCTCCACGACCGGGGGAATACCATCATTATCGTCAGCCACGACAAGGAAATCGCCGATCAGACGCAGCGGATCATCTACCTGCGGGACGGTCGGATCGAATGGGACAGGCAGGGAGAGAAAAACGCATGAGCTTCGGCCG
>Ga0154629_1035_pt4 | contig 10520 bp, 11 predicted proteins | sample Rifle2008BG13ft_FD_116058 | JGI IMG/M metagenome (GOLD analysis project Ga0154629, IMG submission 116058) | Candidatus Aminicenantes bacterium RBG_13_59_9 | reverse complement strand
TGAGTGCATCGGCATATTCTAGGTATTGATGCTCCCTTATCTTGGATTTTGCGGATTCGACATGAGTTCCTTCCGGATGCGCTTCCAGGTATTCATTGTAGGAAGCGATGGTGTCGGCAGCCTGAGCTTTTTCCCAGTCCTTATTTTCCACGCTGCAGCACAGAGCGAGTGAAATCAGCATCAACAAGGGCAGCCAATAGGTCAGTCCCGGCTGCAGTCTTTTCTTATGGGCGCTATTTTTCATCTTGTGCTCATTAATATATTCTCTTTTTCCGGACGATGAAGTCAGAAGTTCTCGCATGGAAGAATAGAGGTTCTTTTTTGCCTGATGTCGGGGGCCTCCGTCCTTCCCATTCTATCTATTTTGCAATTGAATTTGAAGCGATGCCGGATTGAAAACAGGAACAAAACGTGAAATAAGACGGGGTCGCGTCTACACTTTCCACCGCGCTCCAAAAAAGAAGAGTCGAGTTTAAGCGCACAATGGGATGGTTATGGGATCAAACGCTCCAAGGCGGCTTGAACTAGCTGCGTTCCGAAAGAGTCAGGTTTCCGCCGGTAAATCCGATTTTTAAAGGAAGTATGAAGAGTGGAAGGGAATAGAGATAAAAGCGGACCAAGAAGGCCGCGAAATATAGCTTAAAGTTTGAATAACGTCCCCATAATAGGTACAATTGTACCTATTATGGGGACGAACAGAAAAAGCACAAGCGCAGGTTCCTCCCTTTTCGGCAAGACGCGGACGGCGGTCCTGGCACTGCTTTTCGGCCGGCCGGATGAGAATTTCTATTTCCGGCATATCTGCCGCTCCATCAAGGCGGGGCATGGAGCCGTCCAAAGGGAATTGAAGGCGCTGTCCGAGGCGGGGATCATCCGGAGGACGGTTAGCGGCCGCCAGGTCTATTACCGCGCGGATCCGAGTTCGCTCGTCTATCCCGAGCTCAAGAGCCTTATGGCTAAGACCGCCGGTTTGGGAGACATTTTGCGCCGGGCGCTCGCTCCGCTGACGGGGCGGATATCCGCGGCTTTCATCTACGGCTCCCTGGCCGAAGAAAACGAAAAGCCGGGCAGCGATATCGACCTCTTGATCGTCGGTGAAGTGACTTTTTCCGAAGTCGTGCTCAGGCTCCAGGGCGCGCAAAAGGAGCTGGGCCGGGAAATCAATCCCACGGTCTATTCGAGAAAGGAATTCCGGGCGAAGGTGAGAGAAAAACAGCATTTCCTGACGTCCGTCTTAAGAGGGAAAAAGATATTACTGATCGGCGACCCGGATGAGCTTGAGCGATTGGCATCGGAACGACTGGCTCGTCGCCCACGAGACGAGTCCGCAGGAGATCGCTGAGCTTCTGAGTATCTCCGAGCGGGATCTGCGCGATTGCCTGACCGAAGGCTTGAGCCCCGATTGGCGCCTGGCGATCGCTTACAATTCAGCCCTTCAATCCGCTTCGGCGGCCCTGGCGGCTGCCGGTTATCGCGCCTCCCGAGAAATGCATCATTATCGGATCATTCAATCTCTCACATTTACAGTCCGAGCCGATGCTGAATTCATAGCCAAGTTCGACGCATTCCGGAAAAAGCGCAATATCAGCGACTATGAGAGGTCGGGAGCTGTTTCGGATCAAGAAGCCGGAGAAATGTTCCTCTTGGCGAAGCAGTTGAAGGAAATGGTTGAGAAATGGATCAGGGAAGACTATCCGGAGCTGCTCAAGTCAAAATAATCAGGTTTTCAGAGAAACTTGGAAGGGAACTTTGCTCTCCCGATTCAGTATCTCGAAGAGGCCGCCGAAAAGGCGATGATGGCGATGATGATGCCCACGCCCATCACCACCCAGGAGACGATCATCATGATTTTGATGATGCGGAACATCCGTCCCAGGCGCTCAAACCCGTTGTGAAGGTCCGAGGCATTTTTGGAGACCGCGTAGGCGTCGAAGCGCTGGGAGGCTTCGCGGGCCCGAATGCCCATATAGATGAGGGGGATGCCGATGATGGCATAGATGATCCCGACGCAGCAGAGGATGCCGTAAACGATTTGGGCCATCCCCACGAATTTCATGTCGACGGTCATCTGCCGCATGACCGCGGCTTGCGCGTCGGTGGAGGGAAGAAGCGCGCCGGCCCCCCCTCCGCCCGCCCCGCTCACGGCGGCCGGAGCCTGCCCCAGGAGCTGGCCGCAGAAGCGGCATCTGATGGCTGTTTTTTTGATTTTCTCGGCGCAGTAGGGGCAGTATTTCGTCTCCTCGGCCGGGTCTTCCGCGGGCGCTGGGCGGGCCGAGGTTCCGGGCCCCTGCTCCGCGGCCTGCGGCGCGGCCGGCTGTGCCGCCGGCGCGGCGGCAGCGGCCATCTTCCCCCCGCAGCGCTCGCAAAACTTGGCCGTGTCCTCCGTGACGTTTCCGCAGTGCGGACAGGATTTCATGGCGCTCTCCTTTCCTTGAAAACTTGCTTGCCTGCGAAATAAATATCAGAAAGACGGGGTCGCGTCTACACTTTCTACTGCGGGCGCTACGGGCGGCTCAGCCGGGCGCTCACCAGGCGGTTGAGGCTGACGCCTTCCTCGGCGGCCTTGAGGGCGAGCTTCCTGTGAACCTCGGGCGGGACGCGGACGATGAATTTGCCGCTGAACGTCCGGCCGGAGATGGGCGCTGGCGGCGTTTCGCCGCTTTTTTTCATGTCGGTGACGGCCCGGGCGACGACCTTACGGATGCCGCGCAGCGCTTCCTCCGGCGATTCGGCTAGCCAGCTCAGGCTGGCGAACTCGACGCATAGTCCGACGTATTCCCCGTCTTCCTCGGACCAGACGGTGCGGTAGGAATACCGGTCATTTTTCAGGCTCATCTTCCTCCCTCATCCGCCGGACGGCGGCCAGAACCTGACGGACCTGATAGGCCTTGGCCATCCCCCTTTTTTCCTGAGTGTTGATGCGAGGATCATCGGCCCACGGCGTTTTGTAAATTCGATGGCTCGTCCCATGCTGCCTTGCCCGACCGAAGAATCTGTCGCAGACCTTGCATAGGTCCGAGAAACGGACATGGTTCGGGCTTGCCTCAAGCTAGGCAAGAAGCTTGTCGAGCCCGCTCATGAGAATGATATCAATATTGATACTATAGTCAAGGGGCGCGCTGTTTGGAGGCTGACATTCTCTTGAATAAAGACGATCCGATTGGGTCTGGATCATCACCCGAAATGTGACGGGGCTTCGCCTGCGCTTTCCGTTTCATATGCGGCGACGCGTCGCCGCATCCAAAGCGGCGTCATGCCGCCGCACTCAAAAAAAGAGCCGATCGTATTCGATTTGTACTGAGGTGCGGCGCTGTACTTCAAAACGAAGTCATGCCGCCGCGCTCCATAAAAAGCGCCGCGGCGGAGGAACAAGACGGAGCCTCTCCACTTTTCCGGCGGTGGCAGTTATGATTTCGCAGTGCCGTTGGCAAGAAGTGAATTTCCTGCCAGGGCAGCGATTAAAAGTGGAAAGTGTAGACGCGACCCCGTCTTCTTCTTCGTCTGTTGCTGGCCCATGCGGGGCGCTCCGAACCCGCCGACGAAGAGCGTGCCGTCGGGATGCTCCACGATCATCGGCTCACGGGCGACCATGTCGAGATGATCGACGGGAGAGCTGAGGCTTAGCGTCCATAGAGGTTCCGTTCTGGGCGCCGCTCTTTCGCGTTCCGAGGACCGCCGGCAATCAGTCCCGGCGACGAGACACAGCACCATCGTGCACGAACATAGAAGGAATCGAATACCTCCAAACCTCATGCCTCACCTCCCCTTATGGGTTAGATCGACTTTTCGAATCCTGGTGATGCCTGGCGATCTGTTCAGGCGTGAGCCGCAGGAACCTGGCGGCGTTGTTGTAGAGGATATCCCGCTTCTGCTCGGCTGTCAGGAAATCCGCCTGTTCGATCCAGTCGATGGCGATGCCAATCGCGTCGGGCCAGGTCATCTGGTCCGAGCCGAACATGATCTGCTTGCCGCATCCCTGGACGATCTCCTCACGGAGATTGGCATAGAAGCTCTCGCGTGTGCCCAGCCAGCCGGCCGATAGATCCGCGTAGACTTGGGGATAAACGCCAAGGATGCCATACGTTTCCTGAAGATAGGGCAAGCCCATGTGCGCGATCCAGACCCTCAGCTTCGGATGGCGGTTCAGCATCTCCTCGAGGAGAAGCGGATTTCCCAGGGATACCCGGAATTTCGGGGCGCTTTCCGTGATGCCCGGCAAACTCATCCCCATGTGAACGCAGGCCGGCACGTCCAGCGATTCGGCGAGGGCGAAATAGGGCTCCAGAACGGGATCGGAGGGCGACAAGCCGTCATATTGGGCGCACACCTCGCCCAGGATCTTGAGCCGGCCGGATTCAAAGAGCGTCCGCAGGACATCCGATATCATGGCTCGGAGCGCCGAATATCGGTCCCGCCCATATCCTATCGGGTGCGGCTTGACGCAACTGCTCGACGGTTTCGAGGTCGCCGCTGGCGATGTCGAGGACGATGTTGTAGCGGTCCATCTCCGCCAGGGTCTGTTTGATGTGCTCTTCGACAGACTCCGGGGCCTTCTTCCCTGTCACCGGATTCGGCCCCCAGTTCTTGAGGTTCTCGAGGGATTCCGAGTGCATGTGGACATCGATGACGGGCTGGCGCGAAGGCTTGGCTGGGCTGCAGGACAGCGCGGCCGCGGCGAAGAGGATGACCAAAGGCTTCAGGAATTTCATGTCGCCCCTCCTCTGTGATAACCGCCGGAGCGCCTTCGGCGCCTCGAGCGGGAGTAGACGCGAGATCTGCGGGAGAAGGAAGCTATGCGGACCGAAGCCACCCCGACCTCTAATGCTGAGGAGATTATGGACCCGATTTCAGTCAAGCGCAAGAGGCTATTCCCCTCGCCCGTCCCAGGTTGCGCCCAAGTTGGGCCCAAGATATGTCAACAATATGGAAACGTATCAATAAATCTCGTCCCGGGAAATGGCTGCGGCGCCGACCTTTATTCTAACGACTTTGCCTGACTTCACTTGACATCACTTGTCAAACTGAGTTTAGGCCAGTCCATATCAAAGCGCCTGAAGTTACCCGGACATCTGCTCCCGGTCAAAAGGCGAATCAGGAAAAATGCCCGCCGGACTTATCCAACAGCGGTACCCTGCGCTTCGAGCAACCGGAGAAGATTCTCTTGGGTGAACGCTAAAAGGCTGCTTGGGTCTTCGATGAAGGCGCGGACATCAGTCTCGATGGCCTTCCAATTGGCTTCGCGGACGGTCCAACCCAGCATAGTCCGCCAGTTCCTTTTCTCACCGATCAGGCGCTCATCGATCACACCTCTGCGCCTGCCCGCTCCCGATGCACCTGGCCGGGTTCCTTCCCGATTCGGCTTCTGGGCCAGGGCATTATTGAACATCGGGAGATTGGGCTCGAGCTCCGGCCACTTGGACAGAAACCAGAAAAGGTCGTAGTAATCCCGTCCCTTAAAATATTCGCGAGTGAGCACGGCCGCCGCTTTGCCCGCCAGAAGCGAAGGCAGGTCGTAGTGCTGAATGAGGACCGGGACGTGCGGGTTGACGAGCGTCTTCGCGCCGGTCGCTCCATCCGGGGGGTTAGTGTCCACTTCGAGGGCGATCGCCAATTTCTGCTCCCTCCTCCCGACGAGCCCAAGTGCCGCCATTAGCCCCGCGAACCTGAATACCGCTCGCCGGACGGTTCTTTCTTTCCGGAGGCAGAGATAGACATCGTAGCCCGCCGCAGCCAGCCCGCTTTCGATTTTTCTCATGGCGCCTGCAAACTCCCCGGACTCCCAGCCTGGGCCGGCTGAGAAATCCAGGTCTTCCGAGAAGCGGCCGATCCGCCAGAGAAACCGGAGTGCCGTTCCCCCCATGAAGAAAAGCCGTGTGTTGAGGCCTTCCTTTTGCATGAGCCAGAGGACGTAGTTCTGGATGTACTCCCTGAGCGCGTGGAGGCCAAGCGAAGGACGTTCGCGGGCAACCTGGAGAGCGATGTCTTTCACGCTACCTCTCCTTGTTCGTACGGATGTAGGCCGTCGTGGCGTCCACAGCCGCTGCAAAGCCCGGCTTGCCGACAAGCGCCGCCAGGCTTTTGAGCGTTTCCTCTTTTAAAATGTCCATGTTCTGCAAGCGCAGGCCCTTCAGCCATTCCTCGGAAAACTTGCCGCTGCGCAGGCTGATGTAGATTCGATCAATCAGGGCTTTCTCGGGTTCGGCAATGATGAAGACGTCGCCGCCGCGTTCGACTTTCTCATATCCCGAAAAAAAGGGCGACTGGACATGATGATAGAAGTACCGCCTTCCCTTGGCCGTGAATTCGATGCCGCGGGCCGTCGTGATCGATGTCGGGTTGAAGATCGCCTCCGGGATCAACCCGTAGAAACCAAGCGCCCACTCGAGCGACAGATAAGAGGGTTGGACGACTGTGTTTGCGATCACGGCCTCGGAGATATCCCTGGCGCGATAGGGCTTCTCGATGAGGTACCAGCCCCGGCGGATCCGACAGAGCTTACCGGCTCGAGACCACCGCGAGAGCTGGACCTCGATGTGGGCGGGCGGGTCATCGAAAATCCGGAGCATGGAAGAATAGAAGAGCGGCCGGGCCGCGAATTCCCGCAGGAAATCCTCCCACTTCATGCATACAACTTAACATAGATGTTAAGAAAATGCAATATATATCTTCCCAGCCCGGCCTGAGGTCAGGAAGCTACAGAATCTATTTCCGGCTCATTATTTCGCTGCGATCAATAGAAATCCTGCAATTCGATCATATTGTATTTAGCATTAGCTTGGCTGATCCGTGCTTCATCAAACAGCAATCGTCAAATCGCGGTACTTCGCCGATGCCCTATTTCTGGGCTATCTCCGAACTTTGCGCGGCTACGCACTGCCACCGGCCATCACGCCTAACCCAGGTATGTGTCCATCGTTCCTGACCACCAACATCCCGTCCTTTAAATGTTTCTTTGATCGTGCTGAGGCCAGTGACAACAGCCGCATCTCCATAAACTCGAACTTTCATCTCGGTGAGCACCCACGACTCAATCAGGTCAACTCCGGACTTCAGAAGTGCAAGGTTGTCGGCCTTGGAAAAGACCTCACCCCAAGGGGAAATCCAGGTATAGTCATCCGCCGTAATCCGGCCTTGGAAGGCCACATCGCTCTTGACCCAGGCCTCAGCCCACTCATTCTCATGCTTGATCAGCTCCTGTTCCGCGCTCCCGGTCTCTGTGGATGTTCTATCTCTCCACTCCTTCGCAAGAGACAGAAACAATCTGGCGCCTTCGGCCGAATAGCCCGCCTCACTCATCCTTTGATATTCCTCAGGATGCGCTTGTTTGGCCCACTCGGCGAAAGGTCCGAACTTATCTTCGAATGTCTTTGAGCTATCAGGGGAGAATTCGAGTTTTACTGTTCGTATTTGACGACCCTCGAATTCATAAGTCGCCGTGAAAGGAATATCTATTCCGAGGAGTCTCCAGCCTTCGTTTTTCTCTGTGACCTCGGCAACGGCGGTGTTGCCTTTGACTTTCAGATCTTTAATAGAAAGCCTGGCGTTGTTGACAACATCCCACTCCATCAGGTTCCGAACTTGGGCTTTTCCGGATAGCTTCGTGGCGGCGTCCGGTTCGAAAATAGCGTCGTCCGTAAAAAAAGTCAGGTTTTTCTCTATGTCATCATTGTTGACAGCCTCGATATGCTCCCTAACGATGTCAGCAAGATCGGGTTTAGAACAGGAATAAAAGGAGACTGTTAAAAGCAGTGCAAGCAGAAGAGACAAAGGGACACTCATCGCTAATCTCATAAGCGGTCTTTTCATTTTCCCCTCCTTGATAAGACTGGATCAAAACCGCATCAAGCTGGTCTATCCTTCCCAGACCCAGCGGAAATGGCAGCAATCGTCGCCGTTCATCAGCGTTTTCGTTTGAGTCAATTTGAGGCGCGGGTCAAAGGCAGCGGCTATCGCTTCATCCCCATAGCAGAAGCTGGCAAAGCCGATATCACCTGCGTTTGCTTCACGAAACGTCTGTGCCCAGAGACACTCGTTGACCCTCATTTCATATGATTTCGGCGTATCCTCAATAGTCTGAGTAGTCATTGCGAGAGACCAGAAGTGTCTCCTATGTTCTGTATTGTCGAGGACTGGGTCAAGAGGGATCCAACTGAGGAAGGCTTCAAAATCTATTTTTGGAAGCCGCTGGGCGATGCTTTTTGTCCGTTGAGTCCAGTAAGTGGCCGTAGCTTCTTTTACCATATCGACGAGCTTTTCCCGTCCCAATTGTGCGGCTAATGCCTCCATCATAGGGATATAGGTCCACAAGTATGCAAAGCGGAAGGTTTCTCTCATCGTCAGGCCCGAGTCCTCGAGAAATTTGTGCTGGGCAGGCGCGTTCTGGGGACTGTCCTGAAGCCTGCTCGAAGCCGAGAGCAGGCCACAGCCGGAGCATAACAAGGCCCCGGCAGGAAACAGCCCCTGCAGGAATTCCCTGCGGCTTGAAGCTGATTTCGATGGTTTTATTAACATGATTTCCCCCCTTTTTATATTTATAGCTGGAACAGCTCCAGCCAGACTCCGTGGGTCAGGTCGGGCGGGATCATGATGCTGCGGCCGTAGAAGCCGGTGTAGGGCTCCAGCTTGCGCCCGGAGCGGCTTTCAATCAAGGAGCGCGCTTTGTCGAGGTCGGAGACTTCGATGCTGACGGCGATGATGGAGCCATCGTCGTGATCGGAAAGGAACTCGCTCAAGGCACCTTTGTCGTCGGCCGGTTGCAGCAGGATCATGGTTCCCGTGCCTGCTTTGACCTCCCGGCCTCCGGCTTCCAAGAATGTCGCCTCGCGCGGTTCGCCGGATTCGAACCCCGCATCATGGAGGTTTCTCAGGCTGGCCTCCAGGTCGCGCACGGCGAACCAGACGGAGTGCAAGCGCTTGGCCGTGTTGGGATGGTCCATCATGCCCTGCTCGCGCCGGGCCGCGCGCTTTGCGGTCCGCTCAGGGGAAGAGATATATTCGACCAGCCAGATCCACGTCATGAAGACCTGCCTGTTGCCGGAGGGCGCGTCAGGAGTCGTGACAGAGTAATACTGGACCTGAGCGGGATCCCCTTCTCCTGCTGTCGCTCTCGGCCAACCCGTGACTTTAGCCTCGAAGTTGTGAGCGTCCAGATAGACGGCTGCGTCTTTGGCCGAAGAAATTCGCAGCGCCAGACTCATCCCTCCTTCGTGCTTATCGACCCATTCTCGGAATTCATCGCCGGTCGCAGGAGCGTCCGGGGAAGGGGAAAAGAATTCCAGCAGGGTTTCGTCCTCGAAAAATATCAGCCTGCGAAGAAGCGCATAGCGGCCCATGGAGGGCAAGTTTTTCTCGGTGCACATGAAACCTAATATCTCTTCATAGTCACGCACGGCTTTTTCGAGGTCCCTGACTCCTATCCCGACATGATCAACGCCGCGGCCTGTACCGAGAAGAGGGTGAATCGGCCCTTGTGCTCGATCGGAAGCTATGAAGATATAGTCGACCTTTGTCGCCAGGAGCGGCTCCCCGGACTGCGAGCCGAGCGCGCCGAAGCAAATCGAGACCCCCGCCAAGAGCAACAAGGCTCGTTTCATGACCCCCTCCTTTCCATATAGTGATCCGTCTTCGGCACGGACGCTCGCGGCTATTTTGTCCCCGAAGGTGCTCCCCGATGCTCCTCAACCCTCCACAGCGAGAATCCGAAGCGGTTTTCACGCGCGTTCTAAATGGGGCTGACGACGGCCAGGCCGCCGCTGCGAAGGAAAGTGACAGCGAGATATTCACCGGCGGTGTTGCGGACAGGCGGGTCTTCCGGCGAGCGGCCCCTTCTTGATCACTCAATAAAACCCTCCACCAACTCTCCTATGAGAATAAGAACGGCAAGAAATCCAATAATTGCGGCCAATATCACAACCAATGAACGATCCTTCAACTTCATTAAGCTTACTGTCGCGGTAACGAAAGCGGAAATCCCGGCAAACATCGCCAATAAACCCGCCATGACAATGAACGGGTTTCCAGGTCGCCATCCGGCAATATTTCTCCCAAGGATAAGCGTAATAAAAAAAACAAGGAAAACCGCCAACAGTCCGCCTGCCCATTTACCCAGTTTTGTTTTCGGCATCATATTTTTCTCTTGTCTTCGCAATTTCGGCCCGCATCAGGCCGGCCGAAGAGGGGCCCGGGCAGCTCTAAAAAGTGGAAAGTGTAGACGCGACCCCGTCTTGCGCTTGGCCAAAGTCTTATCCTTCCCAGAGATAGCGGGGATCGCAGCAATCGTCGCCGGCCATCAGGGTCTTGGTGCGGATGAGCTTGAGCTTCGGGCTGTAGGCCTGGGCCGCCGGGAAATCATAATAGCAGCTGTAGGCATAGCCGATGTCGGCAGCGCCGTTGTCGCGAAACGTCTTGGCAAAGAGGCACTCGGTGATATTCTTGGCGAAGGTTGATTCCGTTTCTTCAATGACCACTTTCGTCTGCACGTGCTCCCAGAACCGGTTGGGTTTTTCCTTGGACATTTCCTT
>Ga0154629_1061_pt12 | contig 10690 bp, 11 predicted proteins | sample Rifle2008BG13ft_FD_116058 | JGI IMG/M metagenome (GOLD analysis project Ga0154629, IMG submission 116058) | Candidatus Aminicenantes bacterium RBG_13_59_9 | reverse complement strand
GAGGAGGAGGTGAGGGCGGCCTATCTCATCCTCGACAGCCTGGGCCTCCGCTCCCGCGGGATAAATATCATTTCTTGTCCGACCTGCGGCCGGGCCGAGGTGGATATGCTGAAGATCGTTCCCGAGGTGGAGAATCGCCTGGGTTCGATCCGGACTCCTCTCAAGGTGGCGCTCATGGGGTGCATGGTCAACGGCCCCGGAGAAGCCCGGGAAGCGGACATCGGGATCGCCTGCGGCCGGGGAGTGGGAGTCCTGTTCAAAAAGGGCCGGCCGGTCCGGCGGATTGAAGAGGCGAGAATCATATCCGAGTTTATCCGGGAAGTGAAAAAAATGGCCCAACTCAAAGCCGGTAAGAAAACAGGCGCGAGATGACTGTAAACAGCCCAGACTTGATATCGACAGCGCAGAAGGAGGCGAAACTCCGCCGTATCCTCCGGCGGATGGGGAAGGCGCTGGTTGCTTTCTCGGGAGGCGTCGACAGCACGCTTCTTCTCAAGGTGGCCTCCCAGGAACTGGGTGAGAATGTTTTGGCCGTCGTCGCCCGCTCCGAGACCTACCCGGAGAGAGAGGTCCGGGCCGCCGTCCGCCTGGCCCGGGATCTCGGCGTCAAGCCTCTCGTCATCAAAACAGAGGAGATCGACAACCCCAAGTTCGCCGAAAACTCCCCCCTGCGGTGCTATCACTGCAAGCAGGAGCTTTTCTCGCGTATCAAGGAAATAGCGGCGGCGAGGTCCATCCCCCATGTCCTCGACGGCTCGAACTTTGACGACCGGGGTGATTACCGTCCCGGCTCCAAGGCCGGCCGGGAACTCGGCGTGCGCTCTCCTCTCCGCGAAGCCGGTCTGACCAAGGAGGAGATCCGGCGCCTGTCCCGGGAAATGGGTCTTTCCACCTGGGACAAGCCCTCTCTGGCCTGCCTGGCCTCGCGTTTTCCCTATTACACGGCGATCGATCGCCGGGCGCTGCTTAAAGTCGGCCGGGCCGAGGACATCGTCAGGGAGCTTGGTTTTAAGCAGGTCAGGGTGCGGCACCACGGCGAGATCGCCCGGATCGAGGTCGACACCGAGGAGTTCGGTAGGCTGATGACTCCCAAGGCCCGTGCCAAGATCATCGACGGCCTGAAGAAGCTCGGCTATACCTACATCACACTCGACCTCGAGGGCTACCGCACCGGCAGTCTCAATGAGCCCCTGGGGACAGCCGCCCGATCTGGGCGGTCGAAACGATTTTAGGGTCAGTGTAAAAAAAAGAGGCGGGAGGCCGGCTTCTCTTCCGTCCTCCCGCCTCGGGTCAAGCGTTCGAGGTCAGCACTCAAACTCGGGCGGTTTATCCGGTTTTTTCGGTCTTCACCTCGGTGATGATACCCATGATCTCGATGCCGGCATCCTTCACGATCTGGATGACATCCACAATTTTCCCATACTCGAGCTCCTGGTCGGCCTTGAGATAGAGCTTCTTTTCACTGGCCGTCAGGAAGGCCTCCTCGAGCAATGTCTGGAGGTTGTCCATCGTGGCCTGGTCCTGATTGACGTACATCGTTCCGTCTCGCCGGAGGGCCAGGACGACTTCGGGGGTATCGGGCATGGAAATCGTGTTCAGGGCCGTGGGCAGCCGGACATCCACACCTTTCTGCACGAGCGGCGTCACCACCATGAAAATGATCAGCAGGACGAGCAAGACGTCGCACAGCGGGACGACGTTAGGTTCGGACTTGATCTTTTCTTCGCCGCCGATTGAAATTGACATTTATATGCCTCTCTTCCCAAGCCGGTATGATACGGCTCGGACGACATTCGCCTCAGCGCGGCTTACCCGACTTGCTTGCGGGTGAAGAAGTCGACGATCTGAGAGCTGGTGTTGGACATCTCGGCGTCGTAGACTTCTATCTTGGTGTTGAGTATGTTATAGCACCAGAGGGCGATGATGGCGACACCGATGCCGAAAGCCGTGGTGACCAGGGCTTCGGCGATTCCGCCGGCGACTGCGCCGATTCCGCCCGATCCCGTCAGGGCCATGCCGCGGAAGGCGTTGATGATCCCGGAGATGGTTCCGAAAAGGCCGATGAAGGGGGCGGAAGTGGCGATCGTGGCCAGAGTGCTCAACCCTCTCTTGAGCTCCTGACTGAAGATCGTGGAGGCGCGCTCGCAGCCTCTCTGGGCGGTCTCAACCTGCTCTCCGATGGACAGATTGGCTTCTTTCCCTTCCAGGAATTCCTGGATGCCGGCCGCGGTGACCCGGGCCAGATGGCTTCCCTTGTTCTCTTTCTTGGTGGAGAGAGCCAAGGCTTCCTTGATCTGCCCCTTCTTCAACAAGTCCGCCAGCTTCGGGGCGACCTGTTTGGACTTGGAACGGGCCCTACGGAAAACGAGCTGCCGTTCGACAAACAGATAGAGCGAGATGATGGAGAGCGCGATGAGCAAGAGGGAAACAGCTCGAGCGACTGGACCCATGGCCTGCCACATTTCGATAAGACCGAATTGCATGATCAATACCTCCTTTTAATATCGAAAGCCATATCCTAGCTTTTCTACTTGAGTTGGAATCTCACCGTGACGGTGAAGATGACGCCCCGCGGGCGGCCGTTGATGATCATCGGCTCGTAGACCCACTGCCGGACGGCATCGATGGCCGACTGGTCGAGCAAGGGGATGGACCGCAGGACCTTGACGTTCTGCACCCGTCCGTAGATGTCGGTCGTAGCCTCGACGATGACGACGCCTTCGACACGGGCCTGGCGGGCGATTTCGGGATAAGTGGGATCGACCCTCTTGAGAAGCCGGGGAGGCTTGATCTCGCCGATGGCCCGGACCGGGGCTTCGACCTCACCCACGACTCCGCCGAGGACTCCGCCGACGACTCCGCCGAGGACTCCGCCGACGACTCCGCCTTCAACTCCGCCTTCACCTCCGCCTTCGACCCCGAAATCCGTGACCTGCTCATCGGCGATCTCTTCCGGGATCTCGACGGGTGCGACCAGCTTGCCCGGCTCGATATTGGACTGGGCCTGGACGGGCTTAATGCGCGTCTTGGCCTGCGAGGCGGACTTTTTCTTGGCCGGCGGCGGCGGCGGGGGCGGGGGCGGGGGCGGGGGAGCGAGGAAGGCGCTGTAGACTTCGACCTGCGGCAGGCTCCCGGTCGACATCAGCGGGATGACGATCAGCGCCGCGATGGCCGCGAAGTGAACGATGAGAGCGAGAGGCAGGGCGAAGGCTTTTCGCGCGGTCTGCTTGTCCGCGACGAAGAACGAGTCCTTGAAGATATCGGGGATATCGTTCTTCCCTTGAGGTTTGGTTTTTTCGACCATTTTCTTTACCTCATTGCCGGTTTGAATAAGCGTTCACAAGCGTAAAGTATAATCGAAAATATTTTTTTTGACAAGTCAAATCTGGTCACCTGCGTCCGCCTCTCCGCGGCTTGAATAATTTCTGCCAAAAGAGCACGACGGGACACGAAAGATAGATCGTCGAATAGACGCCTTCGATCGTCCCTATGAGCATGATGAAAGCGAAATCATTGATCACCTTGCCGCCGAAAATAAAGAGGGCCAGGACCGTCATGAAGACCGTTCCCGACGTGATGAACGTCCGGCCGAGCATCTGGTTGAGCGATAGGTCCATCACTCCCTCGAGGGGCAACTTACGCAGGTTCTTCTGGTTCTCGCGGATGCGGTCGAAGATGACGATGGTGTCGTTGATCGAGAAACCGACGATGGTCAGGAGACCGGCGATGATCGGCAGGTTGATTTCGCGGTTGGTGAACGAGTAGATGCTCAGCGTGATCAGCACGTCCTGGGTGAGGGTGAATATGGCGGAGACGCCGTTGGCCAGCTTGAACCGGAGGGCGATGTAGACGAGCATCCCGATGAGCGACCAGATGATGGCCTGGGTGGCCCGCTTCCTCAGGTCCTTGCCGACCTGCGGGCCGACGGTCTCGCGGCTGCTGACCGTCAGCTTGCCCAGGTAGGTTTTATCCTTGAGGAAAGAAACAACCTCCGGAGCGAGCCCCGCGCCGGAGAGCTCGCTGAAATCCGAATAGATGCCGGAGGCGGTGCGCTGGTCGATGACCTTGTCGGCGAGCGCTTCTCCCTGACCCGGGAACTGGGTCTCAAGCAGGGCGGCCAGGGTCCGGCGGTCGATCCCGTTGAGGTCCCTCAGGCCCGCGGCCTGCTCGGCCCGGCCGTCATCGCCCCGGAGGGCGGTGATGACATCGTTGGCCTGCTTCTCGTGACTTTCGAGCTCGACGCTTTCCTTGGTGCTGATCACTTCCATCGTCCGGATCTGGAATTCGCGGCCGTTCTTCCCGGTTTCCTGGATGATGCTGTTGCCCAGCCCGACTTTGCTGAGCTCGTCCCGGATATCGCCCACCGAGACGGGCGTTTTGAATATGACCCGGATGAGCGTTCCCTCGCCGAAATCGACGCCGAGCTTGAGGCCCTTGCCGAAGATGATGTTCAGGCCGCCGGCGAGCACGATCAGGCCCGAAACGACGAGGGCGATATACTTGTATTTCATGAACTGGATGTGGGGTGTCTTGAAGAATTGCATGTTAGATGCTCAGCTTTTTGGCGGATTTCGGGACGGTGATGTCGAAGATCAACCGCGAGACAAATACGGCCGTGAACATGTTGGCCACAAGCCCAATGATCAGCGTCGTCGCATACCCCCGGATCGGCCCCGTGCCGAACTGGAAGAGGAAGATGGCCGAGATGATGGTGGTCAGGTTGGAATCGAAGATGGCGCTGAAGGCCCGGCTGAAACCGGTGGAGATCGAGCTCAATATCCCCTTGCCCAGGGCTTTTTCCTCTTTGATCCTCTCGAAGATGAGGACGTTGGCGTCGACGGCCATGCCCACGGACAGGATGATGCCGGCGATGCCGGGAAGGGTCAGGGCGGCGTGGAAGTAGGCGAGCGCGCCAAAGAGGATGACCATGTTCAGGATAAGGGCGACGACGGCGTTCAGCCCCGAAAGCCGGTAGAAGACGATCATGAACGACATGACCGCGACGATGGCCACGAGGAAGGAAATCAGGCCCTGGCGGACGGAGTCTGCGCCGAGGGAGGGACCGACGGTGCGCTCCTCCAGGTAGCGGATGCCCGCGGGGAGAGAGCCGGCCTTGAGCACGACGACCAGGTCCTCCGCTTCCTCGACGGTAAACCGGCCCCGGATGATGCCGCCGGTGGCGGCGGGGATGACGCTCTCCACGCGCGGCGCCGAAATGACTTTGTTGTCCAGGATAATGGCGATCTGCTTGCCGATATTTTCACCGGTGGCCTTTTCAAACCGCCGGCCGCCGTCCGGGTCAAGGGAGAACGATACGGCGGGCGAGTTCCACTCGTCCGCCGACCGACGAACCGTGCGCAGGTCTTTTCCGGATACCGTGGCCACCTTATCCACCAGGTAGAAGCCGACCTCCTGGCGCTTGGGATCGCCCTTGATGACCTGGGCGTCATCGGGGACCACTCCTCCCGTGGAGGCCAGCAGAGCGGCCTCGTCGGGGGCCGGCCCCGCCCGGACCAGCTTCCATTCCAGGATGGCGGTCGTCTTGATGATGCTCTTGACGCGCTCCGGGTCCTCGATGCCGGGCAGTTCGACGACGATCCGATCGCCGGCCATGCCCTGCCGCTGGATCATCGGCTCGCTCACGCCCATCACATCGACCCGGTTCCGGATCGTCTCCAGGGCCTGGGTGATGGCCTGTTCCTTAAGATAGCGCACGGCCGCGTCCTTCATCTGGAGGCTGACCGTCTCTCCGAGAAAGCTGTAGTCCCATTCCTGGAAGTTTTCGTCCAGGATGGTCTTCAAGCCGGCTTCCTGGTCCGCGCCGAGGCCCTGGATTGTGAATTTTCCGATCTCGCCCTTGGCCATGGCCTTGAAGGTGATATTTTTCTTCTTGAGCTGTTCCTGGAGACGCGAGATCTCCTGGTCGGTCTCGATGGTGACGGCGTCCTCGGTCATGACCTGCAGGACGAGATGGATCCCTCCCTTGAGGTCGAGTCCGAGCTTGATCTTATCTTTCGGGGGAAAGAAGAGGAAGATCGCCAGGGCCGTGATGCCGAGAGTCAGGATCAGTTTCCACTGCAATCCTTTTTTCATTTCTTATTTGGCTTCGCCGCCCGGCTGACCCTGCCCCATTATAACGGCCACGGCGCTCTTGGTGATGTCGATCTTGACGTTGGCCGCGACCTTGAGCTCGATCCGGTCCGGCTGCACGCCCATCACGGTTCCGTAGATGCCGCCGGAGGTGATCAGCCGGTCTCCCGGCTTCAGCTGGTCGACCATCATCATGTGCTTTTTCTGCTTTTTGCGCTGGGGCATGACGATCAGGAGGTAGAAGATCACGAAGACGAGCAAGAAGGGAAGGAGGGCGGTAAACATGCCGACGCCGCTTTGGGGCCGGGCCGACGGAGCGGCTTGGAGTGACGTTAAAAACCCTGCCATAATCATGGTTCGCTTTCCTTTAGTTGGTTTAAGAGCTGGCGCTTAAACTCTCGATAGGATTTGAGTGCTATAGATTGCCTAATTTTGCGGAAGATGTCAAGATAAAAATGAAGGTTGTGGATGGTGTTGAGCACAGCCGAAGAGATCTCCTCCCGCTCGTAAAGATGGCGGAGGTAGGCGCGGGAAAAGTGACGGCAGGTATAGCACGCACAGCCTTCCTCGATGGGCCTTCTGTCCCGGGCATACTTCTGGTTTTTGATGACCAGCCGGCCGCGGCTTGAGAAGAGCGTTCCGTTGCGGGCGTTCCGGGTGGGAAGAACGCAGTCGAAGAGATCGATGCCCCTGTCGACGGCTTCGAGGATGTCTTCGATATACCCCATGCCCATGAGATAGCGGGGCTTGTCCCGCGGAATGATGGAGTCGGCCCTTTCCAGCGTCGCCATGAGCTCGACCTTGGGCTCTCCGATGCCCAGCCCGCCGAGGGCATAGCCGTCAAACCCGATGGCCAGGAGGTCCTCGATGCTCTGCCGCCGAAGCTCCCAGAAAACACTGCCCTGGCTGATCCCCCAAAGCTGCTGCCGGGACGGTTGTTCAAGGAATCGCTCCTTGGAGCGACGGGCCCAGAGAGTCGTCATCTTAACGGCGTCCTTCATTCGGGTCTTTGTTGAAGGGAAGGGCAGGAAATAGTCCAGGACCATCATGATGTCCGTTCCCAGGCTTCGCTGGATGTCCACCACGTCCTCGGGCCGAAGGAAGATCTTCGTGCCGTCGAGATGGGAGGAGAACTGGACGCCCTCCTGAGTCACCTTGACGAGCGGCGTGAGGCTGTAGATCTGGAACCCGCCGCTGTCGGAGAGAATCGGCCCTCTCCAGGAGATGAACTCATGGATCCCGCCGCACTCGGCGATCGTCTCGAGACCCGGCCTGAGGTACAGGTGATAGGCATTGACCAGGATGAGGTCCGCGCCCAGCTTTTTTACCCGGTCGTGAAGAAGGGCCTTGACCGTGCCCTGGCTCGCGACCGGGGCGAAGGCGGGCGTTTCGATGGCGCCGTGGGGCGTTCGGATCCTCCCCGTCCGAGCGGCGCCGGAATGGTCCTCAACGGTGATGGTGAATGCTTTCCTCATGAGGTGAACCGGAAATAGATGACGTCTCCGTCCTGGACAGGGTAGTCTCTGCCCTCCAGGCGGATGGCCCCCTTGTCCTTGGCCGCCTGAAGGGACCCGAGCTCCACGAGTTTCTCCCAGGCGATGACCTCGGCCCGGATAAACCCGCGCTCGATGTCGGTATGAATCGCTCCCGCCGCCTGTCCGGCGGGAGCATCCCGGGGGATCATCCAGGCCCTTGTCTCGTTCTTGCCGATGGTAAAAAAGGAAACCATACCCAGGATAGCGGGGAGCTCGCGGAAGAACCGCGCAGGGCTCAGCTCCTTGAGCCCGTATTCGGCGAGGTAGGTCGTCCTCTCTTCCTCCGGGAGCTCGTCGATTTCGGCTTCGATCCGGCCGCAGAAGCCGAGCACCGGGGAACCCGGCTTTCTTCCGGGCAGAATCTTCTCCGGCGATTCGAGGAGAGGGATGTCCTTCTCGTCGCAGTTGAGCATATGAACGAGCGGCTTTTGGCTGAGGAAGGCGAAGCTCCGCACCGCCTTCTCTTCGGCCGCGGGAAGTCCCAAGTCGCGGACGGGCTTCCCCTGTTCGAGACCGGCCCGGACGATCTGGAGCAGCGTTCTTTCCTTTTCGCCCTCGGGATCCTTGGCCTTCTTGAGGTCCTTGTCCAGCTTTTCCAGGCGGGCCGACGCGGAAACGAGGTCGGTGATCATGAGTTCTTCTTCCATATAATGAATATCATCCTCGGGCCGGATTATTCCTTTGGGATGGGGAATATCGGGATTCCGGAATCCGCGCACGACATGGACGAGGCCGTCGGCCTTGCGCAGGGCGCTGAGGTAGAGGCTGTTCTTGACTTCTCCATAGGATACCCCGGCCAGGTCGATGAGTTCGAAGGAGGCGGGCACCTTTTTCTTTTCCGGCGAGAGCGCGGCGACCCGGTCGAGCCGGGCATCGGGGATATGACATGTCCTTTGGTTCGGCTCGCGCTTCCCGTCTTCATAGGCATGAACCTCGACCCTGGCCCCGGAGATGAGGTTGAACAGGGTCGTTTTTCCCGTTTTGGGATAGCCGAACAAGGTCAGATTCACGGCCTTAGTAAACCCGGTTTTGCCTTCGAAGTCAAACCTGGATTTTCTCTGAATTCTTAGACAGGTGACCTCGGCGAGGGGGGGGAAATTCGCGTCTTTCAGAGGGACTCACCCGAGCCATCTTGAAGGAAGACGGCATATCCTGTATATTAAGGCGTTAAAGATAGGTGCTCCATGACCAAGGAAAAGAAGCCGCGTGAAAAAAGCCTCGTCCGCGAGTATTTCGAGCTCATCGCAGAAACGGCCGTCTTCGTCTTTTTTGTCATGACCTTTGTCGTCCAGGCCTTCCAAATCCCGACCGGCTCCATGGAGCCGACGCTCCTCGTCGGGGATTTCCTGCTCGTCAACAAGCTTGTTTATACCCACTCTTCAAACGCCCTCGACAAGGCCATCCTGCCGCGGCGGGATATCCGCCGCCAGGATATCGTGGTCTTCAAATTTCCCCGGGAGCTGAACAAGGATTATGTCAAGCGCGTCATCGCCCTGGAGGGCGAAAAGCTGGAGATCAAGGAAAAGCAGGTCTATATCAACGACCAGCCGATCGTCGAGAGCTACAAAGTCCATAACGACAGCCGGGTCTTCACCAAGGACGGGTTTTACCATTATGACGACGCCATCCGGGACAATTTCGGGCCGGTGGTCGTCCCCCCGGGCCACTGCTTCGTCATGGGCGACAACCGGGACAACAGCGAGGACAGCCGCTACTGGAGCTTCCTGCCGACGGACAACATAAAAGGAAGGCCTTGGGTGATTTATTTTTCCTATCGGGCCGAGCGCGACGCCTTCACGAAGACCAGTTTTGGCGAGCGGCTTAAGAAGTTCGCCAGCTTCCTTCCCAAGGCCCGCTGGGGCCGTATGCTCCGGGTCATCCACTGATCCGGGCCTTGAAAAGCAGGGTGGTACTAGTGTCCCGTCTCGCAAATTCCATGCCAAAGTCCTCTGCTTGGACGGGACACTTCCAGGGGGGAGTCAAGCTCCCCCCTCGGGCCTTTGACGGAGACACTGACATTTCTCCGCCCTTAATTCTAAGGGCGGTAGGTGGGTTTAATATAGTAAGAACAGAGTCTTGAAGAGTGTCTCCGCAATGCTTAATCGCTTTGCTTCGCTGACCCCCTGAGGGGAACGACGCCGTCCCCCTCAAACTCCCCCGCGGTGGCGCGTCTTCCGCTGATTATGACTTAGCTATGTTATTTGTGAGACGCGCCACTATGGGGAACGTCCCCTTATTTGGGCGGGCGGATCTCAAATTCCTCGTATGAAGAGATATAGATGATGGGGTTTTCGGCGATGAAGTCATCGCCGAACACCGTGCTGCGGACGATCCCGTCCATGTCCCGGCCGACCGGAAGGCCGAGGAAATAGAGGAGGGTCGGTGTGATGTCGACGATCCGGAGGGGCCCTTCAAGCTTGGCCTTCCTGACCCCCTTGCCGTAAAAGAAAACGACGCCGTCCGGGGCGAATTCGTGGTAGGCCGAGACATCCGGATCGCCGAGCAGCCGCTCGACGAACCTTTTCCAGAGGGGCAGCGGCTCGACGCCGAAGGGCGAATAGACGACCAGGATTTCGTCCTCTTTCAGCCCGGTCAAAAATTTCCCGATAAGCCCGTCATAGTAATCATAATAGCGCTCGATCACCGGCCCGTAGCGCTCGATCCGCTCTTGGGCGATGTCGCCGTATTCCTCCGGAAAGCTGAACATATAGAAATACGCCTGGACGATATTGAGGCCGTCGAGCCGGAGATGGAAGACCTGGGGCAGGCGCTCGTCTCGCTCCGTCCCGGCCGACTCTTCCGCCGCGGAATCCCGGAGGAAGGCATTCCTGGCCAGTGCGGAGAGAGGGTCGTCGGCGAGGCCGGAGTCGCCCAGGATCTCATCCGCCAGCTTTATTCCCTTGGAGCTGGGGACCGTGCCCGCGGCGGGCCGGGGCAGGCTCCTGTCCAGAAAGGAGATTCGGTTCGTGTCGAGGATCCGCCAGAAGTCCTTTATCCGGAGCTCGGGCCGATAGGGGGTTATCTCGAGAAATCCGATGCGCGTGAGCTGGCTGAACAGGATGAAA
>Ga0154629_1258_pt13 | contig 10704 bp, 8 predicted proteins | sample Rifle2008BG13ft_FD_116058 | JGI IMG/M metagenome (GOLD analysis project Ga0154629, IMG submission 116058) | Candidatus Aminicenantes bacterium RBG_13_59_9 | reverse complement strand
TCTGTCAAGATGAAGTTGGCGCTCGGCGGAAGGGGCCGACCTTCCATCCAGGTTGACTCCCAGGGGGAATAGGAATATAATCTTTTTTAATGGACTCTTTCAAGATTGGCGATAGGATCATCTATCCCAATCAGGGTTTGGCCGTCATCGAGGGCATCCAGCTGGAGCGCCTATACGGGGAAGAATTCAATTTTTACCGGGTCAGGATCCTGGCCAACAAAACCCTCGTCCTGGTCCCCTCCGGCAACACCGAGGAGATGGGGATCCGCAAGTTGATGTCCGAAGACGCGGTGGAAGAGATCTTCCTTTACCTGAAGAAACACCGAGTGGACGTTTCTGCGGACTGGAAAGGAAGGTACAAGGAGCACATCAGCCTGATGCGCTCGGGGACCATTTTCGATATGGCTTGTGTCCTGAAAAGTCTTTATTATCTGAGCCTTACCAAAACCCTGTCGTTCCGGGAGAAGAAGATGCTGGAAAAGGCCAAGGAGTTGCTCATCGCCGAGATCTCCGAGGTCTCCGAACTCTCCCTGCGCGAGATCGAGCACAGGATCGCCCAAACGCTCCATCTCTGCTTCAAAAGCCTCAAGCAAAACGTCGAGATCTGATCTCCCCGATGATACTCACGTCCACGCTGTTGTTTTTTGTCTTTTTGCTTTTGAGCGCCTTTTTTTCCGCCTCCGAAACCGCTCTCCTGTCCGTGAACCCCTACGCCCTCGACCTTATGGAGCGGAAGGGGTCCCGGCGGGCCCGGATGACCAAGCGGCTGCTCGCCCGGATCGAACAGCTCCTGGCCACGATCCTCATCGGCAATACGCTCGTCAACATCGCCGCGGCGTCCGTGGCCACCATCTTTTTCCTGTCCCTTATGCCCCAGGACCGGAACAAGGCGGCCCTGCTCGCAACGCTGACCACGACCGTCTTTATCCTGATCTTCGGCGAGATTAACCCCAAGATCTTCGCCGCCTACTATCCCATGAAGGTTTCAAGGATCCTCATCCAACCGCTCCGGCTGTTCTTCGTCCTTTTCTATCCCCCCGCCCGGGCGTTCGCTTCCCTCCCCCGGCTTCTCTTCAAGGCCCCCCAGGAAGAGCAGGGCCGGAAGTCAGGCGCCCTGAATGAAGAGGAGATCAAGCTCGTCCTGACCAAGGGCGTCAAGGGAATGTCCTCGCTCCGCCGGCGGATGATCGGAGGCGTCCTGGACATCGGCGGCCGGCCGGTCAAGGAGATCATGGTGCCCCGGCCGGAGCTCCGGGCCCTCGAGATCAGCACCCCGTTTTCCCAGATCATGGAAACAGTGCTGACGACCGAATACTCGCGCCTCCCGGTCTATCGCGGCCGGATGGACAGCATCGAAGGCCTCATCCACACCAAGGATCTTATTCCTTATCTTATTGATAAAAAAGAATTCAGTATCAAAGACGTGCTGCGACCGCCCCTTTTTGTCCCCGAGTCCGCCTCGATCGAGAAGGTCCTTATCCAGATGCAGGACACCACCGTGCACCTGGCTTTTGTGGTCGACGAATTCGGCACCCTTGAGGGCATCGTCACCCTGGAGGACATCATCGAGGAGATCGTCGGCGAAATCCAGGACGAGTCCGACGAGAAGGCGGAGGAGTGGTTCCAGCCGCTCGGGAAAAACGCCTTTCTCGTCAAGGGGAATGCCTCCATCAAGGAACTCTGCCGGAGGCTGCCCCTCTGTCTCCCGCAGACGGGCGAATTCACCACCCTGGCCGGGTTCATGCTCTACCGCTTCGGCAAGATCCCCCATGAAAAGGACGCCCTCGAGTTCGAGGGGAACCGCTATGTCGTCGAGAAGATGAACAAACGCCACATCAGCCTCGTCAGCATCCTCCTTCAGCCGCCGGACCCCGGGCAACGGCCATGAAGATCGTCGCTTCGAACAAGAAGGCCTACTTCAACTACGAGATCGTCGAAAGCCTGGAGGCGGGCATCGCCCTCGTCGGAAGCGAGGTCAAATCCATCCGCGATGGCCGGATCAGCCTCAAGGACTCCTTCGCCGAAATCAAAAATGGCGAGGTCTTTCTCCTCCATATGAACATCAGCCCCTACGAGCAGGCCAATATCTTCAACCACGACCCGCTGCGGGAAAAAAAGCTTCTCCTGCACCGCCGGGAGATCAAAAGGCTCATCGGGAAGATCAGGGAAAAGGGGTATACCCTTATCCCGACCAAGGTGATCCTTAACGACAAGGGGAAAGTCAAGGTCGAGATCGCGCTGGCCAAGGGCAAGAGGACCTACGAGAAAAAGCGGGCCATCAAGGAAAGGGAGCTGGATCGCGAGGTCCGGGCCGAGCTCAAAAGGCGTCACAGGTAAAAAGAGGCGGAAGGAGCGAATCGCATGCTCATGAAAATATTCATCCTCTTCAGCCGCGTTGCGCTTTTTTCCTGGGGAGGAGGTCCGGCTTCCCTGGCCCTTATGCAGCGGGAAACGACCGCAGCCGGCTGGGTCAACTCGGCGGAGTTCGCCGACGCCGTGGCAGCCGGAAATGCCCTGCCTGGGCCGATCGCCCCACAGGTCTCGGCCTTCGTCGGCTACAAGCTAGCCGGGATCCCGGGCGCCGTCGCCGCCGTGGCCGGCACGGTGCTTCCGACGACACTTCTGATGCTCCTCATGGTCATCTATTTCTTCGGCATCAAGGACAGCCCGGCGGTCAAGGCCATGCTTCAGGCCGTGCGTCCGGTCGTGGTCGGCCTCCTGCTCTGGACGGCCTATGATATGGCCTATAGCGTGTTCTCAGCCAAGAAGCCGGGCTGGACGGCCGCTTTTCTCGGAGGCTGGGACAAGGCGCTCATCGTTGTCGGTGCGTTTTGCCTCCTCACCTTCACCAGGATCAACCCGGTTTTCATCATCCTCGGCTCGGCCGTCTTCGGTTTCTTCGTTTATCGCTGAGCGGAAAGGCTTGCCATCCGGGCAGCGCTTCGGTTATCCTCTACCGACAGGAGGGATTCATGAAAAACCACAGGCTTCCGGCTTTGTTATTGGGACTCGCCGTCTTTCTCGGCGGTTGGCCCGCCGCCGTGGATGGCCAGGACAATCAGCCGCAGCTTTCTCTCATCGGCGATTTCCTGGTCGACACCTCCCGGGTCGCCGAATTCGAGGCTGGGCTCAAGGATCTCCTGGGCCACCTGGAAAAGCACGGCTTCCCCTTCAGCCTCGGCACCTCCAACACGGATGACGGCCATTATTACATGGTCTATTCCATGAAAAGCTACGCCGACGTCGACTCCTGGCATAAGGCCTGGGCGGAGCTGGGACAAAAGATCGGCCCGGAAAACCTGCGCGCGCTGGACCGCCGTATTCTCGCCGCCGTGATCGAGCGGGTCTATCAGTTCTGGGTTTACCGTCCCGACATTTCGTTCCTCCCGGAAAAGGAACGGTTGAAGCCGGAAGAGATCCGCTATTACACGTGGGATTTCGTCTGGCTCGTCCCGGGCAGGGAGGAGGAATTCGAAGCCGTCAACAAGGAATGGATCGCCCTGAGCAAGGCCAAAAAAGCCCGGGATCCCTTTTTGACCTGTGTCGGAGACCTGGGCGCCCGGATGCCGGTCTATCTCTGGATCGAGTACGGCAAGAGCGCCGCCGATTACGCCGCCGCCGAGGAGAAGTTCTGGAAATCGATGGGGGAGGAGGGCGCGGCGCTCTCTAAAAAGACCCGGGCCCTGATCCAAAGGATGGATTCCAAAACCGGGCAGTTCCGTCCCGACCTTTCCTATGCCCCCAAGAACAAATGAATGCTATCAAGGGGAAATTCGCCCTCACCCCCCGACCTTCCCATCACCCCATAAGAAAAAGCTAGCCGAGTCCCGCCCGGCTGTCAACAAGGAATGAACGGAATCTTTTTCCCCACTCGACTCCGCCCGGACGACTAAATTATCGCGAAGGAAGAGATGAATGTCGTTCCTTGTCCGGGGCGCAGGCCGCCTGACCGCCCCGCGGAGGCCGGGATGAAAGCTAAAAAATGGCATCTTGTTCTCCTCGCCCTCGTTATTCTGACATCAATCGGCATGTTCGGTCAGACGAAAAGGCTGCGGGATATCGGGCAATACAAGTTCATCCCGCTCGAACCTGGGACGCCGGCGCCGGAAATGATGAAGGTCATCGGGGAGAAATACGCAGCCGATATCCAGAACGGGTTCGACCTGGCGGGCTATCCAAATTTGTACCCACTCTTCATCGACCGGGTTCGACAAGGCGCCTACACGAAAACGGAACTGGCCGTCGGGAGCAGGATGCTGTGGATGATTTTCCGCTCCCGGGGACAAATCAGGGTCGTCCAAGACCTGGAGTGGGCCGGCCGGGACCCTCTCCCGGTCTTTTCCTTCTCCGTCCAGGAAGGGAACAGCAATTACGAAATCATCATGCCGGAATCCTGCGGGAACATATCGCTCCTGCGGTTTGAGCCGGTCCAGGTTCAGGCTGCAGAACCCAGGCCTGCCCAGCTTCAGCCGCTCCAGGAAAAGCCGGAGGACCGGCACGAGATCTCCAAGGCCAAGATCTATCAAAATATGGCCGACCTGATAAACGAGGTCGACCTGTATTGTTCCTTTTCGATTTGGGAGGATGAGATCCCCGGGCTGAAGATCATTGGAGCGGAACGGGAATACGAAAAAACCATATCCAGCGACGGCGATATCGTGTACTTGAACCAGGGAGAGGAGGGCGGCATCGAGCCCGGCCAGATCTTCTGGATCCTGAATATCGGCCGATCTCTCCAGGGCTATGGACCGTTGGCGTTCGGGACGGCCCGGGCCAGAGTGGAGCATGTCGAAGCCACTGTGTCGGTCGCCGTCGTCGAGCATTCCTGTCACGGCGTCGAGCGCGGATATCACCTCGTTCCCTTCGAGCCCAAGGAGGGCATGGCGGGCAAGGACCTGGGATATAAAGTGCCGCCGGTGGAAGCGGACGGAGTCAAGGGCAGTCTCGTCTATCTTCAGGGCAACCTGGAGCAGATCGGGAGCTACCACTGGGCCCTGGTTGATATCGGTCGCGAGCAGGGCATCCAGGTCGGACAACAGTTGATTCTCTACAGAAGAGCACGGAATGACCTCCCGGTTATGATACTCGGCAACTGTGTGGTCGTCGACGTCAAGAGCAGGACCTCGACCATCAAGGTCCTTTCCTGCCGGGATACAATCCGGGCCGGCGACCTGATCATGGAAAGGCCGCCTCAATAGGGATTCATATCCGGCCGCTTTCGCGGAAAACCCGGGCGCCCCGGTCCTCACCGCTTAAGTTCATTCCCCGCCGATCTGAAGGAGTTTGATCCTGAAAGTCGGCGCCGCCATCCTCCGGCTCAGGTCGAGGTCGTCAGCCAAGAGGTCGATGCCGTTGAGCATCTCGTCCGCCGTCCCGGCGATGGTCAGCCCCTTGACGGGGAAGGCGATTTTCCCTTCCTCGATCCAGAAACCGGACGCCCCGCCGCTGAAGTTCCCGTTGACCGGGTTGATGCCGTAGCCGGTCACTTCCTTGACCAGAAGGCCGGCTTTGGTTGCCTTGATGATATCTTCGGGCTTGGCCTGGCCGGCGGCCAGATAGAACTGGTGGGGGCCGATCTCAGGCAGGCCGGTGAAGCCGCCCCGGGCAGCATTCCCCGTGCTCTTAACCCCGGCGCGCTTGGCGATGATAGTATTGTACATGAAGCCCTTGAGCACGCCTTTTTCGACGATGAGCCTTTTCTGGGTCGAAACCCCCTCTCCGTCGAAGGGCTCGCTGGCGACGCCCTTCTCGCGCGTCCCGTCGTCAATGATCGTGATGAGTTCCGAGCCGATTTTCCGGTCCATCATTTTTCCCAGGAAACTCGCTCCCTGCAGAACCCGCTCTCCATTGACGGCTCCCAGGATCCCGCCCAGGAGCGCAGAGCCGACATCGGCATGGAAAATGACGGCCGCTTTCTGCGTCTTGACCGGCCTTGGGTCCAGCGTTTCGTAGGCGTCCCGCGCCGCCTTGGCCGCCAGCTCCCCCGCCGGCTTGAGATCCTTGTAGAAACGCGCCCCGCAATACTCGCCGCCCGAGGATTTCTGATCCCCTTTCTCCGCCACGACCGAGACACCCAGGGAGCAGGAGGAAGCGCGGTAGCTCTTGGACATTCCGGTGGAGTTGGCGATCACGACCTCGCCCTCGGACTCTCCGTACCTGGCCCCGTCGCTCTTGGTGATCCGGGGGTCCTTCATGGCCAGCTGCTCCGTTCTCTTGGCCAGCTCGATCTTTTTCTCCATCGGCATCCGGGCGATTTCCGGGTCAAAGAGACCGGCGATTTCGGTCATATTTTTATCGTCCGGGAGCACATTGTTCGGATCGGAGGTCGTAATTCTGGCGAACCCGATGGCCCGTCCCATGGCGTCCTCGAGCGCTTTTTCACCCAGGTCGTTGGAGCTCGAAAAGGCCATCTTCCCTTCGATGAAAACCCGGATCCCGGCGCCGTAGGAAGCCGCTTCCTCTACGGTCTCGACCTCTCCCTTGCGGACCTCGAGGCTGAGATTCCGGCCGTTTTCGATGTAGACTTCGGCCGCATCCGCCCCTTTTTTCAGACACTTCTTGACCAGCTCTTCGGCCAATGCTTTATATTCCATTGTCTTCTCCCCGCGGCGGCCTTATCTCGCCCGCGACCCGCCGACGTTGATCCCCCGGATCCTGACCGTCGGCTGGCCCGCGGCGACTTCCGCCGCCTGCCCCTTCCCGCAGATCCCCGGACCGAAATCCAGGTCGTCCCCAACCGCGTCAATCCCCTGGATGACATCAAGACAGTTCCCGATGAGGGTGGCGCCTTTGACCGGTGTCGTCTTTTTCCCGTTCTCAATGAGGTAGGCTTCGCGGCAGGTGAAGTTGAAGACGCCGTCCGTCGGGTTGACGCTCCCGCCGCTCAGGCTCTGGACGTAAATGCCGCTCTTGGTCGAGGCCAGGATCTCGTCGGGCTTGTCCTTCCCGCGGTCGATAAAGGTATTCGTCATCCGGACGATCGGGATGTTGCGGAAGGACTCCCGGCGCCCGTTCCCGGTGCGCTCCATCTGGATCTGCTTGGCCGAGAGGATGTCGGTCATGAACTTGACGAGGACCCCCTCCTGGATCAGGACATTCCGTTTCATCTGCGTCCCCTCGTCGTCGTAGTCGGTCGTTCCGCGGAAGCAGGGGAGGGTGCCGTCGTCGACCATGGTGAATTTTTCGTTGGCCACTTTCTTCCCGAGCTTGCCGACGAAAACGCCGGTCTCACGGGCGATGTTGTCGCCCTCGAGGGGATGGCCCACGGCTTCGTGGACGAGGACTCCGCCCCAGCCGTTCTGCATGACCACGTCCATCTTCCCGGCGGGGGCGTCCTTGGCCTCGAGCATGACGACCGCTTCCCGGGCAGCGTTCCGGGCCGCGTCCTCGGGCTTGAGGTCGTTGAACATCTCAATTCCCGAGTGCCGGCTCAGGCGCTCCCGTCCCATGTGAGACGTGTTGTTGCCGACGCCGAGAGTCTGGATGATGAAAAAGAGGAGGGGCAGCTCGTCGCTCAGGTAAAGGCCCTCGCTGTTGGCGATCATCCGGCCGCGGACCTCATCATAATAATTGATCGAGGCCATCTTGACCCGGGCGTCATAGGCCAGCGCGGCATCGTGGGCGCGCTTCATGATCTCGACGCGCTTTTCGTCGGCCAGCGTCTGGAGCGGGACCTTGACCGTGATGTAGGACGGCCGCTTCTCTTTCTTGATGTCCACGGGCTGGACAGTCTTGGCCCCGCGCGCCACGAACGAAGCGACCTCGGCGGCCCGGATGAGCTTATCCCGGGTGACCTCGTCGGTGTAGGCGTAGCCGGTCTTGTCCCCCGAGATGACGCGCACGCCGGCGCCCTGGCTGATGCCGAAGACGGCGCTCTTGAATTTGCCCTCTTCAAGCAGGATGGCGCGCGAGATCCGGTGCTCGATGTAGACCTCGCCGAACTCGCCGCCCTTGCTCAGGGCGTGACGGATGACCTTATTGAGGTCGTCAAGGCCCATCTGCGGCTTGACGGTCGACGCTTGACCGGCGAGAAACCCGCTCAGCATGGAAGGGGTGGCGGCCAGCGCCACGCCCCCCTTGACGCTCAGCTCAAGGAACTTGCGACGCGGGATGTCTCCAACGAAATAGCCTCGCGATTTCATAGTCGTTCCCCCTGGAATTGAAGTTGGGATTTCCGGAACATAAAGCCCGATTATAGCCCTTTTCTGCCCGGATACGCAAAATATCCCATCTCAGGTACGTGATGGTTTATGTGATCATACCGGGCGCAGGTTGCCGCCCTCATCCCCCGCGCCCCGGGGAACCAGTCCCGTCGGTTCCCCCCGTCTCCGACGGGTCCCCCCTCCGCTACGGGGTCTTTCTGGCGGCATCCTGTGCCCGTTATTACAGAGATAACATAATGAGAATCGATTCCGAACCTTGATGACAAGGCGGATGGTTCGCGCTAAGATGCCAGAGCGAAGGGAGAACAGTTTCGTGGCTAAGAAAACAGGTAAGCGGTTCCTCGCTTTGGAGGCAGTACTCAGTATCATCTTGGCTCTTGGCGCAGGGAAGGCCGGACCCGCAAAGACCCAGCTCGAGCTCAAAGGCCTGCGTGACCATGTGGAAATCATTAAGGACAAGTGGGGGATTTCCCACATCTACGCCCGAAACCAGCATGACCTCTTTTTCGCCCAGGGCTTTAATGTCGCCTCGGACCGGCTTTTCCAGCTGGAGATGTGGAGGCGCCAGGCCACAGGGACAGCCGCCGAAATCCTGGGGGAGAAAGCGCTGCGAAGGGATATCGGGGCGCGGCTCCTGAGATTCCGTGGAGACCTCAAGCAGGAACTCGCCTCCTATCATCCCGACGGCGAGGAGATCATTTCCGCTTTCGTCGATGGCATCAACGCTTATGTGGACCGGGTATCCAACGATCCGGGCCTCTTGCCTGTTGAATTCCGGCTCCTCGGCATCCGCCCCGGCCGCTGGACGCCCGAGGTCGTCATTTCGCGCCATAACGGTCTTTTCGATAACGCGGTGTCGGAAATTCCATTTGCCCGGGGTGTCCTGGCCATCGGACCCGAGAAACTCAGGGAATTCCTCGACCTTCAGCCCGGAAATCCGGACCTCGGGGCGGCAGAAGGCTTGGACCTGTCCCGCCTGACCGATGAGGTGCTCGCGCTATACAGGGAAGCCAGGTCCCCGCTGCTCTTTGCACCCGAGGACATGGCCGACCCCGCGGCCCGGGCTCCGGCTCCGGTTTCGAGTCTCACGCCCCTCTTGATGCCGCATGTGTGCGGAAATCCTCCGAAGCTTTCCGAAGGGAGCAACAATTGGGCGGTGAGCGGCCGGTTAACACAGAGTGGTTTTCCGTTCCTGGCCAATGACCCCCACCGGCGACTCCAGATCCCCTCGCTCCGCTATTGGGTGCATCTCTCGGCTCCCGGCTGGAACGTCATCGGCGGCGGCGAGCCCGCTTTGCCGGGAATCTCCATCGGACACAACGACCACGGCGCCTGGGGTCTGACGATTTTTTCTGACGACCAGGAAGACCTTTATGTCTATAGTACCGACCCCCGGAATCCCCGGCGCTACAGATACCTGGACGGATGGGAGAATATGACGGTCGCAACGGAAAAAATCCAGGTCAAGGGAGCCGCCCCGGTCGAGGTTGCGCTCAAGTTCACCCGTCATGGACCGGTCCTATACGAAGATACGGGAAAACACCTGGCCGTCGCCCTGCGGGCGGCTTGGCTCGAGGCCGGCTGCGCGCCTTATCTGGCCAGCCTGCGAATGGATCAGGCCCGGAGCTGGCCGGAATTCAGAGAAGCCTGTTTCAAGAACCGGACCCCGTCCGAGAACATGGTCTGGGCGGACAGGGAAGGCAACATCGGCTGGCAAGCGACGGGCCTTTTCCCTGTCCGGAAGAACTGGCCCGGCCTGCTTCCGGTTCCGGGCGACGGGAGGTACGAATGGTCGGGCTTTCTTCCGTCGTCCGAGTTGCCGCATCTTCTCAACCCCGAATCAGGCTTCGTGGCCACGGCCAATCAGAATAATCTCCCGGACGGCTACCCGCACCAGGTGGGGTATCAGTGGGCCGACCCGTTTCGTTTTCTTCGGATCGTCGAGGTCTTGGGCTCCGGCCGGAAAGCGAGCCTCGCCGACATGGAGAATCTGCAGCAGGACGTGCTTTCCCTGCCCGCCCGCCGGCTGGTCGCTCTTCTCAAGGACCGGCGTCCATCGACTCCGCTGGCCCAAAAAGCTCTCGAGATGCTCAAGACTTGGGATTTCATTTTGTCGCCGGGATCCGGAACCGCGGCCATCTTTGTCACCTGGGAGAATGCGCTCCTCGAAAATTTGAGAAACCTCCTCGTTCCGGAAGCGGCCCGCTCCTTGCTGCGGGAACTTCCCCTTCACAAAGCCATCGGCTGGCTCGAGAAACCGGACAGCCGTTTCGGCTCGTCTCCTGAAGCCGAACGCGACCGGCTGCTCTTGAGCTCTCTCGAGCAGGCTGTCAGCGTCTTGGTCGAGAGGCTTGGGCCGGACCCAGGGACATGGCGGTACGGCGACCCGGGATTCCATCACGTCCGGATCTCACATCCGCTGAGCGAAGGGCTCAGGGACGATCTTCGCCAAAAAATCAACTTGGGGCCGTATCCTCGCGGCGGGAACGGTGATACGGTCAACAACACTTCCGGCGGCGACAACCAGACCGGCGGCGCCACG
>Ga0154629_1160_pt3 | contig 11251 bp, 5 predicted proteins | sample Rifle2008BG13ft_FD_116058 | JGI IMG/M metagenome (GOLD analysis project Ga0154629, IMG submission 116058) | Candidatus Aminicenantes bacterium RBG_13_59_9 | reverse complement strand
GCGGATCCGGCACTGACCGAACTGCCCGCGGCCTCCGGTTTGACGGATATATTGCCCTTCGCCCTCGGCCGCCTTGAGCATCGTCTCCTTGTAAGCGACCTGCGGCTTCCCGAGATGGGCCAGGACGCCGAATTCCCGGCCCAAGCGGTCCATGATGATCTCGAGGTGCAGCTCCCCCATCCCATAGACCAGGGTCTGGCCGGTCTGGGGGTCCGGAGCGACTTTAAAGGTCGGGTCCTCCCGGACGAGCTTCTTCAGCGCGGCGGCCAGCTTGACGTGCTCCACCTTGGACCGCGGCTCGATCGTGGCCGATATGACCGGATCGGGAAACTTGATCGATTCCAGGACGATAGGCTGGCTGCGCAGGCAGAGGGTATCGCCAGTGGACAGGTTCTTCATAGACGCCAGAGCGGCGATATCCCCGGCATAGACCTCTTTAAGCTCCTTGCGCTTGTTGGCGTGCATCTCCAGGAGCCTGGATACCCGCTCCTCCTCGTCCTTGGCTGAGTTATAAAGCACCGAACCGATCTTGGCCTTGCCGGAATAGACCCGAAAATAGGCCAGCGAGCCGATAAAGGGGTCGGTCATGATCTTGAAGACCAGGGCCGAGAACGGCTCGGCGTCCGACGCTTTTCGGGTCTCCGGCTCCATGGTCCGGGGATGATGGCCGACCAAGGGCGGGATGTCCAGGGGGGAAGGCAGAAAATCGACGATCGCGTCGAGCAGGGGGTGGACACCCTTGTTCCGGAAAGACGCCCCCATGAGGACGGGAACAAACTGGAGCGCGGCGGTCCCCTTCCGGATGGCCCTCTTGATCTCCTGGGCGGAGATCTCCGCTCCGCTGACATACTTCTCCATCAGGGCATCATCCACATCGCTCAAAACCTCGATCATCTCGTTCCTTCTGGCCTTCGCTTCCTCCCGGCGTTCCTCCGAGATCTCCCGGACCTCGAATTTCGTCCCCAGGAGGTCGCTGCCCCAGTCGATTTCCTTCATCCCGACAAGGTCCACGACCCCGCGGTAACTCTCTTCCCGACCGAGGGGGATCTGGATAACCAGGGGCTTGGCGTTCAGCCGTGCTCTTATATGCTGAACGGCAGTCTCCGCGTCCGCGCCGACTCTGTCCATCTTGTTGATGTAGACAATTCTCGGAACGCGGTACCGGTCGGCCTGCCTCCAGACGGTCTCCGTCTGGGGCTCAACGCAGCCGACTCCGCAGAGAATGATAATCGCCCCGTCGAGAACCCTTAGGGACCTCTCGACCTCGGCGGTGAAGTCCACGTGCCCGGGTGTGTCGATGATATTGATGCGGTGGTCGTTCCAGTGGCAGGTTGTCGCCGCGGAAGTGATGGTTATCCCGCGCTCTTGCTCCTGGACCATCCAATCCATGACCGCCGTACCCTCATCGACCTCACCCATCTTGTACGTGATACCGGTGTAAAACAGGATACGTTCGGTCGTGGTCGTCTTGCCGGCATCGATGTGAGCCATGATACCGATGTTCCTGACTCGCTCGATCGGGCAAGACCGCATCGCCTCTGTGCTCCATCTCTCACGGTGATCAAATTTGTCTTTTTAATGGAGACTACCATCTATAATGAGCGAAGGCCCGGTTCGCCTCCGCCATCTTGTGCGTGTCCTCTTTCTTCTTGATCGCGCCGCCCCGGTTGCCCATGGCGTCCATGATCTCGGCGGCCAGCTTCTCCTCCATGCTTTTTCCGCTCCGCTCCCGGGCGAAACCCAGCAGCCACCTCACGGCGACGGATACCGAACGCTCGACGGGGACTTCGATCGGCACCTGATAGGTGGCGCCGCCGCCCCTTCGCGATTTCGTCTCCAGGACGGGCCGGGCGTTCTCGACAGCCTTCTCGACGGCCTTGAGAGGGTCTTCCTTGGTCTTGGCCTTGATGATTTCCATGGCGTTATAGATGACCCTTTCCGCCGTCGTCTTTTTCCCTTCCTTCAAGGAGAGGTTGATGAATCTCTGGATCGTCGTGCTGTTGTAAAACGAGTCGGGCTGCGTCTTCCTCTTCTTGATGATTCCTCTTCTCGGCATCTGCGCCTCTCCTTATATCCTCAGCTCGAGGTTCTCTTCTCTTTCGGCCTCTTCGCTCCGTATCGCGACCTCGCCTTGAACCGGTTCTGCACGCCTTCGGCATCCAGCGTCCCCCGGATGAGGTGGTAGCGCACGCCCGGAAGATCCTTGACCCGGCCTCCCCTGACCAGGACGATGGAGTGCTCCTGGAGGTTGTGTCCGACCCCGGGGATATAGCCCGTGACCTCGATATTGTTCGTCAGGCGGACGCGGGCCACCTTGCGCAGGGCGGAATTCGGTTTCTTGGGAGTCGTCGTGAACACCCGGGTGCATACACCCCTTCTCTGGGGGCAACTCTCCAGCGCCGGAGACTTGCTCTTGTCCTGTTTGTGGGATCTGCCCTTTCTGACTAACTGGTTAAAAGTTGGCAAAAATTCCACTCCTACTTAAAAAAATAGATTGGCTTCATCCCGAAAAGAAATAGTCTCGAGACGAATTATCGCGATATTACCAAAAAAGCCGTTCTATGTCAAGGATTTTGAGGAATTTAGCCGGGTTACGAGCCCTGGGCCGGGACCTCGACCTCCGGCCCCTCTCCCGCCTCGGCGGACTCCTTCAACTCGACATCGCGATAATATTTATAACCCGTCCCCGCGGGGATGAGCCGGCCCATGATGATGTTCTCCTTGAGCCTCCTCAGGTAGTCGACTTTTCCGTAGAGACTGGCCTCGGTCAGGACCCGGGTCGTCTCTTGGAAGGAGGCGGCGGCTATGAAGCTGTCGGTGCTCAGGGCGCTCTTCGTGATCCCGAGCAGGAGGGGCCGGGCTTTGGCCGGGCGGCCGCCTTTCTTCATAACCCTCTCGTTCTCCTCCTGAAAGATAAACTTGTCCACCTGCTCATCGACCAGGAACTCGGTGTCCCCCGCCTCCTCGACTTTGATCCAGCGGAGCATTTGCCTGATGATGACCTCGATGTGCTTGTCGTTGATGGTGACGCCCTGAAGCCGGTAGACCTCCTGGACCTCCCGGAGCATGTATTCGGCCAGTTCCTTCTCTCCCAGGACGCGCAGGATGTCATGGGGGTTGACCGGCCCGTCCATCAGCGGAGTCCCCGCCCGGACGCGCTCTCCCTCGCCGACGGACAGGTGAGCGCCCTTCGGGATAAGGTATTCTTTCTCCCCGCCTTTCTCGCTCGTGACGGTGAGTTTCCGGTACCCGCGGATCAGGCCGCCGAACTGGACCGTGCCGTCGATCTCGGATATGACGGCGGGGAACTTGGGCCGCCGGGCCTCAAAGAGCTCTTCCGCCCGGGGCAGACCGCCTGTGATGTCCTTGGTCCGGGCGACTTCTCGCGGTATCTTGGCCAGGACGTCGCCGGCGAAGACCTTGTCGCCGTCCCTGATTCCCAGGTTGGCCCCCGAGGGCAGATAGTACCGGCGCAGCAGGACGGGCTTCTCCTTGCCGTCTTTGCCCTTCTCTTTCTTCGTGGGATGGATGACTTCCACGCGGGGCTGCATCTTCTCGTCCTTGGGTTCGACGATGACGTTCGTCTTCAACCCGGTGAATTCGTCCTGGACCTCCTCCATGGTCACCCCGAGGGCGACATCGTGAAAGACGGCGGCTCCACCCTCCTCCGTCAGAATATAGGTGTTGAAGGGATCCCACTCGGCGAACGGCTGCCGCGCCTTGACCGCCTCCCCCGCCTTGACGAAGAGGCGGGCCCCGTAAGGCACCTGATAATGCTCGATCTCACGGGAACGGTGATCCAGGATGGCGATGTTGGCGTTGCGGTTGACCACGACCAGAACGCCCTCCTTATCCAGGACGCCCTTCAGGTTGTTGAACCGGACCACCCCGTCGTTCTTGGCCTCCAGTTTGGACCTCTCCGCGCCGCGCATGGCGATGCCGCCGACATGGAAGGTTCTCATTGTCAGCTGCGTCCCGGGCTCGCCGATGGACTGGGCGGCGATTATCCCGACGGCCTCTCCGAGCTCGGCCAAGGCACCGCTCGACATATTGCGGCCGTAGCAGAGCTGACAGACTCCTCTTTTCGCCTCACAGGTCAATATCGAACGGATCCGGATCTTCTCGATGCCCAGGATCTGGAATTGGTGGGCGGTTTCTTCGGTAATCTCCTGGTTGGGGGCGACGATAACCTCGCCTGTATCGGGGTGGAGGATCTTCTCCATGGCGATCCGGCCCACGATGCGGTCAAGGAACGGCTCGATGATCTCGCCGTTCTCGACAATGGCCGTGATGTTGACGCCCTTGAGCGTCCCGCAGTCGCGCTCATCGACGATCGCCTCCTGGGCCACGTCGACCAGCTTGCGGGTCAGGTAGCCGGAATTGGCGGTCTTCAGGGCGGTGTCCGCCAGGCCCTTCCGGGCGCCGTGGGTCGAGATAAAGTACTGCAGAACGTTCAGGCCTTCGCGCAGGTTGGAGGTGATCGGTGTCTCGAGGATCTCCCCGCTCGGCTTGGACATCAGGCCACGCATGCCGGCCAGCTGCCGGATCTGCTGCTTGTTGCCGCGGGAGCCGGAATCGGCCATGACGAACAGCGGGTTGAGCTCGGCGCTCTCGAAGCTGATCTTCCGCATTTCGTCGATCATGGCGACGGAGACCTTGTCCGTGACGGCCCCCCAGATCTCGACGACCCGGTTGAAACGTTCTCCGGCGGATATGGTTCCGTCGCGATAGAGGCGCTCGACCTCCTGGACTTCCTTATGGGCCTTTTCGACAAGGCCCTTCTTTTCTTTGGGGATGACAAAATCGTCGATCCCCAGGGAGAACCCGGCCATGGTGGCGTAGAGGAATCCCGCCTCTTTCATCTTGTCCAACATTCCGATCGTCGGGCCGAGCCCGACCTTGAGATAAGTGAGCGTAACCAGGCTCTCCAGGCCCTTCTTTCGAAGCATGCCGTTAATGAAGGGGATGTCCTTGGGCAGGACGCCGTTGAAGATGATCCGGCCCGGGGTCGTGTCCACCAGCGTGTTCTGGATGTTGGTCACGGGACAGGTCATGACCGCCTGGTCGTCATAATAGGTGGCCAGGTTCATGAACGGCCCCTTGAACCGAAGCTTGACCTGGGCCTGGAAGGCGATTTCCTTGTTTTCCAGGGCCAGCAGAACTTCCTCGGGCGAGGAAAAAATCCGTCCCTCTCCCGGAAGGCCCTTCTTCTCCAGGGTCAGATAATAGCAGCCAAGGACCATGTCCTGGCTGGGGATGGTCAGCGGCCTGCCGTGGGCCGGCGACAGGATGTTGTTCGTCGAGAGCATCAGCGTCTGGGCTTCGATCTGGGCCTCGACCGAGAGGGGAATGTGAACGGCCATCTGGTCGCCGTCGAAGTCGGCGTTGAAGGCGGCGCAGACAAGCGGATGGATCTGGATCGCCTTGCCCTCGATCAATATGGGCTCGAAAGCCTGGATGCCCAGCCGATGAAGCGTGGGAGCGCGGTTGAGGAGGATGGGATGCTCCCGGACCACCTCTTCCAGGTAATCCCAGACTTCGGGCCGCTCGGCCTCGTGCCATTCGCGGGCGATCTTGACGCTCGGGACCAGCCCTTCCTTCTCCAATTTATGAAAGATGAACGGCTTGAAAAGCTCCAGGGCCATCTTCTTGGGCAGCCCGCACTGGTTGAGCTTGAGCTCCGGCCCGACGACGATGACGGACCGGCCGGAATAATCGACCCGCTTGCCCAGGAGGTTTTGGCGAAAACGCCCCTGCTTGCCGCGCAGGGCCTCGCTCAGGGACTTGAGCGGCCGCCGGTTGGCGCCGAGATGGACGCGGCCTCTTTTGCCGTTGTCGAACAGGGCATCCACAGCCTCCTGGAGCATTCTTTTCTCGTTCCGGATGATGAGCTCGGGCGCCTTGAGCTCGATGAGCTTCTTCAGACGGTTGTTCCGGTTGATCACCCGGCGGTAGAGATCGTTGAGGTCGGAAGTCGCGAACCGGCCGCCGTCGAGCCTGACCAGGGGCCGGAGGTCGGGGGGGATGACGGGGACGACCTTGAGGATCATCCAATCCGGGCGGTTGCCGGACTTCTTGAGCGCCTTGAAAACCCGGAGCCGCTTGGCGTAGCGGAGTTTCCTTTGCTGGGAAGTGTCTTTCTTCATCAGCCGGCGCAGCCTCTCGGTCTCCTTGGCGGTGTCGATCCGAGTGAGGAGGCCGTCGATGGCCTCGGCGCCGATCCCGACCTCGAATTTGTTGCCGTATTTCTCCTGGGCTTCCTTGAACTCCTCCTCGTTGAGGAGCTGCCTGTCCTTGAGGGGCGTGTCACCCGGGTCGGTGACGATATAGGACTCAAAGTAGAGGACCTTCTCCAGGTCCTTGATGGACAGGTCGAGGACGAGGCCGATCCGGCTCGGCGGGCTCTTGAAGAACCAGATGTGGGCCACCGGAGAAGCGAGCAGGATATGTCCCATCCGCTCCCGCCTCACCTTGGACTTGGTGACCTCGACTCCGCAGCGTTCGCAAATGATGCCCCGGTATTTCATCCGCTTGTACTTGCCGCAGAGGCATTCATAGTCGTTGATCGGACCAAAAATCTTGGCGCAGAAGAGCCCGTCCTTTTCCGGCTTGAAGGTCCTATAGTTGATCGTCTCCGGCTTGGTCACCTCGCCCCACGACCAGCTCTTAATTTTGTCCGGAGAGGCAATGCTGATCCGGACCCGGTCGAAATCGACCCGGGCTTTCCCCGAGACGTTCGGTCTGACTTCCATTACCTTTCTCCTTTGAGAGCCGGGACCTCGATGCCCCAGGGCAGGATCTCATCCCTCTCGGCCTTCTCCAGCTCCACGTTCAGGCAGAGGCTCTGAAGCTCGCGGATAAGAACATTGACCGATTCGGGCAGGCCGGGCTGGAAGTCCAGGTCGCCCTTGACGATGGCCTCATAAATCTTCGCCCGCCCCTCGACGTCGTCGGACTTGACGGTCAAGAGCTCCTGGAGCGTGAAGGCCGCGCCGTAGGCCTCGAGCGCCCAGACCTCCATCTCCCCGAAGCGCTGGCCGCCGAATTGCGCCTTGCCGCCCAGGGGCTGCTGGGTGATCAGGCTGTAGGGGCCGGTCGACCGGGCGTGGATCTTGTCGTCGACGAGGTGGTAGAGCTTCATCATATAAATATAGCCGACGGTGACTTGCTGGGCCATGAGCTCTCCCGTCATTCCATCGAAGAGCGGAGTTTTGCCCGATTCGGGGAGCCCGGCTTTCTTCAAGAGGGTCTTGATCTCCTTCTCGGTGATGCCGTCGAAGACCGGCGTGTCGATCCAGAGGTTGAGCTTGTCGGCCGCCCAGCCAAGGTGCGTCTCCAGGATCTGGCCCACGTTCATGCGCGAGGGAACGCCCAGCGGGTTCAGGACGATCTCCACGGGCGTCCCGTCGGGGAGCCGGGGCATATCCTCCTCGGGCACGATCTTGGCCACAATGCCCTTGTTGCCGTGGCGTCCGGAAACCTTGTCGCCGACCGAGAGCTTCCTCTTCATGGCGATGTAAACCTTGATCGCCTGGATGACGCCGGGGCTGAGCTCGTCGCCTTTTTTCAGCGCGTCCGCTTTCTCCTTGAACTCGGCCTTGAGGGCATCGGTCTGGCGCCGCACCTTCTTTTCGATGTCCTTGATCTTGGCGTCGCGCTCTTCATTGGCCTCGAGCTTCAGCTTGGAGTAGTCCTCGGGCGCGATGGTGTCGAGGACTTTCTCCGAAAGCTTGGTCCCCTTGGCGAGCGGGATGCCGGAGATCTTCTGGTCCCGGTCGAGCGCTTCCCCCTTGAGATAGGCCTTGACCCGGCGGGACTTCTCGCCCTCGAGGATGGTGATCTCGTCATCGAGGTTGCGTTTCATCTTGGCGATCTCTTCCTTCTCGATGACCTTGGCCCGGGGGCCCTTCTCGCTGCCGCGGCGGGAAAAGATCCGAACATCGATGATGGTCCCCTCGACGCCCGGCGAGCAATAGAGGGATGCGTCCTTCACATCCAGGGCTTTCTCGCCGAAGATCGCCTTGAGCAGCTTCTCCTCGGGAGAAAGCTGGGTTTCTCCCTTGGGCGCGACCTTGCCGACGAGGATATCCCCGGACCTCACGTAAGCGCCGATCCGGACGATGCCGTTTTCATCCAGGTTGCGGAGGAGGTTCTCGGGGACGTTGGGGATATCCCGGGTGATCTCCTCGGGGCCGAGCTTGGTGTCCCGGGCCTCGATCGTTTCCTCGACGATATGGATCGAGGAAAAGACGTCTCCCTTGATCAGCTTCTCGCTGACGATGATCGCGTCTTCGAAGTTGTAGCCGCGCCAGGGCATGAAGGCGCAGAGGACATTCCTCCCGAGCGCCAACTCCCCCTTGTCGGTGCAGGAGCTGTCGGCCAGGATCTGTCCCTTTTCCACCCGGTCTCCCTTGCGGACGATCGGCTGGTGGTTGATGCAGGTGTTCTGGTTGGTCCTGAGGAACTTTATGAGAAGGTAGAGGTCAGTTCCGACATCATGCTCCTTGGCCTTCTCCTTCTCGTCAACCCGGACGAGGATCCGTTCGGCGTCGACGAACTCGACCACCCCCGGCCGCAGGCAGATGATGACATCGCCCGAGCCCTTGGCGACCAGGTATTCGATGCCCGTCCCGACGCGCGGGGCCTCGGGACGAAGAAGAGGGACGGCCTGCCGCTGCATGTTCGAACCCATGAGCGCGCGGTTGGCGTCGTCATGCTCCAGGAACGGGATGAGGGCGGCGGAGAGGGAGACCAGCTGCTTGGGGGAGACATCGATGTAATCGACCTGGTCCTTGGGCACGTCCTTGAAGTTGCCGGCCTGACGGGCGCTGACGTAATCGCCGATGAACCGGCCGTCTTCGGTGACCGGGGCGTTCGCCTGGGCGATGATGTATTTTTCCTCTTCCCAGGCGGTCAGGTAGAAGCAAAACGGCTCGACCACGGGAAGCTGCCGGACCTTCCCCCGTTTGAGCTGATCGACGGTCTTGAGGAGAGCCTCCTTCTCGACGATCTCGCTGATCTTATAGGAGCTGTCTCCCGGGTGGACGATCTTGACGTAGTCGACGATCCGGGCGTTGCGGACTTTCCGGTACGGGGTTTCCACGAACCCGTAGTCGTTGACTCGGGCGTAGCTGCTCAGCGAGGAGATCAGCCCGATGTTCGGGCCTTCCGGCGTTTCCACGGGGCAGATCCGGCCGTAGTGGGAGGTCTGGATGTCGCGGACCTCGAACCCGGCCCTCTCCCGGCTTAATCCGCCCGGCCCCAGGGCGCTCAGGCGCCGCTTGTGGGTGATCTCGGCCAGGCTGTTGATCTGGTCCATGAACTGGGAGAGCTGGGAGCTTCCGAAAAACTCCTTGAGGGCGGCGATGACCGGCTTGGAGTTGATCAGGTCCTGGGGCATGGCCGAAGTCAGGTCGGCGCTGATCGTCATCTTCTCTTTGATGGTGCGCTCCATGCGGGTCAGACCGATGCGGAAGGCGTTCTCCACCAGCTCGCCCACCGACCGGACGCGGCGGTTGCCGAGATGGTCGATATCATCGACCGTGCCTTCCCCCTGCCGAAGCCGCAGCAGGTACTTGATGACCTCGACGAAGTCCAAAGGCTGGAGGACTTTCTCTTCGAGCGAGGTTTCCTTGCCGAGCTTGATGTTGAACTTCAGCCGGCCGATGCGCGAGAAATTGTACTTCTGGGAGTTGAAGAACAGGTTGTGGAAGAGGTTATGCGCGCTTTCCATGGTGTGGGGCTCGCCCGGCCTCAGCTTCCGGTAGATCTCGGCCAGCGCCTGGCTGGTGTCCTTCCGGGTGTCCTTTTTCAGCGTGTTGCTGATGATCATCCCCGTTTTGTCGGCCTCGGGGAAAAAGACCTCGAAGGGCTCGCCGCGGCCGATCAGGAGATCGAGCTGGACGTCGCCCATCTCCTCGTTGGCCTTGACCTTGCCCTTGATCGAGCTCAGCGAAAAGGCTCCCTGGAGCTCCTTTTTGACCAGAGGAACGCGGTTGATGCCTTTGTCTCTCAGCTCCTGGATCGTCTCCGGTGTCAGCTTTGTCCGGGCGGGGGCGATGACTTTCTTGGAGTGCGCGGCGCAGACGTCGTCATCGACGCTCTTTCCGGCCAGATGGTCGCCGAGCTCCCAGTAGAGACGCCCGTCCTCGGGGATGATCTTATAGACGTCGTGAAACAGGCGGATGATCTCCTCGTCCGCGCCGAATCCCAGGGCCCGCAGAAAAACCGAGGCCAGGAATTTTTTCTTCCTGTCCAAGCGGACGAAGAGGGTGTTCTTGGCGTCGAACTCGAACTCGACCCAGGCCCCCCGATAAGGGATGATCTTGCCGATAAAAAAGCCCTTGGTCTCCCCGGGGCGGAAAAAGACCCCCGGTGACCGCTGGAGCTGGCTGACCACCACCCGCTCGATGCCGTTGAATATGAAAGTCCCCTTCCCGGTCATCAGGGGGATGTCCCCGAAATAGACTTCCTGCTCCTTGATGTGCTTGAGCCTCTTCGACTTGGTGTTGGCGTCTTTCTCCCAGGAAATCAGCCGGACCTTCAGCCGCAGGGGAACGGAGTAGGTGTAGCCCTTCTGGATGCACTCGATGGGGCTGTACTTGAGCTTTAGCCGCACCCGGTCCCCGCAGTGCTCGCAGGTGGGAGTTTCGATCTTCCTCATCGCGCTGCAGTAGGGACAGATCTCTTTTTCGGTCAGCTCGAGCTCGGCGGTCAGAAGAGTGTCGCAGGACTTGCACCGGGCCCGGGAGTTTTCCACCCCCTTCAGCCGGCCGCACTTGCACTCCCAGTTCCCGATCGAGTAGCTGATGAAATCGAGCGCCGTGGTCTCCTTGAAGTCGGAGATGGGGAAGACATCCTTGAAGGCGGACTGCAGGCCCGTGTCCTTCCGTTCCTCAGGCAGGAGGTCCATCTGCAGGAACTCGGCGTAGGACTGCGTCTGGATCGCCAGGAGGTCGGGCATCGGGAATTGCGTCCCGATCTTGGAGAAGTCGGTCCGCTCGACGCGGTGGTTTAAAGCTTCAGGTTCCTTGGACATTTTCACTCTCGGGCAAGAATCTTTTCATCATCCCACTCCTTAAAGGGGGGACTTTCCGGGAAGACGGCTCACTGCAATTCGACGGTCGCTCCCATCTCCTCAAACTTTGCCTTGATCGCTTCCGCCTCTTCCTTGCTCACCTTCTCTTTGACCGGCTTGGGGGCGGAATCCACCAGGTCCTTGGCCTCCTTGAGGCCGAGGTTGGTGATCTCT
>Ga0154629_1266_pt1 | contig 11618 bp, 11 predicted proteins | sample Rifle2008BG13ft_FD_116058 | JGI IMG/M metagenome (GOLD analysis project Ga0154629, IMG submission 116058) | Candidatus Aminicenantes bacterium RBG_13_59_9 | reverse complement strand
CGACACGATCAATTTCGCGGTAACGCCCGAGACGACGGCCGAGGAAAAAGCCCAGCGGATCAAGTGGCTGGAAAAGTCCCCGGCCGACTCGGAGAACATTTTCTATCACCTCGTTCGTGCCATCCATCTTGCCGGCCGCTGCATCGACTGCGGCGAATGCGAGAGAGCTTGTCCGGTGAACATCCCGCTGCGGATGCTGAACAAGAAGATGGAGAAGGAAGCCAAGGAGCTCTTCGGCTACGACGTCGGTTTCGACGCCGAGAAGCCGGCCCTGATCTCCTGTTACCTCGACGGCGATCCCGGCGATTTCATCAGGTGAGGAGATGGACAAGATACTGGCCAAAAACGATTTCGCCCGGTGGCTGGAGGCGCTCGCTTCACATCGTCTGTATGCCCCCCAAAACAAGGACGACGCCTGGACCTACGAGCTCACCGAGAGCCCGGATAGCTTCAGCCTGGCTGATGTGATGACCGCCGTGCCCGCCAAGAAAATCGTTTTTCCGCAGCGGGAAGAGCTCTTCGCCTTCGAGGAGGGCGACGAAGCCGGCTACGCCCTCTCCGAGCTTCTGCCCCGCGAGAAACCGACCATCATATTCGGCCTGCGGCCGTGCGAGGCGAAGGCCGTGACCTTGACCGACCTCGTGTTTGGCGGGGAATTCGTGGACGAGTATTACTGGAAACGGCGGAACGCGGTCACGTTCGTTGGCCTGACCTGCCTCAAGCCGCCGTCGCCGAACTGCTTCTGCCTGTCCGTGAACGGTTCCCCCCACGGGACGGAGGGGCTGGATATTCTCCTTACGGACCTGGGTGACACGTACTATGTCGAATCCCTGACCGAGAAGGGCGAGAAGCTTGTCAAGGCCGCGTCCGACCTGTTCGCTGACCCGAAACCTGACGAGAGAACACAAGTGATGCGCCTCCACGGCGAATCCGAGAAAAAGCTTCGCCGCTCCCTCAGCCGGATCGAAAACGTCCCGGAGAAACTCAAGGGGATGTTCGATTCGCCCTTCTGGGACGCGGAGGCCATGAGCTGCATCCGCTGCGGGATCTGCACGTATCTCTGTCCAACATGTCATTGCTTCGACATCAATGATGAGGTCGAATCGTCGTCGCCGCTCCAAGGAAGGCGTGTCCGGACCTGGGATACCTGCCAGTTCCCGGACTTCACGATGCATTCATCGGGGCACAACCCGCGTCCGGACAAGGCCGCCCGCCTCCGGCAAAGGATCAATCACAAGTTCCAATATTTCGTCGAGGTCTGGCAGAACTACCAGTGCACCGGCTGCGGGAGATGCATCACCCTCTGCCCCGTGGGGATTGACATCATCAATGTCGTAGAAAAGGTTAGAGACCATGCCAGCTAACGTTTACCTCCCTTTACTGGCCAAGGTCATCTCCGTCAAGGAGGAAGTCGGCGGCGCCCGACAGATTAAGACCTTTCGTATGCAGTTTCTCAATGGCGGCTTCACCCATAAATGCGGCCAGTGCGCCATGCTCTCGATGTTTGGCCGTGGTGAATCGATGATTTCGATTTCAAGCTCCCCCCTCGTCAAGGATTATCTCCAGTTCAGCATCCTGAAGACGGGCCGGGTGACAACGGCCATCCACGACCTTGAGGTCGGGAGCGTCATCGGCATCCGGGGGCCCTACGGAAATGCCTTCCCGATCGACGCCTGGAAGGGGAAGAACGTACTCTTCGCGGGCGGGGGCATCGGCTTGGCCCCCATCTGGTCGGTGCTCCAGACGGCCCTTCTCAGGAAAGGGGACTTCGGAGAGCTGACGCTCATTTACGGGGCCCGGACGTCCCAGGACATTGTCTTCAAGGACGAGCTCGCAGACCTCAGGAAGACCATGGCGGTTCACCTGTCGATCGACGTTGCCGAGCCCGAGTGGAAAGAATTCGTCGGCTTCGTCGCCCAGAACGTCCTGGACAAGAAGCCCTCTCCGGCGAATACCATCGCGATCACCTGCGGGCCGCCGATCATGATCAAAACGGTCATCAAGGCCCTGAAAGATCTCAAGTTCGAGGATGATCAGATCTTCACCACGGTCGAAAACAAGATGAAATGCGGCATCGGTAAATGCGGGCGCTGCAACATCGGCCGCTATTACGTTTGCAAGGACGGGCCGGTTTATTCCTGGGCTGATCTGAAGAAACTGCCCCAGGAGTATTGAGGGATCGGGCATTCCATGGAAGGAGAGCGAAGATGAGCGCGACAAAGAGCGGCCTCAAGAGGAAGCCTGAGACGAAATCGAAAGCCATAAAAAAGAAAGAGGAACCGGCCAAGGCGATGGTCACGGTTTATATCATGGGCAAGGCCCACCGGGTCCCGGCCGACGCCACCATAATGGGGGCCATCGAATACGCCGGGTATCAGATCAAGCGGGGTGCCGGTTGCCGGGAGGGCTTCTGCGGCGCCTGCGCGACTGTTTACCGCCTTCCCGGCGATTATAAAATCTACACGGGGATGGCCTGCATGACTCTGGTCCAGGAAGGCATGTGGCTGTCGCAGCTCCCGGCCATTCCCGCCCAGCGGCCGGTTTATGACCTCAGTGAGCTCAAGCCCGCGGTTCAGGCGTTCCAGAAGCTCTACCCCGAAATCTTCCGCTGTGTGGCCTGCAACACGTGCACTAAGGCCTGCCCTCAGGACCTCGAGGTCATGGACTACATCCAGGCGGCCAAGCGGGGCGACGTCGAGAAGGTCATGGATCTGTCGTTCGACTGCCTGAGCTGCGGCCTGTGCGTCATCCGCTGCCCGGCAGAAATCGTCCATTACAACGTCGGGATTCTGGGCCGGCGGCTTTACGGAAAATACCTTCGCAAGACGAGCGAACACCTGAACAAGCGGATCGAGGCGGTGAAGGCAAAAACATACGACGCGGAATACAAGGCGCTGATGAAAATGTCCAAGGACGACCTCGAGAAGAAATATTACGCCCGGGACAACGAATAAAAGGAGCGTCAGATGTATCCAGATTATATGCATGAATCCCTGAAGAAAGTCGAGGAAACGCGGCCGAAGAGGCTTGAGCTCGAGAAATCCGGGAAAAATGTCTTTCCGCCGATGACCGCCGACGAGCGGGAGGATGTCCTCAACAGGTTCCATCCCGATTGCAAACCTGACTCCAGGCGCACGATTCATATCGGCCCGAACAGCGGAGAGCTTCTGACGACCGAAGTCGCCGACATCCTCGAATCGCACAGCCGGATCGATCCCGCGGCGTTCGATCTCTCTTTACCGGACTACGAAACCGACCTTCTGATCGTCGGCGGCGGCGGCGCCGGCTGCGCGGCGGCCCTCATTGCCCGGGAGAAAGGAGCGAAATCGATCATTTCGACGAAGCTCCGGCTGGGCGACGCCAATTCGATGATGTCGCAGGGAGGCATGCAAGCGGCGGTCACGGAAAAGGACTCGCCGACGATCCATTACTTGGACGCCCTGGGCGGAGGCCATTTTGACAACAAGCCCGGGCTGGTCCGCGCCTTGACCGAAGACGGGCCGGAGGTCGTCCAGTGGCTCGAGGACCTGGGCGTCGTCTGGGACAAGAATTCCGACGGTTCGATGTACGTCCTCCACGGCGGCGGGACATCCCGGAAGCGGATGCATTCCTGCCGCGATTACACGGGTGCCATCATCATGCGGACGCTGATGGACGAGGTCCGCAATCACGCCGATGACGTCACGATCCTGGAGTTCATGCCGACGATCGAGATCATCCTCGATCAGAAGGGGAAGTGCGCCGGAGGCGTCCTCTACAACATGGAGACAGAGGAATATTTCACGGTCAAGGCAAAGGCCGTCATCATCGCCACCGGCGGCTACGGCCGGCTCCACATCCGCGGCTTCGACACGACCAACCATTACGGCGCGACGGGCGACGGCCTGGTCATGGCTTACCGGGCCGGGGCTAGGCTCCTCTACATGGATTCGGTCCAGTACCATCCGACCGGAGCCGTGTTCCCGGAGCAGATCGGCGGCTTCTTGATCACCGAAAAAATCCGTGGGGCTGGCGGCCAACCCCTCAACAAGTTCGGCGAGCTCTTCGTCTGGCCCAGGGAACCGCGGGACGTCGAGAGCGCGGCGTTCATCCGCGAGTGCCTCGAACGGCACAACGCCATCCAGACGCCGAGCGGTCGGTGGGGCGTCTGGCTGGATTCGCCCCTGATCGATATCATCCAGGGCGACGGCTACATCAATAAGAACTTCCCGGCCATGTACCGGCAGTTTATACGCTACAACATTGACATCACAAAGGAGCCGATGCTCGTCTATCCCTCGCTCCACTACCAGAACGGAGGCGTCGAGATCAACGAGCGCTGCGAGACCAACATCAAGGGCCTCTACGTAGCCGGCGAAGCTTCGGGCGGCGTCCACGGCCGGAATCGACTGATGGGCAACTCCGTGCTGGATTACAATGTCTTTGGCCGTCGGGCCGGCAATTTTGCCGCGGAATACGCGCAGACTGCTACCGTGGGAAAATTGACGCTCGAACACGTCATGGCCTACGAGACCAAGCTCAAGAAAGCTAAAATCGCGACCGATCGCGTCGCCCCCGTCCTCCTTCCGTCTTACACGCCGGAGGAGGTCCGGAAGCGCCAGCTCACAGCCCATTACGAAGGCACGCTGCGGTAAGGCCTGTTTGCCGGCCGACGCCGGGATAACGGTCGGGCCCCCAGAGCTTCATGCAGGGCGAAGCCCTCTCCCGGCGGGGACTGATGTTCTCGCGGGGCGGACATTCCTATGAGATGAGGAGGAACAGCCGATGATCAAGATCAGCGAGCAGGTCAAGGAGTTCATTCGGGAAGCCATTAAGCTTGAGATCCGGGGCCGCGAATTTTTTAATCAGGCCGCCGCCATGACCCACAATTCACTCGGCAAGAAAATGTTCCTCCATCTAGCCGAGCAGGAAGTTCATCACCTCAAGACGTTCGGCAATCTGTTCAGCGAAGTCGTCCATTCCGACGAGTGGAAAAAATACGTCCATGACGAAGAGGCCGTCGGGAAATCGGCGGTCATCGAGGAGCTCGTCGCCCGGATGCGACGGGCCGAGGACAAGAGTGAAATCGAAGCCCTGCGGATCGGGATGGAGCTCGAGTTGAAAGCGATCGATTTTTTCAGAGAATGCGCGAATAAGGGAGACGACCCCACGGCCAAGGCAATCTTCAGCAGGATCGCCGACGAAGAACGGTTCCATTACGACCTTCTCCAGGTCCAATATGATTCCGTCACGGGATCGGGATTCTGGCTGGACAGCGCCGAATTCCAAATGGACGGGAAATATTGAATTCCGGAACACGCTTCAGGTGGAAATGATGCCCGGGGGCTGCCGGGAAGAAGTGCAGATCACTCCTCGCGGCAGCTATCGCAGGAATTCCAGTAAAGCGGAAAATCCTCGAAGGTCCCGTCCTCATCTTTATAGATGAATTTGACCCCCTGAGAAGTCCCGTCTGGATCTTTTCGATAGATGACGGCTAAACTCAAATCTCGCTCGTTTTCGAAAAACTCTTTAGCTTTGGCCGTCGCTTCTTCAATGGTCTCATAGCCGTGACAGTTGAATGTCAAGGTGTCCTCATCCTGGACGCTTGTCTTTTGTCTATGTCCTTCGACAAAATATTTACCGCTCATTCTTGCCTGCCTTTCCTCAACGTGGAAGCCACGTTATTTCTAATTCAAATCTCGGCCTCTGTCAAGCGGACAACCAAGCCAAGAATTGCCGATCGTATTTTTGCTCATCGATCGATGGGGCTGGTTACGGGTGTGGCGAGAATTCCGATCCGCTTTATATCGTAAATTTCGGGGCGGATTGTCTCTTGACAGGGCATTTTAATGCATTTATAGTAGTCCGTCAGAGGGTCGAGCGCTTCTGAAAGTCAGCCCGGGCCGCTGACATCTCTGAAACACATCGAAAAAAGAGAGGAGAAGCCAGTGTGGAGAATCGCGGCCGGTCATTCCCGTATTGAGGAGACGGTTCGCACGATGATAATCCTTGTTTTAAACAGCGGCAGTTCCTCCATCAAGTTCCAGCTCATCCGGACAGAAGACGAGAGCCTTCTGGCCAAGGGGATTGTCGAGAAGATCGGCTCGAGCGACGCCATCATCACCTACCAGCCCGAGGGCCGGTCCAGGATCCGGGAGATCCGCGAGGTTCTGAACCACAGCGTAGCCATCAGCATCGTCCTCAATCTCCTCCTCCACCCCCAGCACGGGGTCATCAAGGACAAGGCCGATATCGACGGCGTCGGCCACCGCGTTGTCCACGGCGGAGAGGACTTCGCCGGCTCGGTCCTCATCGATGAGAAGGTCAGGGCCTCCCTCCACAAGTGCATCCAGTTCGCCCCCCTCCACAATCCCCACAACCTCAAAGGGATCGAGGCTTGCGAAGCCCTTCTCCCCGGCGCCCCCCAGGTCGGCGTCTTCGACACCGCCTTCCACCAGACCATCCCTCCAAGGGCGTATATCTACGGCCTCCCCTATGCCCTTTACAAGAAGCTTAGGATCCGACGCTACGGCTTCCATGGAACGTCCCACAATTATGTCGCCCACAAGGCCGCCGAGATTCTCGGCAAGCCCCTCGAAAAACTCCGGCTCATCACCTGCCACCTCGGCAACGGGGCCAGCATTACGGCCGTTGACGGCGGAAAATCAATCGACACGACCATGGGGTTCACGCCGCTCGAGGGTTTGATCATGGGCACGCGGTGCGGGAGTATCGATCCCGCCCTCGTCCCTTATATCATGGAACGAGAAAGGCTCAACACGAAGGAAATCGATTCGATCATGAACAAGAACTCGGGGATGCTCGGCCTGACCGAGACGTCGAATGATATGCGCGAAATCGAGCAGGAAGCCGCCCGGGGAAGCGAGCAGCACCGGCTGGCCATCGAGATCTACTGCTACTCCATCAAGCGCTACATCGGGGCCTACATGGCCGTGTTGAACGGCGCCGATGCCATTGTCTTCACGGGCGGGATCGGGGAGAACTCGCGCCTCGTCCGCAGCCTCGTCACTGATAACCTCGACGGCCTCGGGGTCGCCATCGACGTGGCGAAAAACGAGAAAAATGAAACCGTCATCAGCACGGGCAAGGTCAAGGTTCTCATTGTTCCAACGAACGAGGAACTGGCCATCGCCCGGGACACGAGGGCCATCCTCGAGGAGTTGGCCCGGACCAAGCCTGTTGGCCCCGAACTGGAGGCCGAAGCCCCGGCGGAGTTCAAGCCCGAGGAGACGGCCAAACTCGTCCTTACCTGGGCCAAGAATCCCCGTGCCAATTTCGGCAAGCTGGCGGCTTCCCTCGGCCGGAGCCTTGGCCGCAAAGTCGAGGCCGACGCCGTCGCCTGCGAGCTCGTCCGGTTAAACCTCGTCGCCCCCGAAGCCCCCCGCAAAATCAGGAAGAAGGCCTAGCCTAGAAGGAGCACATCATGGATAAAATCGACCGCGAAGAAGCCGGTTGGCTCGTCGCCCTGGCGTGGCTCAGCGCCCTCGAGGAGACGGCCCGAGATTTCCACGGGACACACCCACGGGTCTTTTGCGAGCGGGCCTACGAGCACTCGGTCCAGTATTACCTGAGGCACCTCGGCGACGAGCACGGCCTTCAAATCAATAAGTCGGATTCCATCCGGGCCGGCGTCGAGAACTACATCAAGATCGGCCTCGCCGGCGGGCTCTTCCGCGACGCCAGCAACTTCGAACTCGTCGAGGTCAATCCCTTCCACCTGGAGATCACGGTTCACGACTGCGTCTACCTCAAGAGCTGCCAGGCCCTTATCGACGAGGGTTTCTCCATCTGCGACCTGACCTGTGCCCGGATCGGTTGTTTCCGGGCGGCCGTGAACGCCCTGGCGAAAATCGGCTGCAATTATCAGGTGACGTCGTTCAACATCGAGGGAGAGTGCAAAGGCTATATCGAGAGGGTCTGATTTGAGGAGAACGAAACTCGAACCGCAGGACGCCGCCTTCGGGATCATCCGCGAAGGAGACGACGCGGCGACCGTGCGGTCCGCGATCATGGCCCTGGGATACACGAAGGGTCCCAACGTCTATCCCGTTCTCTTGAGCCAACTCGACAATCCCAATCCGAGCATCCAGCACGCCGCGGTCATCTCCCTCGGACGGTTCGGCAAAGCGGAGGCGATCAAAGAACTTGTCAAGCCAAAGATCTTCCGTTCCTCGACCTCCAACATCCGCTGGGCCGCCGTCGCGGCGGTCGGCAAGCTGGGAGATTGCAGGGTTATCGACCACCTCCTCAAGGCCGTCGAGGACCCCGAATGGATCGTTCGGACCCAGGCCGTGACCGAAGTCAAGGGCAAGGTCCAGGACATCATCGAGCGAAAGGACGCCCGCCTGGCCAGGGTCCTCGCCCACATGCTCTCCCTAGACAACGAGGAGATCGTGGACATGGCCGTCAACGGCTTCAAGGAGCTCGGGGCCGAGACCGTCCCCCTCCTTCACGAGGCGTTGACCAATTCCTCGGCGACGATCCGGACCAATGCCGCTCGGGCTTTGGGGAAGCTCCATTCCCACCAATCGGTCCCCTTCCTCCTGGAACTCCTTCAGGATTCACAATGGAAGGTTCGGGCTAGCGCTTCGGAGGCCCTCGGCCTCATCGGAGACAAGCGGGCCATCGAAGCTCTTCTCCAAGCCCTTCAGGACAACGTGAGCCATGTCCAGGATGCCGCCGTCGTCGCCATCGTCCGCTTCGGGAAGCGGGCGGTGATGCCTCTCCTAAACGCCATCTCCAGAGAAAAAAATAAATATGTCCTCAAGGCCCTGATCATTTGCCTCGGCCAAACCGGCGATCCCAAGGTCGTGCCGGCGTTGACGGATCATCTCCGAAGCAGCTATTTCGTTATCCGCCAGGCCGCTGTCTCCTCCCTGATCCACTTTGGCCCCTTGGGGACCGCCCTTCTCATCCCAACGCTCTCTTTCAACCGATCGGATATCGAGTCGCTGGAAAAGGACGCCTGCGGCCGGGAGCGCCCGGAGCTTCAGGTCCGGGCGATCAAGGCCCTCGGGGGACTCGAGGACCACCGGGCTGTTCCGGTTCTCAAGGAGCTTGCCGAGGTCGGCCTTCCCGACATTCGGGAGGCCGCGACGCAGGCCCTCTGCCAAATCGGTTGCGCCGCCTGGGGAAGGGCCTGCGCCCTCCGCGTCCTGGCGGATGTCGGAGACGCCTCGCTCGTCCCCCTCATCACAGCTTCCTTTAAGGACGATTCGGATAACGTCCGCCTCGAGGCCGTCCGAGCCCTCGGTATGCTCGGAGGTCCTATCGCCGTCAAGCACCTCATCCAGACGGCACGGATAGATCGGTCCCCGTCCGCGCGGACGGAAGCCGTTCAGGCCCTCCGGACTCATGGGACCGGCCACCCCGGCGTCCCAGAAACCGCCCTCCACTGTCTCAAGGATAAATCGCGGGACGTCCGTTCCCAAGCGGCCCGCCTCCTTGGAATCATCCAGGATAAGAAGGCAATCATCCCCCTCTTGAAGGCTATGGCCGACTCACATTGGATCGTCAGGGAGAGCGCCGAGTACGCCCTCCTCAACTACGGGAAGGACGCGGTCGAGAGCCTGATCGAGGCCCTTGAAGACAAGGTGTTGACGACCCGGTTCCGGTCGGCGAGGCTCCTGGGAGAGATCGGCGATCCGAGGGCCGTCTCCCCGCTGAGGAACGTGATCGGCCGCCGGAGGGAACGAAGAGGCGTACGTGAGATTGCCGAAAGATCCCTCCGCAAGATCGAGGCTAAAATCCCTTCCTAAGGATATCGTTTGAAGCATCCATCGACAAGGAGGTTTTGCCACCATGGCTGATTTCCTCTACCAGTCCATGTTTTCCCTTGGGCCCGATACGACAGCGTACGACCATCTCACCCGGGACTATGTGGGCGCCGCCGTCTTCAACGGCCACGCCATCCTCAAGGTCGCGCCCGAAGGCCTGGCCTTTCTGGCCGAACGGGCCTTCCATGACGTGGCCTTTCGGCTGAGGCCGTCCCATCTCGAGCAGATGGCCGCGATTCTCAAGGACCCGGAAAGCTCGTCCAACGACTGCTACGTCGCCCTGGAGATGCTGAAGAATGCCGTGATCTCGGCCGAGGGCCTCTTCCCGATGTGCCAGGACACGGGGACGGCCATCATCAACGCTAAAAAAGGAGAGCGGGTCTTCACGGGCGGCGGCGACGAAGAGGCCCTCTCCAGCGGCGTTTTCAACGCCTACACCAAGAATTACTTCCGCTACTCCCAGAACGCTCCCCTGACGATGTACGACGAGAAGAACACCGGCACGAACCTGCCCGCGCAGATCGACATCACCGCCGTCGACGGCGATGAGTACGGCTTCCTGTTCATCGCCAAGGGGGGCGGTTCGGCCAACAAGACCTATCTTTTCCAGGAGACCAAGGCCGTGCTCAACCCGGAGGCCCTGCAGAAATTCCTCGTCGGCAAGATGAAGGGGATCGGAACGGCAGCCTGCCCGCCCTACCATCTAGCCGTCGTCGTCGGCGGCACGTCGGCCGAGCTCGTCCTCAAGACGGTGAAACTCGCCTCGGCCCGCTATCTCGACCACCTGCCGACGGCGGGAGGGCCGGGAGGCCATGCTTTCCGCGACATCGAACTCGAGGCCCAGCTGCTCGAGGCGTCCCGCAAGATCGGCCTGGGAGCCCAGTTCGGCGGAAAATATTTCTGCCTCGACGTCCGGGTCATCCGCCTGCCCCGACACGGCGCTTCCTGCCCGATCGGGATGGGCGTCAGCTGCAATGCCGACCGGAACATCAAGGCCAAGATCACCCGCGACGGCATCTTTCTCGAAAAGCTCGAGAAGGACCCGGCGAAATACCTCCCCCAGCCGGCGGCGATCGATGTCCCCGCTATCCCGGTCGACCTCAACCGGCCGATGTCCGAGATCCGGGCGACGCTCAGCAAGTATCCCGTGGCCACCCTGCTCATGCTCAACGGCCCGATCATCGTCGCCCGCGACATCGCCCATGCCAAGCTCAAGGAAAAGGTCGACAAGGGCGAGGACCTCCCGGCCTATTTCAAGGACCACATCATCTATTACGCCGGACCGGCCAAAACGCCGCCCGGCTACGCCTCGGGGTCGTTCGGACCGACGACGGCCGGCCGCATGGATGACTACGTGCCTCTCTTTCAGAAAATGGGCGGCTCCCTAGTTATGCTGGCGAAGGGGAACCGCTCGAAGGGCGTGACCGAGTCCTGTAAGGCCAACGGCGGCTTCTATCTCGGTTCGATCGGAGGGCCCGCCGCCCGGCTGGCCAAGGACTGCATCACCAGCCAGGGGGTCGTGGCCTACCCTGAGCTCGGGATGGAAGCCATCTTCAAGATCACGGTCAAGGATTTCCCGGCCTTCATCATCGTCGACGACAAGGGCAACGACTTCTACGAAAAAATCCTCGCCTGACGGCGGCCCGGGCCTCCGTTATTTCTGCAGGTTATCGGGCGCTCACCGTCTGCGGCCGAAATGTCCCGGGCGTCACCATGGCCCATCTTTCAGGTAGGCGTCGATCGCTTGGGCCGCTTTTTTGCCCGCCCCCATGGCCAAAATGACCGTGGCCGCGCCCGTGACGATATCGCCGCCGGCAAAGACGCCCTTCTTCGAGGTCTTGC
>Ga0154629_1116_pt7 | contig 12267 bp, 8 predicted proteins | sample Rifle2008BG13ft_FD_116058 | JGI IMG/M metagenome (GOLD analysis project Ga0154629, IMG submission 116058) | Candidatus Aminicenantes bacterium RBG_13_59_9 | reverse complement strand
GACTCCTGCCTCCAGCCCGGACGTAGGGATGAAGAAGTCGACCAGGCTTTTCCCGGGTTCCACCCATAATAAGTGCCGTTTATCGGTTACTTCAAATAAGGCATCGGGCGATCGAAGGAACACCCACAATTGCGCACCGCCTCTTTCATTCGCCACGGGGACCGTGCGCCCCAAGAGAAGCTTCCCCTCTTCAAATCGGTTGTTAACCAGAAAGTCCTTCCCGGTGTCGAAAAACCGGATAACGCCCTTGTCGGGCAAAAGAAAATCATCCGGCAATTTCACCGCATGGGATTTTCCGCTCAAAGCATAATAGACGCGGTCGGCATTCCCAAGGTAAACGGCAAACAATAGGACCAGCCCCAGGTAAACAGCCGTTATCGGGCGCTTCGAAGAAAAGGCTTTCATGGTCATTCTTTCCGAATATCCAGCTGCAGACCCAGAGCATAATTCAACGCCAGCCGAAGGGTGTTAACCGGACTGAGCCCTTCTATTTGCACATCATTCCCGCCCAGATAGGCGCAATTCAAACACGCCCGCTTCTCCTCGAACTTAATATGGGCAAAGGACCGGGCGCCGTGATCGGATTGCAACAGGACCACCGCCTGGGGATCCTGGGTGACAATCGTGGTGGTCAATTCGTCTATGAGTTTGGACAGAAAGATGACCTGACCGGCATAATGCCGGGGGTCTGCCCAGTTGTGCATATCTCCTTCGGCGACCGGATCGCCGTTTCCGTCAAAAATAAACGGCTCATGCGGCAACAAGATATGAAGAAACAGAAATTTCGGCTTTTGGGTCAGCTCCTTGCTGATGTCCCGCGTCCGTTGAAGAAGGCTCAGGCTGTCTTCCCGGCGCGCCCTATTTTCATTCCGTCGCAAATAGACGCCATAGATAATCAGGCTCCTCGCCATAGCCACCCTCCCGATGCTGAGCGAAACCGGAAACTCCTTGGAGGCTAGAGAGACGTCCACGAGGTCGGCGTCGAAGCGATAAAACTGAGATCCCACGAACGTTTTGTATCCGGCTTTCTTGAAAACCTCGATAAGCGGAGGACGCGGGAGGCCACGTCTCGTCTCGAGCGGAGACGGGAATATATGGTCAAAATTCAATAAGTTACCGACCGAAACAGGTGTGCTGACCGAATTCGAATAACTCGAGTAGCTCACCTTAAATCCCTTGCTTTCCAAGCGCTGGAGAAAGGGGCTGTTATCCAGACCGGTATATTTCTTGAGCACATCCTGCCGGGCGTATTCATCAAAGATAAAGTAATAGAAATTGGGCCGCGCCGGGGTGGAGAGGATGGCCGGATATCCCTGCCCTTCCGGGGAATAGTCCGTAGCGGTCCGAGCTTCCGCAATCCTCGCCCGGGCCAGCACGGACATCCCGCCCGCGGCGTTGAAGAAGGTCAGAACCAGATAGGCCGCGCCGAGGCCAACTGTGATTCTAAAAAGGCTATCATCTCCCTCCCGCCGGTTGACAAATACCCGCAGTGCGAAGGCCAGACTAATGAACAGGAAAAGGAAGGTCGGGGCGATCCGCCACCAGCGCCACTCGGGAACAAGCCTTCGGATGACTTCCTCGATCAAGGAATAGTTCATGAAAACCAGAATGAAAAGCAGCGCGGTAAATGCCCCTTTAGCTATGGTGCCGGACAGCATTCCGAAGGCCAGCCAAGCCACCATCGCAATTGCGGCGAAAACGAGCATCGGCGCGAAAACTTGCGTGAAGACGACTTCATTGATGTTGCGAAAATAGAGAAACAGGACGGGATAGGCGCACACCGAAACCATGGCAGCCATGAGCAAGCCGGACCTGCGCAACCTTATAGACCTATCCATCGATAGCTCCTTGCGATGTACCCTGAGGCGGAAAAAATATCCTCCACCGTCCGATCCAAACGGATGGTAAATCGTGGCCGCCACCTGTGTCAAGGCTCAGCCATTGAAGGCACGATTTCTTGACTTCCCCTTCCTCCAAGCGTATAGCTGATATGGACAGCATAAAAAGAGAATATTCAAAACGGGGAGCCGGGTTATCTGAATAACGCGGCTCTTTCCGATACATCCACTCTCAGGAGGAAGGAATGAAAAAACGATGCCTGCTGCTCGCGGCGTTGGTGCTCTTCTTATACGTTCAGGCCGCCCCGGCCACCTGGACGCCAAACCAAAGGCTGACCTGGAATTCCGGCGATTCCAAGTATCCGGCTATCGCCGTTTCTTCCTCCGGAATCCTCCATCTCGTCTGGTATGATAATTCGCCCGGGAACCCCGAGATATTTTATAAGAAAAGCATCGATGGGGGAGGCACCTGGACAAACAACCAGAGGCTCACCTGGACCCCGGCCTTCTCCTCCTCTCCGTCGATCGTTGTTGATTCCTCCCACCGGATCCACGTCGTTTGGCATGATTATCCGATGGGAGAGTCCGCGATCTGTTACACAAGGAGCACGGACGGCGGCTCCACCTGGGCGGCCATGAAAAGGCTCACCTGGACGTCGGACGATCGCGAAGATCCGGCTATCGTCTCCGATTCCTTCGGCAATCTCCATGTGGTCTGGACGGATTCAATATCCGGGAACTGGGAAATCTATCATCGGAAGAGCACAGACGGGGGCAATAACTGGGCAGCCGCCAGGAGGCTCACCTGGACGTCGGGCGATTGCTTTGAGCCGACCGCCGCCGCCGGCCCCTCCGGCCATGTCCATGTGGTCTGGTGGAACGACCAGGCAGGGAACCCAGAGGTCTATCACAAGAGGAGCACGGACGGAGGCGGCACTTGGGCAGCCCCTCAAAGACTCTCCTGGTCCTCGGGCGGTACCTATTATCCGGATATTGCGGTTGATTCCTCCGGCCATCCCCATGTGGTCTGGCATGATTACACGCCCGGCTTCCCTGACATTTTTCATAGAATGAGCGCAGACGCGGGAGCCTCCTGGACGACTCGCCAACGGCTCTCCTGGACATCAAGCTATTCGGTGGACCCGGCCATCGCCGCCGGCGCCTCCGGCAGTCTCCATGTGGTCTGGTATGACACCACCCCGGGCAACAATGAAATTTATTATGTAAGGAGCACGAATGGAGGCGCCACCTGGGAGGCCGCCCAAAGGCTCACCTCGACGTCGGGCGATTCTGAAGAGCCGGACATTGTGGTGGATTCCTCCGGCTATCTCCATGTGGTCTGGGATGATGGAACATCCGGGAACCAAGAGATTTACTATAAAAGGGGCAATTGAAGAAAAAAGGTGCCGGCTAGAGTTCCCTGACCGTCAATTCCTGGATGCCCAATCCGAGCGGCCGCATGTCGTCCGAGAGTCCCAACTCTGCCGGGGAAACCGGCTTGTCGATCCGGAAGGTCAGGCGCAGCAGCGGCTTGATGGAGAACGATTGCAGCAAGGAGGCCGGGATCCTCAGCTTCTTTTTCCGGAGTTCGCCGCTCCGGAATATCCAGCGGTCGATCCGGTTTCCGTTAGCCAAAACCTCGACCTCCTGACTGGGATTCCTATCGTTGACATAGGCCTTGACCAGGCCGGACAGGACGAGGTCTTTTTGGGGAACCTGCGGAAGCGGGAGCACCAGGCCGGCGCTGCTGCCGATAGCCCAGGATCCCCAGGGCTCGGCGGATGACCAGGGGCCGCTCTTGAACGGGCCGGCATTGCCCGAATCCGTGAAAGAGATGATCGATCCCAGCTTATATGGGGGCGCGGGCAGGGCGAGATAATCCCGAGGCTCAAGGGGAATGATCGTGTAGCCATAGTCCTCGAGGAGACGCCGGTCGCCGACGCTTTCGATCAGCACGGGGGGCAGGTGACTGGCGGCGATGGTCTGGCGGGCCCCAGAGAGGATTTTATCCTCATAGCCTTCGACGTCAATCTTGATGAATGAGACATCGCCCAGATGAAAACTATCCAGCGTCCGAAGCTCGACCGGATCCCCACCCTGCCCCACCTTGACGATCCCCTCCAGTCCATCCACCGGCTTGTCCATCTCGATGAGCCGGCTGGCCTCGCCCAGGGCGAACCTCAAGGGGATGACGTTGGGGACGTCATTCTCAATGATATTGAAGACCAGCTCGCGAAAAACCTTTTTCTGCGGTTCAAAGGCGTAGACCCGGCCGTTCGGCCCCACCAGCCTCGCCATGGCGAGCGAATGAGTGCCGATGTAGGCGCCGGCGTCGATCACCGCCGTCCCGCGCTTGATATGCCGGGCCATCAGTTCGATAAAATCTTCCTCCCAGACGCGGCCCGAGGCGACGACCTGTTTGATCCCGTCCAGGCGGGGCGCTTTGTCTATAAAAAAGGAAAACCCGTTCCGGGTCGCCCGCAGATCATACTGACTGCGGGGGAAAGCCCGGAGATAGGCCAGAAGCTCTTGCTGATCATCAAGCAAAATCGGCTTGGCCAAATCGTGTCCCAGGATGAGCGAAAGGCGATCCTGCGCCGGGACCTGGCGGCCGGCTTTTCCGCAGGATAAGAAGATACCCGCCAAGGCAAGAGCGACAGATATATTTTTCCGTAGCATGACGAGAATCCCGGCCGGAATTCGCCCCCAAGATATCACCAAGCGTTCCCGGACACAAGGTGGTCTGATCATGACAATTTTGGAAGAAAATGGCCGGGGGACCGTCAAATAGATTGAAGTGAACGCTATGAGAAGATACGCTTGGCTACTGGCGCTCGGGCTCGCGTCCTGCGCCGTCGGCCCGAAGTACGAACCCCGGACGCCGGAAGACCTGAACGTCCCGGCGGCATGGCATGCCGATCTCCCGGAAAACACGAAGATCGGCAATCTTTCCAGGTGGTGGAAGCAGCTTGGTGATCCCCTCCTCTCGGAATTCATCGAAGAGGCGCTGAAGTCCAGCCCGACCATGGACTCGGCTCGAGCGCGTCTCCGCGAGGCGCGCGCTCAGCGCGGGGTTGCCGAAGCCGAACTCTACCCTACGGTGAACGCCACCGGGGGAGGGAGAACCTCTAAGACGGGTGACGAAGAGGCCATATCGACCTACCAGGCCGGGTTCGACGCCAGCTGGGAGCCGGACATCTTCGGCGGAACGAGGCGTTACCTGGAGGCCTCCACCGCCGAGCTCGAATCAACGGTCGCCAGCCTCCACGACACGCAGGTATCGCTGGCCGCCGAGGTGGCCCTTGAGTACGTCAGCATCCGCTCGCTGCAGGCCCGGATCGCGATCGCCCGGGAGAATCTGGCCCTCCAGGTGGAGACCCGCGAGATCGCCGGCTGGCGTTACCAGGCGGGGCTGGTCAGCGGCCTGGATTACGACCAGGCCCGGGCGGCCGAGGCCCAGACGCGGGCCCAAATCCCGGCGCTCGAAACGAGCCTGGCCGGTTCGAGGAACCGGATCGCCGTCCTTGTCGGAGAGGCGCCCGGATCCATCGACGACCGGCTGGCGGCTCAAGCCCCGATCCCGGACGTCCCGGAGTCTGTGATCATCGGCATCCCGGCCGACGTCCTGCGCCAGCGCCCGGACATCCGGGCGGCGGAGCGAGCGCTCGCGGCCCAGACCGCACGCGTCGGCGCAGCAGTCGCGTCCCAGTATCCTAATTTCAGTCTCAGCGGTTCCCTGGGAGTCGAAGGGGTCACGCTCGCCGCCTTAACCGGCGGCTCCTCCGTCATCAGCTCCCTCGCCGCCTCGGTCGCCGAGACGATCTTCGCCGGCGGCCGCATCCGCCGGCAGATCCAGGTGCAGACCGCGGTCCAGGATCAGGCGCTGGCGGCTTACGAGTCGACGGTTCTCACGGCGCTTGAGGACGTGGAGAACGCCTTGGTGTCCCTCCGCCGCAGCCGCGAACGCTACAACCACCTGCAGGCGGCCGACGAGGCGGCGCGCAGCGCCGCATTACTGGCGAGGCAGCGTTATGCGGCGGGCCTCGTCGACTATACGAGCGTGGTCAGCACGCAACAGACGCAGCTCACGGTCTCCGACAGCCTGCAGTCGTGCGAGGCCGACATCACTAAAGCCCTCATACAGCTTTACAAAGCGCTCGGCGGCGGCTGGTCGACAGAAGACTCCGAGGCCGGGGCCACGCCTGAGGAAGGAAAGATCCGATGACCGACATTACCCAGAACCCCGAAGAGCTGATGGCCAAAGTCCTGGGCACCGACGCATCGTCCGGGCGCTCGCGCAAGCGGACCCGCTGGCTCGTTGCGGCAACCACCCTCGCCGTCATCGTTCTCGCCGTAATCATATTGTCCTGGGCGCGCAAGAACGGATCAAAGGTGGAGTATGTCACCGCCGACGTGGTGCGGGGCGACCTGACGGTCGCGATATCCGCCACCGGCAACCTGGCGCCGATGAATCAGGTCGACGTCGGAAGCGAGGTTTCCGGGCTGGTCGTCGCCGTTTATGTCGACGACAACGACAAGGTCACAAAAGGACAGCTCCTGGCCCAGATCGACCTCTCGAAGCTCAACGATGAAGTGGCCAGGGCCAAGGCCGGATTGACCTCGGCCGAGGCAAAGCTGGCTCAGACGCAGGCCACTGTCGCCGAGGCCAAGGCCAACCTGGCCCGCCTGCGCGAGGTCCTGGAGCTTTCGGGCGGCAAAGTTCCCGCCAAAACAGAGCTCGACGCAGCCGAAGCGAACCTGCAGCGGGCCATCGCCGACGAGGCCAGCGCCAAGGGGACCGTCGATAATATGCGGGCCGAGCTGAGGGTCAACCAGACAAATATCAAGAAGGCCACCATCACCTCTCCCGTGGACGGCGTCGTCTTGGAGCGGCAGATCGAGCCCGGGCAGACGATCCAGGCGGCGTTCCAGGCTCCCGTTCTCTTCACCATCGCCGAGGACCTGACCCAGATGAAGCTCGAGGTCGATATCGACGAAGCCGACGTCGGCGAAGTCCGCGAAGGACAAGCCGCCACCTTCACCGTCGACGCCTACCCGAATCGCACCTACAACGCGACCGTCGAGCGGGTGCGCCTGGGCTCGACGACGACGTCGGGTATCGTCTCTTACGAGGCCGTCCTGACCTTCACGAACGACGACCTGAGCCTCCGCCCGGGCATGACCGGGAACGCCAACATCATGACGCTCGACCGAAAGGACGTCATCCTCGTCTCATCCGCTGCCTTCCGCTGGTTGCCGCCGGCCGCTCAAGGCGGGGGACCGTCACCTGACCAGAAAGGCGGCCTGATGAATAGCCTGATGCCGCGTCCCCCGGACCGGGATGAGAAGAAGGTCGCCGGATTCGCCACCTCGGCGAACCAGCAGCAGACGCTTTGGGTGCTCAAGGAAGGGAAGCCAGAGCCTATGGTAGTGACCCTGGGCGCATCGAACGGGCGCCTAACCGAGGTTACTTCCGGGAATCTCGAACCGGGAACGAAAGTGATCACCGAGACCGCGATCCCCATAAGATAAGCGAGGCCACTCCGATGACGAACATTACGCCGCTCATCGAGCTTGTGGGACTGACCAAGTCTTACGGCGAGGGTGCGGCCGAGATCCTGGCCCTGAACGGGGTCGACCTGCGGGTCGATGAGGGGGACTTTGTGGCCATCATGGGGCCGAGCGGCTCGGGGAAATCGACGGTCATGAACATCCTGGGCTGCCTCGACACGCCGACGAGCGGAGCTTATATTTTCCGGGGCGTCCACGTCGAGACGCTTACCGGCCGGCAAAGGACGCTTCTGCGGCGCTATTTCCTGGGATTCGTTTTCCAAGGATTCAACCTCCTGGCGCGCACAAGCGCCCTGGAAAACGTCGAACTGCCCTTGCTTTATCGCGGCGTCCCCAAGCCGGAGCGGCGCGAGGCGGCGGAGACGGCCCTCGATCAGGTCGGGCTGAAAGGCTGGGAGAAACACACGCCGGCGGAGCTCTCCGGAGGGCAGCAGCAGCGCGTGGCCATTGCCCGGGCGCTTGCGACCAACCCCTCGATCCTGCTCGCCGATGAGCCCACCGGAAACCTCGACACCCGGCGCGGCCGCGAGATCATGGACCTGCTCACTTCGCTCAACCGCGACCACGGCATTACCGTCCTGATGGTGACGCACGATCACGACATGGCCGGCTACGCCCACCGCATCGTCCGCTTCCTGGACGGGATGGTCGAACGCGAAATAAAGAACGGGGAGAAACACTGATGCTCTGGAAATCGATCCAACTGGCCCTCCAAGCAATCCGGCGCAACCTGCTGCGCTCCTTTCTGACCATCCTGGGCATCGTCATCGGCGTCTCCGCCGTCATCACCATGGTCACGCTGGGAAACGGCGCCACCAAGGCCATCTCCAACCAGATCGCAAGCCTGGGCAGCAACCTCCTTTTCCTCATGCCCGGACAGATGTTCCGTCCCGGGGCCGGCTCCACGGCCAAGCCCTTCGACATCCGGGACGTCGAGGCCATCCAATTCCAGATCAGCTCGCTCAAGGCCGTAGCCCCGGTCGTCGAGAGCAGCGTCACGGTCGTCTCCGGTGCGAAAAATTGGTCCACCCAGGTCGTCGGCACGACGAACGACTATTTCATCGCCTCGAACTGGAAGTTCGCCTCGGGACGCTCTTTCAGCGACACCGAGCTCCAGAGCGGCAAGGCGGTCTGCGTCATCGGCGACACCATCCGCCGCGAGCTCTTCGGCGCGAAGGACCCGGCGGGGAGCTCGATCAGGGTCAAAAATTTCGCCGGTGAAGTCATCGGTGTCCTCAAAGGCAAGGGCCAGGGAGGCATGGGCCGCGACCAGGACGACATGGTTGTCATGCCGCTCCGCACGGTCCAGCGCCGGATCACCGGCAACCAGGACATCGGCATGATGATGCTCTCGGTCAAGGACGGGGTGCTCTCCGATGACGTCGTCAACCAGTTGAACCTTCTCCTGCGGGAAAGGCGTCGGATCACCCCGGGCAAGGAGGACAACTTCGACATCATGGATACCAAGGAGATCGCCCAGGCCCTCTCGGGGACGACTAAGACTTTGACGGGGCTGCTGGGGGCAGTGGCGGCGGTGAGCCTCCTTGTCGGCGGCATCGGCATCATGAACATCATGCTCGTCTCGGTCACAGAAAGGACCCGGGAAATCGGCATCCGCCTGGCCGTCGGGGCCCTGGAGAACGAAGTGCTCCTCCAGTTCATGGTCGAGGCCATCACCCTGGCTTGCGTCGGCGGGCTGGTCGGGATCGCGGCGGCTACCGGCGTTTCCCTCATGCTGACGAAGATGATGGCCGTGCCCTACGCTTTCAACCTCGGCATCAACGTCCTGTCGTTTTTCTTCTCGGCCGCGATCGGCATCATCTTCGGTTTCATGCCGGCCCGGCGGGCGGCTAAGCTCAACCCGATCGTCGCACTGCGCCACGAGTGAGCGCGGGTGCGCAGTCTGTGGATTCAGCCTCCGCGGCCTGCAGAGCCGAAACCGAGACTATTGCTTACGGCAAATACGGCCCGATCACGTCAAGCCGCGCCAGAATGGTTGGGATGATCGGGATTTCCGGATTTCCTCTCAATCTTTTATGCTGGCCAGGATCGCTTGGGCCGTCTTGGCATTCTCTCCTTCGGACTCCAGGGAAAGGTATTTTTCCAGCTCCGTTTTCGCTCCCGGCAGGTTGTTCAAGCGGAAATAGCACAGTCCCAGATGGTAGTGGCCCAGGGCGAAATCCGGCTTGGCCAGAACCGCTTTTTCGAGATACCTGGCGGCTTCGGCATCATTCCCTTTATTGGCTTCGACGACACCCATGTTGTAGAGCTCTTCGGCCGAAAGCTCCGTGTCCGGAAAGCCCTTGAGTTTTTCCTGATATTCAACGGCTTTGCTTTCGTCCCCCAACTTGGAGTAGGCCACGGAGATCAATTTGATCATCTGGACCGATTGCGGATTGATGGCCTCCGCCTTCCGGGCCGCCGCAATCGCCTTCTCATACTGCTCCGCCCGGAAATGAGAGGCGGCGAGGTTCTCCCAGGCTTCCAGGAAATCCGGCCTGGCTTCGACGGCGCCTTCGAATTGGGAGACGGCTTCCGCGAAACGGACCGCGGTGAACAGCTCGATTCCCCGGTTGAAAAAGCCGAGGGCTATATCGTCCGCCTCCCGGGCGCGGCGTTGCTGGTCGGGGGTGAATTCCTGGACCCGATAAAGGACGAATGGGATCGTATAGAACATGTCCTCCTTCGACGCCTGAACGGCCTGGAGGGCCACGGTTTCATGATGGTTTTGATAGCCTTCCTTTTCGAGGAGGAAATCGACGACCTTGACCTCCAGGGGCAGGAGGAAGGCCGATTGGCCCTTCTTGTTGGTGGCGTAAGCTTTTTTAAAATCGCCCCGCTCCTTGTTGGTGGCGGTAATCGTCACCTTATCGATCGGCTTCCCCGCGGTATCCTTGACTTCGATGAGGACCCGGCGGGCCGCCGACTGCGCCCCCCCGAACGACCCTGCCGGCAGCAGCATGATCAGGAAAATTCCGATGGTCTTCTTCATGGTTGGTGAACCTCCTTCGGTGACGGATGGGAGCGCGTCGGGGATTTTTCGAGGATCTCCAGCTTTTTCCGGACCTCTTCCTGACGGGGTTCGATCTCCAGGGACTTTTTCCAGGCGGATCGGGCTTCTTCTTTTTCTCCGACTTGATAGAAACTCTCGGCCAGGAGATTCAGGATCTCGAGATTCGTCCCGAAATGGGACAGATACTTTTTAAAATAATAAACGGCTTTGGCGAAATCGCCTTGATGAAAATGCGAACGTCCCAGAAGATCATACACCTGGGATTGCTCGTCGGCCTGGGACAAGAACCGGGTCAACAACTCTTCGACCTTGGGATATTCCTGGGACCGGAAATGGGCTTGTGCCAAACTCAAGGCGAAGTCGAGGGAGTCCGGCCTTTTCCGGTAGGCATCCTCCAGGATCTTCTTGGCCTCCTCGATGCGGTCCACGCTCAAGAGCTCCGTTCCCAGGATATGGGAATACTGGGGGTCGTCGGGCGGTGGGTTCCTTTCCGAAATGCTCCAGGTCGCGGGCAGGCCCGGTTGGGCACTGAGGATGAAGTCCTCTTTCGCCGCGCCGAGGTCCATGTTGTCCGCGTCCCGGAGGGAGACGGTGATGGAAAACAGCCCGGGATCATGCGGGCTCAAGTCCAGTTCTTCGCAATACGCCTGCGGTCCCGGATAATCCCGAAGGGCTTTGGTGAAGGACAGGACCTTGCTGTCCTCCCGGAAAAGCGCGAATTCCAGCTGTCCGGCCTCGGCCAGGACCGGCGTCGCCCCCAGGACGGCGAAGGTGACGAACAACCGGTCGCTTTTTTTGAATATCCGGTTGGCGACGGGATAGAGCTGCGCATCGCCCACGCGGAAGGCCAAAAAGCCGGAATCCGAAGGCGCCCTTTTCTCCCGCCGGGCAGAGAGGATGAGGGGCGCGAGCCGGGGAGCCGCCAGCGGCCCGGGAATAGCCACCTCACTTTCGAAAGAGGTGAACTCCTTGGAAACCTGGTTCTTGATGAGCACATCGAACCGGTATCGTCCGGAAATCAGCGGGAACGCATCCTGAAAAGAAAACCTCTTGGTCTTCATCTCCTGGACCTGTTCCGGGTCCAGGTCCAAAGAGACATCCTTCTTGTATTGATAAACGGTTTTCCCCGAGAGATCCGCCACCCTGCCGAAGACCTCCAGGTGGATGAAGTACTTCCCTTCCGCGGAACCGACCGAAAGCCGGCTCGGCTCGACGGCGTAGTGAACGAAATACCGGTCCTCTCCCTCCGGGACCACCTTGAGGAGGGCCTCGTTGCCGACGTAATAGACGGAATGATCCACCTCGATAAAGGATTTGTACTTCAACAACCTTTCGGCATAAAGATCATCAACCTTCTGTTGAGGAAGAACGGCCAGCTTATTCAGCAGCATCTCCGAATCCAAGGCCGGCCGCGTATCGGTGCTGGCCGTGGATTGTCCCGGGATGAGGGACAGGGAAACGCTGGCCAGCTCCCTGTCCACCCGGAGGATGCGGTTGACCGCTTGACGGGGATCGCCGTCATAAGCTTCCAACAGCTTTTTAGGACCGTGCCGGAGAGGGCTGTACAAGATATAATCGCCCAGCCCTTCCTCCTGGAAAAACACGACATAGAAGCTCGCCGGCATTCCGGGACCGTAGTTCCCTTGGTAGAACCAGACCTCGATCGGAACGAGGTTGATCTGTTCTCCCCCGTAGGAGCTGACGCTGGCCGGTTTGCCGAGGATGATGTAGACCTTTCCCCGGTCCGTCTTCCAGCCGGGCTGATGGCTTCCCCTGCCAAGTTGGGTATTGGCGTACTGGATGCGCCGCTCGTGCTCTTCCTGGAATTCGTTGTTCCGGGTCTCG
>Ga0154629_1058_pt4 | contig 12910 bp, 9 predicted proteins | sample Rifle2008BG13ft_FD_116058 | JGI IMG/M metagenome (GOLD analysis project Ga0154629, IMG submission 116058) | Candidatus Aminicenantes bacterium RBG_13_59_9 | reverse complement strand
GCTTGATTTTCCTGCTTCTCGTCGCCCTTTGGGCGCTCTGGGCGCGGTTGGCCGTTCGCTTTTTCGGACAGGCGGGAGCGGGCGTCCTGGAACAGGATTTTCAGGCCTTCCTGCCGCTCCTTCTGCTCAGCTTTGCCCCCACGGCTCTCGGACACTACATCGGCGCCGCCGACCTCGTGACCAGGCTGAGGCTTTTCCTCGCGGCCGTCGTCGTCTCGGTCCTCTATCTCAAAGCCGCCCAGGTCAGGCGCTGGGGCGAAGCCAAGACTCCTTTCTGGCGGGCCTGGAGCCTGAAGTACCGAAGCCTCTCCACCCGAAAGAAGATTGCCCTCCTCTTTCTCGGCTCGCTCCTGGCTTTTAACGCCGGGGCCCTGCTCCTGGTATCGGAAGGAACCAGCTTCAGCGGAGACGAGCCGCATTATCTTCTCATCGGACACAGTCTGCTCAAAGACGGGGACTTCAACCTGGCCAATAACTACGCCCAGCGCGACTACGCCGGGTTCATGAAGTTCGAGGGCAGAATCGAAGCTCATGTCGTCCCCGGCGCCAGGCCCGGCAGCCGCTTTTCCTTCCACTCCCCCGGGGTGAGCTTTTTGGTGCTCCCTTTCTATGCCCTTGGCGCCTGGCTCAAGGGCAAGGCGCTTCTCGTTCTTATCCGGCTGGGCCTGAGCCTCTGGGGCGCTTTCTTTGCCATCCAGGTCTATCTCTATGCGCTGAGCGAATGGCGAAAGGAGGGACCGGCCCTGCGGCTTTGGTTGCTGGCCGGCCTCACAACACCTGTTTTCTTCTATTCCATCCATATCTACCCGGAGATCGTCGTCGCCGGCCTCTCCCTGGCCGTCTTCCGGATGCTGCGCTTTTCGCCGGTTCTCACCTGGCCAAAGGCGGCGGTCTGCGGGCTCTTTCTCGGGTCGTTCTTCTGGTTCCATGCCCTCAAATACATCGCCCTGTTTGTCCCGCTTTTTCTCTATGGCCTGTGGGCTTTCACGAAGAAAGCAAGGGCCCGGCTGCCCCTGGCCCTTTTTATCTCGATCGCCGCAGTCGTCATCTTCTCCTACCTCCAGTTCCAGCATGCCCTTTACGGAACCTATTCCCTCTCCACTGTCTCTTGGGCCGCCCAGATGACCGACACGGGCGAGGAATTTGTCCGGTTCGCCAAATCGCTCCTCTTCGAGATTCCGCTCAAAGACCGCTGGGGGACCCTGGCCGGCTATTTTATCGACCAGCGGGACGGCCTTTTATTCTACGCGCCCGTTTACTTTTTCGCGCTCTTCGGCGCCGTCGAGATGCTGCGGAGAAAGAGGAAGGATTTCTGGCTGCTTCTGGCACTGACCGCGCCCTATGTGCTTCTTTCCGCATTTCTCACCCAAAGGACCGGGTACGCTCCCCAGGCCCGGCCCCTCGTGGCGGTGATCTGGTGGCTCGTCATCTGGCTCGGCTATTTCCTGGAAAACAACCGGAAGACAATTTTTTCAAGCTTCTCGAATTTCGCCGCAGCGCTGAGCCTCGTCTTCGTCTTCCTCCTGCTCCAGTCCCCGCTCAACCTCTACCAGGAGACAACGCGCGGCCAAATGGAGAGAGGCGGCGGGCTTTTCTTCAGTCTCAGCAATCTCCACTTCCATTTGACCGATTTTCTCCCCTCCTACATCAAGTCCGGCGAGGGGGCCTGGCTTCCCAACATCGTCTGGCCGGCGTTGCTCGTGCTCCTCATCGGAGGCTATGCCCTCTCTAAAAAACGGCCGTTCGCCTTGAGGCCGTCCGCGCGGGTTTTTGGGGTCTGCGCCGGCCTGGGGATTTTCTTTATTTGGCTTGTCCTCTATCCCCGGCTCGTCCTTCGCCAACCGACCAGCACCGGCTTCGGCCCGGGGAAGCGGGTGACTTTCTATTCGCTTTCCCGCTCGGCCAGGATGACCGAGCCCGGAAAATTCGCGCTGCGCGAGGACGGCCGGTCATATCGCTTTTATATGACAACAGAGCATCCGATCGACGAGCTCCGTCTGTCCCTGGGCTCCCTGCAGGGAGTTTATGACTACTCGGTCAGCCTGTTCGACGAAGTTCTCGTCCGCGGCCGGACGGTCAGGGAAACCCAGGAATTCAAATATGCCGGTCTGCCCAGCTACAAGCTGGGGAAGGAAAGCTTCTATACGTTTATTCTCGAACTGGGGAAGGACGCGGGCGTCCGCGCAGACCAGAATCCCTACGTCTTCAATATGGTTTTCTAAAATCAGGGTTGTCCTTGACACCCTATCCCGCAGGAAGCTATGCTCTCCCGCGATGGCCAGGATTGCATCAGCCTCTCTCCTGCCGACACTTATTTTGCTTTCAGTCCTGAGTGCCCAAGCGTCCGAGGGAGCTGCAAATACGATGGGTTCTTACATCGAGAAACTCAACTCGAAAAATACTGTGCTCGTTGTGATTGACGTCCAAAAATACTTCATTCCGGGGCACCCTGGCGCAATTTCGCCCGCGATCCCCGGTCAGAATGAAACCCTCAAACTGGCGAACGTCCTCTCTCTCATAAAGGCCGCGAAGAAAAACGGCCTGAATATTTTGGTGACGTTTGAGGGGAGCAAACGAGGCCTCGAGGCGATGCCTGACGAGATCAGTCGGGAACTCCCGCCCAAGGGGTGCGCCGAGTTCATAAAGCAATATTTCGACCTGACCAAGAAACCCGGGATAAGCGCCGCTCTTGAAAAGACGGGAGCGGAGAATATCCTTGTCTGCGGCGCCGAAACCGACGTCTGCGTCATGCAGTCGGCGACGGGCCTCCTGAAGAAAGGGTACGGGGTTTACCTGGCGGAGGACGCGGTCTTCACGAGCACGACGTTGAACGAGCCGGCACTTAAAAGGATGCAGATGGCCGGGGTCCGCATTATCAAGACCGCCGAAGCGATCCGGGCCATTGAGAATTCCGATATCCCGGTTGGGGCGGCCGGTTTTGAAAAAAGGACGCCTCTCCCCGACATCGAGGCCGGACGCGTGGCCGCCGTGATCATCAACTATGACGACAAGTCGCTGGAAAGGGTGGCCGATCCCAAAAAGGAACAAAAAAAGATCCGGATCGGGCAGTTGAACCACTACGCCGAAGTCCTCGAGATCCCCGTCTATTATCTTCATGCCGGACGGGTGGATGAGATGAAGAGAGCCATGCATCTCCCCCCCCAAGTCCACTTTCTGGAGGCGGCTGTCTCATATCCGGATACGATCAAAAAGCTGGCCGTTGTCCTCAGAGACGCCAAGGTTTCGCAAGTCGTCCTGGGCGGCATTGAAGAGAACAAGATCGTGGAAGGGGCCGTCTCGCTCCTTGTTGAGAGCGGACTCCAGGTTCACGTCATGGAAGACGTCGTCCTCGAGGATGGAGGCACGGCGGAACAGGGAGCTTTTGACAACCTCTATCGCGCCGGCGCCGTCCCCTGCTCATTCAAGATGTTCATCTATGATGCGACGGAAGGCATCCAGGCCGTGATCAAAAAAAGATGGCGGGAAATGTTCCGGGCAAAGCTCGCCAAAAAAGAAATCATCTGGGTGGATGAGCTGCCCTTTGTCCGGGATTCTCAATAAAGCATAGCGGCGATTCACCCGAACTGCGCCGACCGGATGATCCCCTTTTTGTGAAGCTTGAACTTGACCAGCGTCTTGATGATGGAAAGACCATAGACGATGCTTCGCAGGAAGCCGATTTTGCTGGCCTCCTCGAAATAGCGCGTCGTGATCGGGATTTCCCGGATGCGCATCTTATGGGTGACGCCCTGGGCGATGATTTCGGAATCGAAGACAAAATCGTCGGAATTGAGCTCGAATTTAACCGTCTCCAGGTAGCGGCGGGAGTAGGCCCTTAGGCCGGAATGGTATTCAGTGAGATACATGTAGAAAGCCGCGTTCTCCAGGGCGGTCAGAAAGATGTTCCCCAAGTACTTCCATTTGGGCATGCCGCCCTCAAGGGGCTGTCCGCCCAGCATCCTCGATCCAAAGACGGCGTCACACTCGTTGTTAAGCAGAGGCGTGATGAGCTGGGGGATGACGGTCGGGTCATACTGATGGTCGGGATGGACCATGACCATGATATCGCCGCCGAGCTTGAGCGCCTCGCTGTAGCAGGTCTTCTGGTTGCCGCCATACCCCTTGTTTTTCTCATGGACGAAGACGCGGAGCCCGAGGCCTCGGCCGATCTCGACGGTCCGGTCGCGGCTGCCGTCATCGACGAGGATGATCTCGTCCACCCAGTCCCGGGGGATGTCGTCGAGCGTCCTCTCCAGGGTCTTCTCGGCATAGTAGGCCGGCATGACGACAATGACTTTTTTCGAACGGGCGGGCATTCGACCTCTTCTTCCGAATTTCCTTATACCACATTTTCAATGAACACAAAAACCTAGCGCGGTTTCGATGCCACTACCCCAAGCTTCTCTTTGACAAGTGAGCCCCATTTTGTTTATCTTACTGCTTCATCCTGGCCCTGATGATGATCATATGCGCACGGTCCGGAACATTTTCGCTCTTCTGATAATCGCAGCCCTCGTCGTCCCGCCGGCAGCCTCCCAGGAAAAAGACCCTCCCGCGATCGCCGCGCGCTCCGCGACTCCGGTGGTCATCCCGAGGCTCGAACACGCCGTCGTCTTCGACGGCCTCAGCGAAGAAGCCGCCTGGAAGGATATCCCCGCCTTCTTCATGACCATGATGCTGCCCAACTACGGCTTCCCGCCGTCTGAAAAAACCGAGGTCCTGGTCGGGTTCGACAACGAATTCCTCTGGGTGGCCGGACGGCTTTACGACCGCGAGCCGGCCAAGATCCAGGCGCGTTCCAAGAAAAGGGACCTCCAGGAGGCGAGCTCCGATTTTTTTGCCGTCATTTTCGACACCTTCAACGACAAGGAGAACGCCCTCAGCTTCTCCACCACTCCCACCGGGCTCCGCTGGGACGCCGCCATATATAACGACGGCCAGACGCATCTCCCCCAGGATGAGCCGTTCAACCTGAGCTGGAACACTTTCTGGGATGTGCGGGTGGTGGTCAACGAGAAGGGCTGGTTCGTCGAGATGCAGATCCCTCTTTCCAGCCTGCGCTTCCAGGGAAAGGACGGTCAGGTCATCATGGGCTTCACGGCGTATCGCTGGATTGCGCGCAAAAACGAGAACGACGTCTTCCCCGCCATCTACCCGAAATGGGGGTTCATGAGCGCTTTCAAGCCCTCGCAAGCGCAAGAGGTAACGCTGCAAGGTCTGCGCAGCCGGAATCCTCTCTATGTCGCCCCCTATGTCCTGGCGGGGGCCGGCTATTCCTACGACTTGAATTACGAAGAGACCGAATACGTCTATTCCAAAGCCCCTCCCGCCGAGCTCGGGGTGGACGTCAAATACGGCCTGAGCAGCAACCTGACGCTCGATGTCACCCTCAATCCCGACTTCGCCCAGGTCGAAGCCGATGATCAACAGGTCAACCTGACCAGGTATTCCCTGTTTTTCCCGGAGAAGCGCCTCTTTTTCCAGGAGCGGGCCTCCATCTTCGACTTCAGCTTCGGCGCCTACAGCCGGCTGTTCTACAGCCGCCGCCTCGGCCTCTACGAGGATGAGGAAGAAGGAATCAACCAGGCCATCCCCATCTACGGGGGCGTGCGGATGATCGGCCGGGCCGGCGCCTGGGACCTCGGGTTCATGGACATGCAGACCGCCCCGTACGAGGAAGAAGGCGTGCCGTCGGAGAATTTCGGAGTTATCCGCCTCAGGCGCCGCATCCTCAATCCCTACTCCTATGTCGGGGGAATGATCACTTCCCGGGTCGGCGCCGACGGCTCCTATAATGAAGCCTATGGATTGGACGGCATCCTCCGTCTCTCCGGGGACAACTACCTGACCTTCGGTTGGGCTCAGACCTTCGAGGACGGCCGGAAGAACAACCCGGTATCCCTCGACCCAACGCGCCTACGGATCGCCTATGAGAGGCGAACCCAACAGGGATTCGGCGCCACCGTCGGCCTTTCCCGGGCGGGCAAGGATTACGTCCCCGGAATGGGTTTTGAGTGGAGGGAGGATTTCATGGCCGCCCGGGCGGAGCTCTTATACGGATGGATCCCTGGGGAGAAATCGTCCCTACAGTCTCATTCCATCCGCGCCGAGGGGATGCTCAGCCTGCGCAATTCGGACCATTCGATCGAGTCGGCCGAGCTCGGTCCCGGCTGGGAGTTCAACACCAAGTCCGGCTGGGGAGGCCGCCTCGAATATCAGTTCCGCCGGGAAAGCCTGGTGGAGCTTCTGGAGTTCTCGGATGAGACCAGTGTTCCGCCCGGAGAATATGCTTTTTCCGGCTTCCGGGGTTTTTTTCATGCCCCGATGGGAGGCCTCCTGGGAGCCATGTCCATGGTGGAAGCGGGCTCCTTTTATGACGGCTGGAGGGCGACGTTCAGGATCATGCCGAACTGGAGCATCCTCCCCGACCTGAACCTGAGCGGCCAGTACGAGTATAACCGGGTGAAATTCCCCGAGCGCCGTCAGGAGCTCATCGCCCATCTCGTGATGATTCGACTGCTGGCCACCCTGAACACGAAGTTTTCCATCCTCACTTTTGTCCAATACAACGGAGCCGAGGACCTGGCGATCGGGAACATCCGCCTGCGCTACAACCCCAGAGAAGGAAACGACCTCTACCTGGTCTATAACGAGATCTTGAACACGGACCGTCTGGGCAAGATCCCCTATCCTCCGCGAAGCGGCGGCCGAGCCCTCCTGCTCAAGTATTCCTATACCTTCAACTTCTGATCAGCAACTTCTTGCCGGATCGTCACTCCGTAGGCTTCGCGGATGGGCGGCTTGGAGGACTTCGGCAGGGAATTTACGAGATGGGACACTAGTTTTTCTTCTTGTAATAAATTTCCCGGTTCCCGGGGGTGAGGTCATGCCAGACCACATGGAGACGGTCCGAGGAATCAACGGCTATCGCCGGAAACTGAGAAGGGCCCGAAGTCCAGGTGAGCCTTTGGACGGCCGTCCAGCTATCTCCTCCATCCTCGCTCCTCTTGTAATAAACCTCATAGTTCCCAGGGGTTACATCATCCCAGACCACATGCAGATGGCCCAACGAATCAACGGCAATCGCAGGCAGCCAAGAAGTGCCTGAAGTCCAGGTGAGCCTTCGGGCGGCCGTCCAGCTATCTCCTCCATCCTCGCTCCTCCTGTAATAAATTTCACAGTTCCCGGGGGTTGCATCGTACCAGACCACATGCAGATGGCCCAACGAATCAACCGCAATCGCAGGATAAAGAGAGGAGTCCGAAGTCCAGGTGAGCCTTTGGACGGCTGCCCAGTTATCTCCCCCGTCCTCGCTCTTCTTGTAATAAACCTCTTCGTTCCCGGGGGTCAAATCATGCCAGACCACATGCAGATGGTCCGACGCGTCAACGGCTATCGCCGCATGCTGAGAATTCTCCGAAGTCCAGGTGATCCTACGGCTGGCCAGCCAGCTATCTCCCCCATCATCGCTCTTCTTGTAAAAGATCTCCGCATTTCCGGAGGCGTATTCATCCCAGACCACATGCAGATGGTCCGACGCGTCAACGGCTATCGCCGGGACAAAGGAATTGGCCGAACTCCAGGTGATCCTCTGGCTGGCTGTCCAGCTATCTCCTCCGTCCTCGCTCCTTTTATAATGAATCGCGAGGGACCCAGGACTGTCATCATACCAGACCACATGCAGATGGTCCGAGGAATCAACGGCTATCGCCGGAGCATAGGAACCGCCCGAAGTCCAGGTGATCCTTCTGACGGCCGACCAGCTATCTCCTCCATCCTCGCTCTTTTTATAGTAAATCTCATTGTTCCCGGGGGTGTCGTCATCCCAGACCACATGCAGATGGGCCAACGAATCAACGGCCACCGCCGGATACTCGGAATTCCCCCAAGTCCAGGTGATCCTTTTTGTCGGTGTCCATTGGGCTTGGGCCTCGTGAGCGAAAAAAAACAACCCGATCCCCAACATGACTATCGCCGTCCGTTTCATCCCGCCCTCCTTTTTAAATTCAACCATTTCGCGACCGTCCGGGACGGCCGCCCTAGACCAGGATCTCGTTGCATTCCCGGACCTTGCTCAGGCTGATATCCGGGTTGAAGGTCCAGGAGTACATGTTGACGGAGCGGAAATAGGGCAAAAAGCGGGACCGGTAAAAGGGCCCCTGCGGATAATAATCCTTGGTCCATTCGATCGCCCCGATGAAGTCCTGCGCCCGGATATACCGCAGGAACGCCTGGACGAACCGGTATCTTTCATGGGGAGCCAGGTCGGGATAAGCCACATGGTTGATCCAGGCCCAGCGCTCCTTGGTCTTGCCGAGATGATCATGGCAGATGAAATTGATCGCCCCGGCGACCCGCCCCTCTTTCTCCCAGATCAACGTCTGCGCGACATCCGGGCAATGAAGCTCCCAGGCCAGTTCATCGGCTTCCCAGGATCTCGCCAGCTCGATCTTATCCCGATAGGCGTTGAAAATCGTCAGGCATGAGTCCAGGTCCTCCGGGCGGTATTCCCGAACGGCGGTTTCTTCTCCTTTTCGCGGTTTCCTATCCCCGCCGATCAGCTTGACCGCAGCCTTTTCCCACGTCTTGAGGCTCTCCGACGCGCCCACCCGCTTCAGGTCCAGGATCCGGGCGATCACCCGAATTTTTTTCATCCATTCCAGGCGATTCCCCTCGGCTTGCAGCTTGCGGAGCATCAGCGTGGAGCGGTGACCGGTCTCGAAAGTGGACAGGGCGAAATCGTACTTATACTTCTGGTTGACCTGGAGCGCCTCGTTGATGATCGCCAGGGCATGCCCCTGCCGCAGCAGCTCTTTCCGGGTAACCAGGAGGCAACTCCAGGTCCCGCGATAGATCCGGCCCCGGAATTGGAAGGTATGGGGAACGTTCCCAAGGAAAGAGACAATCTCCCCTTCCCGGTAGGCCGCGATGAGATGGTCGTTGTCCTTTATCCGGCCGAAAAGATAGCGAAGGAACGCCGGACGGTAAAAATTGGGAAAGGAAGAGATGCCGTATTCGTCCCGCCAGGACGAGTGGGCCATCCTCTCCAGGCCCTCGTAATCCCCGCGAAACGGCTCGAGGGAGAGTCCGGAAACGTCGGCCATCTCAGTTCGGTTTATTGTGACCGTTCTCGCCCGGCTTGAAAGTTTTGTACTTGACCGGCAGGGCGGCGTTTTTGCGCCAGAACTTGAGCTCGGTCACCTTGTAGATGCTGCGCTTGCGGACGCTCAGGATGCCGACCACGCGGTCCTTGTCCCAGTACTGGTAATCGTGCGTGGAGATAGTCGGCGGAGCTTGAGGATGGGAATGGATCGACCCGATGTAGTCGAGGTCGCTCGCGGCGACGATTTTATCTATCTTTCCATAATCGGGGATAACGTAGTCGTAGGTCGCCTCGACGATCGGCGGGATGACGATCTGCAAGATTTTGAAGGTTCGGTTGGCCAGGCGTTTGCCGAGCATGATGCCGTAGACCTCGCGGGGATAGCCCCGGGCCGCCCGCCTTTTGAAGCGGTTGAGGTCGCACTCGTTGATGAAAAGTCTCATGGGCGAAAAAAGTTGTTTAATTTACCCCTGTCCATCGGTGGGTGGGGGTCTCATGCTTATACCATATCCGGCCTCCCTCCGTCAAACCGAATGGCCCGGAAAAACCTATGGGAAGGCGCTCTGGTGATGCAAAGTTTATATCTAAATATATTATAATAAATAATATACATTGGATTTCACGTCTCCTGCCCGGGTCCGGGGGTTCACTCCCAAAAAAGCCCGGGATATTTTTTTAAATTATTGATATTAAATAACTTATATCGCCATTAACTCCTCCTGGCCCTGCGGGCCACCCGCGAACGATGAAAATTTCCCTCCTCCCGGGGAGCAATTCGGTTTCTGCCCCCTTTTTTCATTGATTCCGAACATCCCCTTGTCTATGATGAAACGAGCCAGGAGGTCCGATGAGTCCAAAACGCGTTATTCTGCGCCTTCTCGGGCCGGTCCTCACGGCCCTTTTGCTCTCCGGGTTGAACTCCGACGGAAGAGGCAGGCAGGTAGAATCCGCCGGAGAGCCGGAGATTTGCCAGGGCAACTACCTCAGCGAACCGGCCGCCCGGCACCAGCTGGCCGAATTCGCCCGAGGATATTCGACGGCCGCGCAATGGGAAGCCCGGGCCCGGCGCGTCCGCGAGGGCATACTGAAAGGGGCGGGCCTCCTTCCCCCTCCCCGGAAATGCCCGCTCAACCCCATCGCCCACAGCCGGCGGGACCATGACGGCTACAGCGTCGAGAATGTCGCCTTCGAAAGCCTGCCCGGCTTTTTTGTGACCGGTAACCTCTACCGGCCGAAATCCGGAAAGCCCCCCTATCCGGCTGTCCTGTGCCCCCACGGGCACTTCACCTACCCCGGAGGCGGGGGCCGGTTCCGTCCGGACATGCAGCTCCGCTCGGCGACCCTGGCCCGGACGGGGGCCATCGTCTTCTCATACGATATGGTGGGCTGGGGGGACTCGACGCAGACGACTCATGATCATCCGCGCGTCCTGGCCCTGCAGCTCTGGAACGGCATCCGCTCGCTCGACTATCTGGAATCGCTGGGCGAGGTCGACATGAAGCGCATCGGCATCACGGGTGCTTCCGGAGGCGGCACGCAAACTTTCCTCCTCACCGCCGTGGATGAGCGGGTGAGCGTGTCGGTCCCCGTCGTGATGGTCTCGGCCCACTTTTTCGGAGGCTGCAACTGCGAGAGCGGGATGCCCATCCACCGGAGCGGATTCCACGTCACCAACAACGCCGATATCGCCGCCCTGGCCGCGCCGCGGCCGCAGCTCCTCATCTCCTGCGGCGAGGACTGGACCAAGAACACTCCCCAGGTCGAGTTTCCCTACATCCAGAATGTCTATCGCCTGCTGGGCGCCGCAGACCAGGTGGCCAATGTCCACTTGGTGGATGAGGGCCACGATTATGGGCCGTCCAAGAGGGCGGCGGCCATCAAGTTCTTCGCCCTCCACCTGGGTCTCGACCTCAGCCGGGTCGCGAACCCGGCCTGCTATGAGGGAATCGATGAAAGCGGCGTCTCCATCGAGCGGCCCGACAGACTGCGGGTTTTTGACGACAGACATCCCCGGCCGGCCCCAGCCCTTAAGGGGGATGAGGCGATAACGGCGGCGCTCGAGGCCAGGTAAAAGGCCGTCTTTTCCCCCTGGCCTTTCCCCCCGACCCCGATAGGGGTTCTTACCGGCGGGACGCAACGTTCTCCGCCCGGCCCGCCTTCTATATAGAGAAGTTGTGTATTATAATTGAATGATGAAGGCCGATTTTCTCACGGGAAAGCCGGAGGTCCGGAATCACGGCCTCGCTTTGCTCGTCTCCCTCCTTGTCCACGCCGGGATGCTATACCTTCTGGCCGCCCATTTCGTCTCGGTCCGGATCATTGAGATCAAGGAACCGGTAACCCCGGTCATTATCGTTCCACCGCCTCCCCTTGAGCTCCCCAGGAGCGCCCGGAATCCGGCCAACCTGCCCGCCATAATAGAAGGTTTCCCCGAGTTCCTGCCGAGCCGGACGCTCCCCGGCGAAGCAGACGCCCCCGGCGAGGAGCCGGCGTCCCCGGAGGAACCCTCGGAGGCCGCGGCGGTCGAAGCCTTCGAGCCCAGGTTCAGCCAGGGATTCCGGCTGGACCAGACGCCGTCCGGGAAGCCGGGTATCGCCTCCGCCGACAAGCTGCGCCTGCCGATCCCGGATCGCAAGAAAGCGGGCGCCGACGTGCTGACCAAGACGCCGCCTCCTCCCAAGGATATCGACTGGCGAAAGTACCTTTCCTCGAACTCGACGGGCGGCCGCTGGTCCTACCGAAGCAGCACGGTCGGCGGGAGGCGGGTTCGGGGAGACCTCCGCGGCCGAATGACAACCTCGGCTTCGGTTAAAAGATACAACCTCGCTCCCTGGGCCAGCAAGGTCGTCGAGGTCATCCAAAGGAACTGGGACATCCCTCCCACGCGTCCGGTCAACCCCGACGCCGCGGTCGAGATCATCATCGTCCTTCAAAAAAGCGGGCAGGTCTCGACCATCGAAATGATCGCCTCATCGGAAGACCGGGCCTTCGACCAGGCGGCCCGGTTCGCCGTCGAACTGAGTTCGCCCCTGCCCCCGCTGCCGGATGATTTCCCTTCCGCAAGCCTCGAGATTTCATTCGTTTTTTCAGTCCAATGACCAAGAAAATCGTCTGCCTCGCGCTTCTGGCCGCCCTCGGCGGCGCCCGGCCGGGCGTTGACTGGCGAACGGATCTCGCCGCCTACTTCGGCAGCGAGAAGGTCGGCGATTGGAGCGGAGCCGTCGGATTCCTGACCGGGCAGTTCGAGTCCCTGAGTGAGGAAGACAAGCCTGTCGCCTGCGGGATGCTGGCTTATCTCTATGGCCGGCTCGGGGACAGGCAGAATGAGTACCGGAGGCTTGGAGAGTATTTCGAGAAATACGGCGCCGTGGGTATGGGATATACCTTCCTCCCCCTGGCCACGCGGAACGGCGTGCTCCGCTATCTGCGGGAATGGCAGCTTCGCTATCCCTGGGTTCTCAAGATCGGACTCATCTCTCCCGGCGGACCCGCCCAAGCCAAGCCGTCGTCAAACCCGCCGGAGAACATCCTCCTCGGGGTGGAGATGGCGGCGGATGTCTACTACAAGCTGACGGATGGTGAAAACGTCCTCAAGGGAGGCCAGTTCCGGCGCGGCTTCAATTCCATCCCCCTACGGGCGAAAAAGCTCTTCCGGGAGCCTGGAGCGTTCCCCTACACCCTGGAATTCAAGGCCGGAGATCTTGTGGTCCGCCGCGAGCTCGTCATCGGGGTGCAGATGGAGCGTCAGGGGACGCTGGCGAACCCCGCCGAAGCCGCCGCGGGCGCCGAGTTTATCCTGGAGATGTT
>Ga0154629_1249_pt7 | contig 13006 bp, 10 predicted proteins | sample Rifle2008BG13ft_FD_116058 | JGI IMG/M metagenome (GOLD analysis project Ga0154629, IMG submission 116058) | Candidatus Aminicenantes bacterium RBG_13_59_9 | reverse complement strand
ATCCTCGTGATCTCGTCCGGACCGAGGATTTCTTCCGTGGTGACCCCCAGCCGGACTCTGATCCCCAGGCTTTCGACCTGGCTGCGCAGGAGCGAGGCCCCCTGGACATCGAGCTGGCGGGGCAGCAGACGGTCGAAGAATTCTACGACCTCGACCTCGGCCCCCTGCGACCGGATCGCCCGGGCGATCTCCAGGCCCAGGAGCCCGCCCCCGATGACGACCACCCGGCGATGGTCGCGGAGGGAATCGAGGATGGCCTTGGCATCGTCTAGAGTGCGGAGGGAAAAGACACCCCGGGTCGCCGACCCCTTGATCGGGGGAACGAAGGAGGAGGCTCCGTTGGCGACGAGCAGGGTATCGTAGGGCTCGCGGCCGCCGCCGTCCAATTCGACCTCCCCCGACTGCGGGTGGATCCTGCGGACCGGAGTCCCGAGCCGGATGTCGATCTTCTGCCGGACGTGCCATTCCTCGGAGAAAGCGAAGATCCGCTCATAGGGAAGCTTGCCGGCGACATACTCGATGAGGTTGGGCCGAGGATAGTAGGGGTACTTCTCCTCGGCGAATACCACGATCTCGACCTGGGAATCCAGTTCCCTCAATGTCTTGGCGGCCATGGTCCCGGCCAGGCCGTTGCCTATGATTAGCGCTCTCATCCCATTCCCCCCCGGGCGGGCACCGCGGCCGCCCTTATGCCAATTTCTGGAAAAACTCCTTGGCGACTCCGCACTGAGGGCATACCCAGTCGTCGGGAAGGCTCTCGAACGGAGTGCCGGGAGCGATGCCGTTGTCGGGATCCCCCTTCTCGGGGTCGTAAATGTAGCCGCAGGCCGTACATTCCCATTTTTCCATGACTTCTCTCCTTGCCGGAATCAAATCAACAGATGCCCCGGGAGAGGCTCAGTCCTCCCAGAGGACGTGCTTTTCATACTCGAGTTCGAGGCGCAGCTTGTGGGCTTTTTCCTGTTTGGCCAGGAACTCGAACAGCGCCTTCTGCTCCCCGGTCTGGGACTTCCTGGCCAGGTCGGAATAGAGCTCGACGGCCTTTTTTTCTTTCTTGGCCGCGAAAATCAGAAGGTCCTGAAAGTTCATCTCCGGAGTCAGGGGCTCCTCGATGAGATAGTCGCTGATCATCAGGTCCTTCACGTCCTTGGCGGCCAGGACGCGCCTTCCGACCTTGGAAAGGCCCTGGAGGATTCTCTTGTGGTTTCTCTCTTCGTTCTGAAGGTCAGAGAGGAGCTTTATCGCCCCCTGGTCCGTTGCGATCCGGCACAACCGGCCATAATTCCTGGCGGCTTCTTCCTCGCGCCGGATGGCGAAATCCAGAACGGCCTTCAGGCTCCCGAATTTCATGACGTGACTCCTCCTCCCAGATCATTCGGCTCAAACGGGTTGACAGAGCTTATCGCGGGACGACACCTTGAATTATAATGATAACGCCGATTCTGTCAAACACGAATTGATACTGAGTGTATCTCCGCTTCAGTGACACCCTGGAGACATGTTGGGCTCGTGTCAGCGGCAAACCGCGTTCCCGGAATCCGGGATAGTTCCCGGTGCAGGGGTGCGCCAAGGTGTGGTTTCCGATTTCGTGGCTCTCGTCCAGGGCCTTCTTCCAGCCCTCGAGACGCTGTTCGATATTTTCCGGAGAGACATAAAACGTCGCCCGAACCCCACAGATTCTTGACAGGGTCGGGACTTTAGAATATTTTCTCAACCGCCCGGAATGAACGAAGTCGTGGGGATTCGCCAAAGAGCCAGCCAGGAAGGAAGGAATCGACATCCTTTTTTTGTCTGTCTTCTTTCGGGCTTCTTTTCTCTCGTTTTGTCCTGTTATCCCTTGTCCCAAAGGGAAGACCAGCGGACTAATCTTCTGCTCATCACCATAGACACATTGAGGGCGGATCGGCTGAGCTGCTATTCAGGCCCCTATCTCAAAACGCCGAATTTCGACAGTCTGGCACAGCTGGGGACCCTGTTTTCGAGAGCCTTCGCCCATACGCCCACCACTTTGGCTTCCCACGCCAATATCCTACTGGGAGTGACTCCACTGTCCCACGGCGTCCGAGCGAACGCCTATTTTGTCGTCGGCCAAGAAATGCCCACCTTGCCAGGATACCTGAAGAGTTACGGCTACTCTACAGGAGCCTTTGTCGGCGGCTACCCCCTCGATTCGAAGTTTGGGCTGGGACGAGACTTCGATACTTATGACGACGACTTCGCCGGTTTGGGTTACAAGAAAAAATCCGTCCTGGAGCGAAAAGCCGAGGCCGTGATCGACAAGGCCGTCGGTTGGCTGGGAATCCAAAAGTCGCCCTGGTTCCTCTGGGTCCATTGTTACGACCCTCACGACCCTTACGAACCGCCGCCCCCCTTTAAGGCTCAATACGAAAAGCAGCCGTATGATGGAGAGGTGGCTTATGTCGATTATTCCCTGGGCAGGCTTTTATCCTTCTTGAGAGAAAACGACGGCTTCGATAACACGCTCGTCATTCTTACGGGGGACCACGGCGAATCCCTCGGTGAACACGGGGAGCTGACTCACGGCTGCTTCGCATACAATGCGACCCTGTGGGTTCCTCTTATCATTATCGTGCCGGGAGGAAAGAAGGGTCGAGTTGATCATCAGGTGAGCCACATTGACCTTTTCCCGACTGTTTGTGACGTTCTTCAGATCGATAAGCCGCCCTTCCTTCAGGGGATTTCACTTCTTCCGGCCATGGAAGGAAGGCCTCTGCCGAAGAGACCCATCTATTTTGAATCCCTGGACCCTCACTACAGCAAAGGCTGGGCGCCTCTGAGCGGCTTTATCGATGGCCGGGACAAGTTCATCGAATCGCCGATTCCGGAGATCTACAATCTCGAGAGTGATTTTGCCGAGGTCAAGAATCTGAGCGAAAACGAAGCCGTGAAAGAAGCCCGGGGGAAACTCGGCCAGCTTGTGAAGAGCCTTTGCCGATCGGGCGAGATGAAACGGCCGTCCACGATAGACCGGGAAGCCCTAGAAAAATTGAAAAGCCTGGGATACATCTCCGCCTCGAGCCCAGAGGAGTCAAAAAAGGACGGCTATGGCCCCCAGGACGACGTCAAAGCCCTTCTTCCTTTCTATAACAGAACCTTGGAGGCCATGGACCTCTACAGAAAAGCCAAAATCACCGAAGCCGTCAGGCTTCTCGAGGGGATTATCGCTGAGAGGAAAGACTTCACCATCGCCCACTTTGATCTCGCCGTCGTCTATAAGGAAACAGGAAAGTTGATGGACGCTCTCGCCATCCTAAAAAAAGGGATGGCGGCGTCTCCGCAGAACTACGATCTTTTCTTTGAATACACCAGCTGTCTCCTTGCGGCCGGTCAGTATGGGGAGGCCATCAAGGCGATAGCGGGCAATACGTTCCGCGAAATGGATAATGACCCGGCGATCTGGCTGAATTTGGGCGTCGCCCATTCGAGCCTGGGGGAGCTTGAGAATGGAATCGCGGCCTACGAGAAGGCCTTAGCTATTGATCATGAAAATGCGACGGTTTTTAATAATCTCGGTGCGGCGTATCATTACCTCACTCTGAAAACCGGGGACGCCCAGGCCTTTCATAAGAGTGTCGAGAGTTTTAAAAAGGCCATCGAACGGGATCCCGATTATGCGTCTCCCTATAACGGTCTGGGAACGGCCTACCGGCTCTCCGGCAATCTGGACGGGGCGATTTACTGCTGGGAAAAAGTTCTGGAACTGAATCCCGACCTTAATCAGGTCTATTATACTTTGGGTTTAGCCTATTTTGAAAAGGGAGAAACGCGAAGGGGACTGGAGCGCCTGGAAACGTATCAAAGACGGTCCTCCCATCTTCTCTCTCCAGGAGAGAGAAAAAAACTCGAAGATCTGATCCAAAAATTCAGACAAAAGCTCTGAGACAGGCGAAAAATACTCAGCCCGCGCAACGTCCAGATCTCCGGGTCCATAGGGTGCTGGAGAGGTTTCCGGATGATGGGAATGGTTTGCCGCCGTCGTTGGAGACGGTCGGATGAGCACCCGATCGAGTCTAAACGAGCTCCCGCCGGACCCTGTCTTTCCATTGGCGGGACTTGATCACCTGATCATTTTCGAGCAGTGTACATGTCACATCGAGGATGAACTCATCTTCGGTCGAGCGAAGAGCTCCCTCTGCGCGAACCTCTATTCGCCGGTCGTTCCCTTCGGATTTAGTGAAGCCCGACAGCTCGAGAGACGCAGCGGCCGGATCATCTCCTTTGACGCGACACCAAATCTTATCGTCCCCGAGAGTAAAAAACGAGGTGTGCGTGCCGCTCGCAATATCGGTGGTCCGCTCATAAGCACTGACCCGATCGGCTGTTTGTTCCTGGGGCTGGACGTCGCTCATTTTCGAGATCGATTCAGATAAAACCGGGAGCTTTCCTGAAAGATATGCCAATCTGGGAAGGATCGGAAGCTCGATATGAGAAGGCCGGTCGCCGCCCATGAAAAGCGTTGTCGTCATCATATAGGGGGATGGCCAGAGAACAGGAAAATCGGCGTTGGTGACGACGACACGGATACGATGGTCATGTTCGAACGTATACGCCGTGCACATCAACTCGACGACGATTTCATAGACTTCTCCCGGAACGAGCGCTTCCGGTTTCTCGTGAGACAACCGGTGGGTGCCATTGAGGTATCCCCGGGAGATCAGGTAGGACGTGCCGTCCGGGGCGACATCCATCAACCGGACAATCCAATTGGCGACCGGGGCCGTGCTCGCGACAAACAAGCGCGCCTTGGCGAAGCCCAGGATCTCGATAGATTCGCGCAGCGGAGATGTATCAAAAACTAAGCCCCAGACATCTTCACCCCTATGGTCCAGGCCGTAATATCCTTCGTGTCCCGTGGGGCCAAAAGACTGGCCGCTTCCTCCTGTCGCCGGATAGTACCGAAGCTTGAGGGCGGAAGCAGGGCCGGAGCTATCGGCGAGCTTTCCACCCTGTCCGGGAGCGGGCTCCAGCGCGAGCGCTTCGGTCACGGGCCGCTCAGGATCCGGCCGAAGATACAGGCGGTCCTGGGGTGAGAACGCGGTCTCCGGCCAATCATTCAGATATCTCCACTCCCCAGGGATCTCACCGGCGTAGCGGAAGGATTGCCTGGTCCAGCGGGGGATGTAAAACGAGGCTCGGGGTTCACGCAGTATGCCGGAATCTTTTCCCTTGAGCCATTGGTCGAACCACCTCAGCTGGAGGACGTCCCAATCGAGGACCGGACCCGGGACGTTCATGCTGTGATGCCAGGGTCCCAGAATTCCCATCGTCACCGCTCCTCGCGAGTTCTTCATAATCCTTGGCACGAAGTTCTGGTAGATGTCGAGATAGCCTCCGGCGAGGAAGGTGGGTGTCGTCAGCCGGCCGTAGTCGGGGGCCAGGGATCCGTGACGCCAGTAAGGTCCATCCAGCTGATGATGCAGGAAACCCAGGAGCCAGGGAGTCGTCTCCCAGCGGTCAAGCGAAGGTGTGCTGTTGATATCAAAGTCGGGAGCTCCCGGCATGACATTGCTATGGAACATGCCGATGGCCCAGGAATTGTCGACCATGAGCATCGCGCCGCCGGGAAAGTGAATATCATCGGTGTACCGGATATCCGTTCCGGCCCGAACAAAGATGGCCTTCAAAGCGGGCGGTTTGATCGCCGCCGCGACCCATACCGAATTGAATGCCGAGTAAGAAGTGCCATACATGCCGATATGGCCATTCGACCACGGTTGCCTCGAGAGCCAGTCGATGACCGCGGCGGTGTCCTGATGCTCCTGGGGGGCGTATTCGTCCTTGGGGATGCCTTCCGAGCCGCCGCTGCCCCTCACATCAACAAAGAGAGAGGCGTACCCGTTTCGGGCAAAGTTCGAGTCTTTCCTCGGCATATTCCGGTAAGGTGTCGTGTTCAGGACGCCGGGGATTTTTTGGTGCCTGGACAGGTCTGCCGGCAGATAGAGGAAGGCGTTCAGTCGCACGCCGTCGGGCATTCGTAGATAAAGGTCCTCGATATGGACTCCGGTCTCGACGGCCGGGAGAACCGTCCAAGGTCCCCGGGAGACCCGCACTTCGCCGGCATCAACAGACCAAATCGGGCCCGGCTTTTGTCGAGCGGGCGCGATCCCCATGCTGCGATCGAAGGGATTCCGAACAAAAAAGCCCGTGCCCGCAGCCACGCTCATTTCCTTGAGAAACCCGCGCCGCGATAGCATTGGCTGCGCTCTCCTGGAGCAACGTTTAAGGGCCTGATCAGAATTCCAGTTTGAGTCCTACCTGCATGTATCTGGGGGGAGCCATCCCGCTGGGCTCCTCAAAATTCAATGCCCATACATTGTAAGAAGCGAAACTCGTTATTGTATCCGCATTGAGGGCGTTGAAAACATCAGCGATCAATGAGAATCGGATATTTTTTTGGAGTGTAACGCTCTTCTGAACCCGAATATCCAACATATGGACAGGATCAAACCTCAATTGATTGCTTCTCGGCGCGGCAAATATGGTCCTCATCCCTTGATCAGGATAGACTCGGACCGTTTCCACGTAAGCCCTTCCCGTCATGGCCTGATAATTCAAACTCAATAAGATATCCCATGGGAGATTGTAGCCAAACTGGAGCTTAAAAACCCACGTTCGATCCATGTTCATCAAACCTTCTGCATTGAGCCAATTATTCGGGTCTTTGCCTTGGTTATAAACACTCATGTTTGTGACGTTCATCTGAAGGGAGTTGTTCGTTGACGAAATGGCATTTTTGCCGTAGGACCTGGACCAGGTCAGGGAACTCATGAGCAGCCAGTTTTTCGAATACCTTTTATTCAGAATAAGGCTTATTCCCTTATAGCTGTGTCGATGATCCTCATAATTCTTGAGCTCGTAGGTGCTCTCTCCAACATTGAGCTGATTGTAAATCATGTAAGTTTGGCCATTGTCAGGAGAGACCATGGGGATGAGTTCATAGATACCTGTCGTATTTTTAAAGGCGATTTCATTTCGCCACTCCCGGTACATCCCCAGAATTCCCGCAGAAAAATCCGGGAGTATTTCTCTCTCCAAGCTGAGCGAGAACGAGCTGCAAAACGGCGATTTAAGACCTCGAGGGGCAATCCACAGCCGATCTCCAGGCACGAAATCATACATGGCCCATTCGCTGCCGTCCCAATAATACGCCGTCCAGTCGGTCGCGATCGGGCCATAGCTCTCATAAGTGGCGGTAAACAGGTTGTCATGGTAGCGGCCATAGTGGCCTTTAAGGACGGTTTTTCTGTCTGAGGTCAAGGTATAGGCGAAACCGATTCGAGGAGAGAAAAGGTCCCAGACGATCAATCGGTTCATCCCCGGATATACTTCTGACGTTTCTTGCCAATTTTTCAAAATCGTCATTTCCGGAATACTGCCGTTTTGATGGTCAAACCTGAGACCCAAATTCAGGGATAAACGATTTCCAAGGCGCCATGAATCATCAAAAAAGACCCCCAGGGTATCGTTCTCGCCGCCATATTTCATGGAATCCCAGGCATAGAGATAATAGGGTTCACCGGCGTAGTCCATATAGTATTTTCCCCCGCTATAGCCGCCGGACCAAATATCCTTGCCTCTGTTGTACTGAACCCCCACCTTAAAATCATGATCCCCGCCAAGAAAATCTTCGGCAAAATAGGATACGCTGGCATTCGCCTGAAATCTCGAATAATCCACCCAGTACGGATATAAAACTCCACCGGAAGAAATTCCGGTGTAGTAATCGTAATGAACAGGGTTTACAAGACCGGCTTCCCCTTGATAACTCAATCCCGATCGCCTATAGCTATACCCTGCGGATTTGAGCTCAAAAAAGGCATTTTTACCCAGTATCCAGGTATACATAACATTCCAGGAAGGGATCGCTTCATGGTATCCCCTGACGTACTCCCTTGTCTCCCAGGGGGTCGGGACACCCGGCTCATCGTAATACCTGTAGGAGAAATCGGCAACGAGCTTGTGATTTTTGGCAATCTGGGACGAGAGCTTGAACATGTAGTTATTGACCTGAGTCCCCGCATGGTATTGAGGATCTTCTTTCCAACCTGTCACGTCGTAATCTGTAAGATTCGCATTACCAAAAAACCAAAGCCTGTCTTTCAATAAAGGTCCGCCAAAGGTCAATGCCGCATCGTAGAACTTGTGAATATGACGAGAGAAATATGTCTCAGGATCTGGATTATTGTCATCGTTCAGGGCTTGAAATTGACCGTAGTAGCTCAGAGCCCCTGAAAATGTATTTCCTCCGGATTTCGTGACCACGTTGACAACGACTCCGGAAAAGTTGCCATACTCGGCAGGATTGCCCACCCCTGAAACTTCGACTTCAGAGAAAGTGTCTTGATTGGGAACCAATGTGGAAAACCCAAAGGCCGAAGAACTGGCATCCAGACCATCGATCTGGAAGGCATTGGATTCATTATTGGAGCCGTAGGCAGCCAGCCACATAGTGCCCACGTAAGCAGACTGGGCAATGACACCCGGCGCTTGTTTGACGATATCAAGATATGAGGCTCGGCCTGAGGGTATTTTTTCCAAGAGATCTTTGCCGTAGTTTGTCGAAGTTCCCGAACTCGTCACATCAATAATAGGGGCTTCTCCCACGACAGTAACGCTTTCCTCAAGAGCGGCTTGTTTCAGGATGATATCCTCGGTCACCGTCCCTTTAACTACGATGGCAATGCCCTGTCTCTCAATTCTCTGAAACCCCTCCAAACTGAAAACGAGCCTGTACGATCCCGGCGGCAGATTGGCAAAACGGTAAATGCCGTTTTCGCCGGTAACTTGAGAATGTATCCCCCCCAGCAAAACAGGACTCGAAAGTTCTACGGTTACTCCGGGCAAGGGAAGGCTGGCTTCGTCTGTGACTATTCCTCTGATGGTCCCGGTCAGCCTTTGGGCATAAGACAAGCCGGCCGTCAGCGCGAAGATCAAGAATGAAAACTTAATCAACCTGATCGCATTTCTTGTTTGCTCCATTTTTCCCTCCCCAGAATTCTTTAGGGTTTTCTCTGACGCCGACGGCATGTTAAGACGGATTAAGGGCCTCCGGCCGAGTTCCATGATCCTAATTCTTAAGGTTTCCATATGACAAATTATTGGCCGTGTCAAGAAAAAATAAATTGGGGTTTAGCTAACCTCGGCTGCCATTCACTGGCCATCGCGAGGAATTGTTTTTTCCCAGTTCTTCTCCCGGAGAAGGACCCCGTCCTTGAGCAAACGCCTCACGCCGGTGTAATAGAAATTCTCTCGGTCGCCCCAGAAGTGAACGTTGAACTCGAAGCGGAGAGTCCGATCCGGAAGCGTGATCGTCTTGGTGTACTCCCCGCGAACCGAAGTCTTCTCGGGATGCGCGTCCTCGGCCTCGTGGATTATCACTTCTGTATCACGGCTCTCCCCCCACGGATACCTGACTCCGCCCGCGTCAGTGGCTGTGACCCGAGTCGTACCCAACTGCGGATTCCGGTCGATAGAGGAGATCTCTCCATAGCCGGATACCGTCCCGGTCTGGAGCGACTCGTACCCGGGCAACGATGGCTCGTCGGTCTCCGGGGGCAGGAACGATGGACGAGGACGTTCACCTGGAGGAACGACCGGGAGCATGAGCCTCGTCCCGTCAGCCCCGCCAAGGTAAAGCGACGTCGTCATCGGATAGGGGGTGGTCCAGATCATCGGCCACTGGGCGTTCCCGACCGCGAGCCTCAGACAGTGTCCCTTAGGAAAAACCCAGGACGTGAAGTGCATCTCGATATCCAGAAAAAACGGCTTGTTCAGCTCGAGAGGTTTCGGGTCGCGGGCCGATTCGCGGTGCGCGCCGTTAAACCCGGCGCTCGCCACCAGCGTCACAGTACCATCGGGGGCGACGTCGTTGAGCCGAACGAACCAATGGGCGAGCGGGGCGTCGGCTGAAACCCGGAGCCGCGCCAGCGGCAGACCCAGGATCTCGACATCTTGCTCGATGGGCGGCGTGTCGTAGACCAGGCTAAAGGCGTCGCTCGGCCTTTGGTCGGGGGCGACGTCGCCGAACCACATCACGGGCCCGCCCGCCTCGATTCCGGTCGTGGGAACGTACCGGAGAAGATGAACTTCATCGCCGGCCGGCGTTTCCCCGAGCGTCCGGTCCAGCCGCGGATAGAGGGGCTTCTGGCGAACACGCTCGATGGGCCAACCGTCTTCGAAGCGCCATTCGCCGGGCGCTTCCTCAAGATAGGGCCCGGGGGGGTGCCAGCGCCGGACATAAACCGCGAAGCGGGGCTCATCCATGATTCCCGTGTTCTTCCCCTTGAGCCATTGGTCAAACCAACGGACGGCTTCGTGGCGCCACTCAATTCCGGGCTTCGGGTATGGCCTGTTTGGGTACGTATGGTGCCAGGCGCCGATGATCGCTTTCACCGGGGCCTTCATGTGTTCGAGCATGCGGGGCAGGCTGTCCCGGTAACCGTCGTACCAGCCGCCGATCAGGAATGTGGGGATACGGATAGAATCGTACCGCGTCTTGAGGGCCGTGCGATCCCAAAAGGGCCCGTCGCGTTGCTGCAGCTTGTAGGTGAGCATCCAGGGCGGCGTGTCAAACCGTTCGGCGAAGTATTTCTCGTCGATACGGTAGTCGGGCGCACCCGGCACGGCGTTTGCGAGCTCCATGCCCATCTCCCAGGAATCGACGTGCATCATCCCATCCATAAAATGGACATCGTCCTGATAGAGGTCGTCGGTCGCGTCGACGGCAATGATGGCCTTGAGCGCGGGGGGATTTCGCATGGCCATGTGGATGGAGTTGAACCCGCCCCAAGAAATGCCGAACATCCCGACGTTTCCGTTCGAGAACGGTTGGCGGGCCAGCCAGGCAATGACATCCTCCCCATCCCTCTGCTCGATCTCGCTGTACTCGTAAGGGATAAGGATTCCCTCGCTGTTTCCAGTGCCCCGGATATCAACGCGGGCGACTACGTAACCGCGGCGAACGAACCAGGCATAAAGGCGGTAGCTGCCGCGGCGGCCTTCGGTCTTGCGATAAGGGAGATACTCAAGAAGGACGGGGAATCGCCCGCGGTCGCCCGGTCCCTTCGGCCGCCAGATATCGGCCGCCAAGCGCACGCCGTCCTTCATCGGGATCCAAGCCTCCTCCAGCACCATGTCGAACTTGGGAGGCGAAGGATCATCTCTTTTGGGGCGGGATGACCCGACGCCTTGAGGGAAGGCTGATAATGACAAGAGAGTGACCGCAACGACCGCAGCCAGACTCATGACTCGAGTTCGATTTCGCTTCATTTTCTTCCTCCCAAGGAAAACAGGAAGACTGGCATGAGGGCCTTTCGCCGGCTCATGGCCTAAGGTTATTATGAATTTCTGGGCTTAGCAAGCGAATTATTGTCCAGAATTTCACGGCGGTCACGCGGCCTAAATCTTAAAAGCAAATTGCGGCCAAATGGGTTCAGCGGCGCTGGCAGCGGGGGCAGAAATGGGTGCTCCTCCCCGAAATCCGGACGCGTTTGATGAGGGCCCCGCAACGGGGACAGGGCTCCCCCTGCCGGCCGTACACTCGGAGCCGGTTCTGGAACAGGCCCTCGAGACCATCTCCGTCCCGGAAGTCGCGGACCGTCGTCCCCTTGAACGAGATCGCTTCATCGAGCACGGCCTGAACAGCGGATTGAAGCCTCTCCATCCGCCGGGAGCCCAAGCGCGAGACCTCGACCCGGGGATCGATGCCCGATGCGAACAATATCTCGTCGGCGTAGATATTCCCGATGCCGGCGATGATCTTTTGGTTTAGAAGCAGGGTCTTCAGCCTCCCCCGGCGGCCCTTGAGCCGGTCCAAGAAGGCCGGCAGGTCCAGTGACAGCGGCTCGGGACCGAGGCCGCGGACCTCCGGAGCCCGCTCCGCCCGGTCGGTCCTCACCCCCCTGATGAACCCGAATTTCCGGACATCGCGAAAGCGCAGCTCGGACTCGCCCGTCCGGAAAGAGATACGAAGATGGGTATGCTTGTCCCCCGGCCCGGCGGCCGGGCCGAACAGGAGCTGGCCGGTCATCCTGAGGTGGAAGATCATGGTGAGCCCCCCGGAAAAATCCAGCAGGATCATCTTCCCCCTCCGGCGAAGGCCGAGGACCCGTCGACCCGCGAATTTTTGGAGATAGGTCTTCCCCCGGTTCCGGACGATCGGAGGGAAATCCAGACGGACGGCCCGAACCTCGAGGCCGACGAGCCGCCGGCGCAGGCAGCGGACGATCGTCTCGACCTCCGGGAGCTCCGGCATCCGGCCATTATACTTGATTTGCGGCGCCTTTTCCTTTATATTCCTAGTCTCAATAACGATGAAAGCCGTTTTATTTCTCATCGCCGGCTGGCTCGTCCCGGGCCTGGGCCACGTCCTGCAGAAAAAATACCTGCGCGGAGCGATCTTCTTTGTCTCGATCGCGGTCATGACGGCCATCGGTCTCGCCATGGGCGGGAAGATTTATTCCTTCCAGACCGAAAACCCGCTGACGATCCTGGCCTTCTTCGCCGACCTCGGCAGCTTCATCGTCTACGTCCTGGCCCGCGTCCTGGGATTCGGGCAGGGCGCCCTGGAGCGCGTAACCTTCGAGTTCGGCACCGCCTACATCGCCGGCGCCGGGCTGCTCAACTACCTCATCGCCATCGACGCCTTGGACATCGCCAAAGGGAAGAAGAAATGATCTTCCGGAGCCACCTTCTCTCCATGATCGTCTACGCCTTCTTCGTTTCCGTCGTGCTTTCGCTCATCCGCCGGGACAGCCCCAAGAGCCAGTTCAAACACGGTCTTTCGCTGTTTCTTTTCATGGTCGTCGGGGCGCTGGCCTTCGGCTGGCTCATGTTCCTGTTCGCCCGCTGAACGCCTTCCTTCCTCGGGGCCCTCATTCCTAGGAATCGCCCATGCGGTGTGCTATAATCCGGGACCGGGCAGCCGTTCCGCCCGGTCGTGATGATCGAGCTTTACCACATCTCAAAGCAGTACCAGGAGGGACAG
>Ga0154629_1069_pt2 | contig 13079 bp, 8 predicted proteins | sample Rifle2008BG13ft_FD_116058 | JGI IMG/M metagenome (GOLD analysis project Ga0154629, IMG submission 116058) | Candidatus Aminicenantes bacterium RBG_13_59_9 | reverse complement strand
TCGAATGATAGGGGGGGACATGGAAAAGGAAGATCGCTCTGACCATGTCCTGATCCCTGGTCAATCGTTCCAGATCCTCTTTGATCGTTGTGTACTTCATGTCCTGCTCGGAAACGGGATAGGTCCGCCAACCTTCTTCAGGTGAAACGGCGTCCGGGTCGACATAGCGGGAGACGTCATACCTCTCCCAATCCTTCAACCGAAAAGGCGTCGGCGGGACATAGGCATAGCCATAAACGTCAAACTTCCCGAACGGGACACGGCGCTCGTGGATATACTCCCAGACGCCCCGGGCCGCCGCGTCCAGGACGGCCGCTTCTTCCACCCGGGCATCGTCATTGCCCATGATCAGGAAGACCCGCGGATAGCCGGCTCCCAGCTCCCGGCGCAAAGCCAGGAAATTTCTGACCAGGAAATCATTGATGAAATCCCGGTGAGCGAAATCCAGGGCTTCTTGAGCGTGCCACCCGTGGGGAAGGAAGTCTCCCCCGATGAACACGGCCTCGGGCTTCTCCCTGAGGATTGTCTGGAAGACTTTTTGGTATCGGTCCGTCCGGCCGTGGAGGTCAGAGACAAAAAGATGCAACGCCACGACAGGAATGATAGCCGAAAGCCGGGGCTGCGGCAACCGTGCGGAATCTCCCTGGAAAAGCGCCCCCGAAAGAGGAACGGATGTCTTATTCGACGTTGAACTTGTATCCAACGCCCCGCACAGTCTGGATATATCTCCGAGCTTTGCCCAGCTTCTTACGGAGGCCCGTGAGATGATAATCAACAACCCGCTCGGTGATCGGGTAGGCGTCCTCCCGAACGTTGTCCAGGATGCGGGATCGGGTAAAAACCTGGTTGGGTTTCCCGGCCAACAGGGCGAGAATCTCGAATTCGGTCTTGGTCAAAGCAATCTTCCGGCCGCCCGCCAGGACCTCATAAGCCCCCCGGTTGATAACCAGGCCATCGATTTCTTGCACGATTTCCCGATCTCCGGCTGACCGGATTCGCCTCCGGAGAAGGGCTTGGATGCGGGCCAACAGGATGGGGGGCTCAAACGGCTTGGTGATGTAATCGTCGGCATACTCCTTCAGGCCGGCGACGATATCTTCCATCTGCCTCTTGGCCGTCACCATGATGATCAAGATCCCGGAAGTGAAGGGGTCCCTTTTGAGGATGCCGCAGACCTTCAGGCCGTCGATTCCCGGGAGCATCAGGTCCAAGAGGATGAGATCCGGCTTTACCCTCCGGGCGAGCTCTACGGCTTCTTCTCCGGTCTGGCTGCAGAGAACCTCGTAACCCTCCTGCCAGAGGATGAAGGACAGGTTTTTCTGGAGGTTGATATCGTCCTCGACGCAGAGAATCCGAGTTTTGGGGCGTGAGCTTTCGTCTGAGGTATTCATTCTGTCCTCTGCCCGAGTTCATCATTTTAACGAAAACCAAATAAAAAGCCAATGGAATCAAAACACTCCTCCGGAGAGGGCTCTGAAATCTCGGCCATCGCCGGGGATCAGACGGGCATCATACAGGAAGGCCCCGCTCTCTATAAGTGGCCATCCATTTGGCGACGCTTTCCACGAGGACGTGTCGGAGCCCGGGACCGCTGCCGTGGATGGGACGGAGTTCTTCGGCCAATTCAGAATAGCCGCGGCGGTCCAGCCAGGAAGAGAGGATATCGTCATCGGAATAGGGCTGGATCTCCTCGGCGGACAGAAGGCGAAGCATCGCCAGGAGGTCGGACAGGCTGAAAATTTTTCTCCCGGCCATGGTCAGGGGCGTTCGGTCCAGTCGGGCGATCTCGGCCTGCAGGTTTCTCTTGAGAAGCGTGATCAGCTCGCGGCCCTGGCTCCTCCGGGGCCGCAGCCGGTCCCCCAGCTCCCGGTAGCTGTGCATGTAGAGCCAGGTCGAAAATTTGTCCTTTTCGCCGTAGCTTTCCAGGATTCGGCGGAGTCGGCGGCCGTCCTCCGTTTCTTTCTCCGCATCGAGGAGGATCCCGCAGATCTCATGGATATTCCCGGCCCGCCGGAGCTCCCGGCCGTCCTCGTCAGAAATGAGGAAATCTCCAAGACCCGTGAAATTGAGGATATACTCCCTGAGCTTCTCGGGGCTCCCCGGATCTCCCTTCGGAAGGATGAATCCCGACTCCCGAAATTCGTTGGCTTCTTTCGCCTTGGAGGCGATGACGACGGGAATGCGCGGATAGGCCCTGTTGACCGACCGGATAAGATCGCCGCCCGCCGCGCTCTGGAGCTCGGAGCCTTTAGGGAAGAAGATGTCCGTGATAAGGCAGACGACATCATCCCCGTGACCCCGAGAGATCCGGGTGGTATCCTGGATCCCCGATTCTTCCTCAACCCCAAAAAGGAAACGAAGGCTCTCCTCATAGGTCCTTGTGATCATGACATCGGCCCGCTGGCCGATGATTTCATAAAGGACCGGAAGGAACTGGGAAAACCAGCGAGGCTCGTCATCCACGATATGAAAAATAAACCGCCTTAGACTCGAATGTTTCTGGATGTTGAGTCGGTCCTCCGCCGCCCGGACAGCCGGGAAGACGATGGCGTCCGGCGGGAACTCCTTTGGGTTGACGGCAAAAACCAGGTCGGCGAAACTCGTGTAGGGATACTTTCGCGCCGCCGCCTGAGGGGGGGCGCATTGAATGAAGGGATGAAAGGAAAGAAGCACACATACGGAGTCCGGGTTCCGGGCGCGCCATTCCTTCGCCCCCAGGAGGGCCAGGCCGGTGTCATCAAAAAAGAAGGCCGACGGCTCAGCGGGAGCCGCCGCTATCACAGAGGCTGGGCTGGGCAGGACCTCTGTCCTGAGCCAGGGCATCTTTTCTTTCAGGACCTTGCTGGATTCGCGGACCCGGGCGTCGGCGGCAAAAAAAAGCGCCCGCTTCATCTTGACGGGATTGATGATCCGGGGGACGAATGCGTATTCCCTGGAAGAGCGTTCAGGCATCCTCGACCACCACCTGGCAGCGCTGGTTGATGGAATCCGCGAATACCGCCACCGGGCCCGGAAAGGTCAGCACCGAAACCGCCCCATCGGGTTGCGTTCCCGAGAAGAACCACGGGTCGAAGGGGTCGAGCTGCGGCGTGACATATCCGTAGATGATGTTGTTGCTCATCAGGTTGGTCAGGAAATGGGTCCCCTGGGTGCCGTACATCCGGGTTTGAAGCCGCTTCTGATCCTCATCGGCTCCCCCCTGGATCATATAAAGAAAATGGCTGCCGTAGATTCCCCCTGTCAGGCTGCCTTCTTCGGGCAGAGGTTCGGCCCGACCAGCCACGTCCACCCCGTATTCGAAGATCGCCGCCGCCTGATCGACATCTTTGAAATCGAGAAAAATGCCCCAATCCGGGTTCTTGCTTCCCAAGCGACCCGGAACGACCAGGATATATTTGGCTCTCCTGTCCTGCATCTCCCGGTTGACCTCGGCAATCCGCTTCCTGACGGCCGCCTGCATGTCCTTAGTATAGAGGAAAGGTGATACAGTTATCGCGAAGCGGATATCACGCTTGACCCCGTGCCCCTGGGCGTTCGTTATGGAGAGATAAGTATGGCGGATATGCCGGGGCAGAGGAAGCGCATCGAATCTCAATTCCGGCAGCTCGGTCAGCTGGACGATGTGAAAGGTCCCTTTCCTGCCCTCTTTCCTGGAGAAATCCAGGTTGAAAACAAACTCGATCTGGAAATGGGAAGAAACCCGGGCAGAGATGGCCTCCATGATGTCGACCAGGGTCGTTTTGAAGCCAAAATGGTTGTTCTGGATGAGCTCCTCGATCGTGATCAGGTTGTTCTGGATTCCCAGGATCCGGATCTTGTGGAAATTGGCGAACCGAACGTGGAGCTTCCTCATCGTCTCCAGCTCTTCGCCCTTGAGCTCCCGATTCCGGGTCATGTCCAGGGCATAAAAATACTGCTGGCCGGCACCGATCTTCAGAAGGTCCAACGGGATGGGGTTGCGGATGGTCGCCATGGAAATGACGGGGAAATCGTCCAGGACCGTCGCATAACCATGGCCGAAGGCAATCCGGGCAAATCCCTCCCTGGGATTCTGGTTCTTCAGGGCATGGGGAAAAAACGAACTCGCCACGCCCGAGATATAGGGGTAATAGACGGGGCCGGCGAACGTATCGTCGAAGAGCCCCGGGATGGGATTGATCACGATCGCCATCTTCTCCCGGCTGTCGGGCGGCTGTTTCCGGCGGAAGTCATCATAAATATGGCCGATCGCCCGGACAGCTTGGGCCAGACGGACAGCGGGGTCGGGATGGTTGTTCGGCAGCATAAAGGAGGCGTTTTCCCCCGCATGAACCGGTCCGATGCCGGTTTCCGTGCGCCCCGCTTCGTTCGTTGCGGAGGAACGAATGCCCAAAGGAATGTCTCCGAGCTCGCCAAGAATGGTGGCGACGGCTGAAAGCTCATCGTCCCCGAGCCGGCTGCCGTTCTCCTGATATTTGTCAAAGAAATCCGTCGACAGGATGTGAGTGCGGAGTTTCCCGACCTTGGGGAGAGAAATATCGCTCATCCGGATGAGTCCGGCTCCCTTTCCTCCCGGCGCCCCTGAGCCATAGACTTTGACTTCGCCGGTTTGATCGGTGATCGGAATGCTCATGTCGCCCTACCCATGATAGGACACGTCGCTCTCTGAGTAAAGAACGGGTCAAGAATGGGGATCAAAGCTGATGATTCTCCGGGAGAGACCTGACCCCATTACCTATCTCGATTGAGTCCCCTGGACGGCCGCCTCGATCAGGCGATAGGCGGCGCGCAGGGAGCGGCCTTCCTTATCGCGCTCGCCGAAGGGGATGGAAGCGATCCCTATGGCGGCGGCTTTGGGCCAGGCAAACATCTTCTGGAGTGTTTTGGCCAACTCCAGGCTTGTCGGTCCCTCCGGCACATTCAGGGAGTGGCCCGTAACCTCGGCCGGGTCAAGGACATCCATGTCGATATGGACGTAGATAACGTCGGTCATGCGGCTGAGCCGTTTCATCTCGACGTCGACGGAAGCCGAGGCCTTTCGGATATCCTCCACCGAGAGAAACTCACAGTCGGAACGGTCGAGAAGCTCCTGCTCGAGCGGGTCGACGTCCCGGAGTCCGCCAAAGACGATATAGCGGGTGGGCAGCGCTGGGTCCAGCCCCGTCTTCAGCCGAAGCCGGGCCAGACACATCCCCGCGGCGGCCGCGACGTCCATTCCGCCCAGCATCCCGCTCAGGGTCGTCTCCGGCGTGTTGAAATCGGCGTGGGCGTCGAAATAGACGAGGCCCACGCGGAGAGGCTTTATCCCCGCCAGACCTTCCCTCTGAAGGCTTCTTTCGTCGGCTCCGGCCGGACGGTCGGCAGGCCGAAGATACTGCAGGCCCGCCAGCATGCCCAGAAGGTCGGTGCAATTCGTCAGCAGCCCGACAATCAGGCCCTCGCCGATGCGGTTGTCCGCGGCCAGAAGTCCGATGTGCCGGCTTTCCAGGGCGTCCCGGTTCCAGGCCCCGTATTCCCGCTGCTCCTCCGGAGTCAGAACGACCGTGTCCATCTTTTTGACCTCGCACCCCAGATTCTCCAGGAGAGGGAGGAGTCCGCCCTCGGCCATGTATTTCGGCCCCTCCGAATCGTTCTTCACGATCGCCACCTTGAGCTTGGCCTTTGGCCCAACCGAAGCCTTTGCGGATGCCAGGAGAGGAAAGGCCAGCGCCAGAAAAGCGAGGAATCCAGGCAAAGACGTGGTCCGGATCATTTTTCTTTCTCCCGTTTCGATAATAGGCATTCCACTGAATCACCCGTTGACCGAATCAATGGGTGTCTTTCCAGTTTACAGGCCAGTCGATCCCCGGACGGAATCCGGGAAATGGGCGGCCCGGCTTTGAATTCCCTTATTTCAGCCAGCGGTCGAGCCAGCCGATGACGGTCTCATGCCAGAGGATGGAGTTGGCCGGCTTGAGGACCCAGTGGTTCTCGTCGGGGAAGTAAAGAAGCTTGCTCGGGATGCCGCGCCTCTGCAAGGCGTTGAATGTCCCCAAACCCTGCGAATCCACGATCCGGAAGTCCTGGCCGCCGTGGACGACGAGCATGGGAGTCTTCCAGTTCTTGACGAAGTTCACCGGGTTGTGCTTTTCGTACCCCTGAGGATTGTCCCACGGGGTCCCCATATGGTCCCATTCCGGGAACCAGAGCTCCTCGGTCTCGAAATAGGCGGCCCGCTCGTCGATGTTGCCGTCGTGCGCCACCAGGCATTTGAAGCGGTCCGGCCAGTTCCCCTCGATCCAATTGATCATATAAGCGCCGAACGAGGCTCCCAGGGCGCCGACCCGGGTTCCGTCCATCCAAGGGTATCTCGCCAGGGCGGCGGCCAGCCCCTTTTTGAGGTCCTCAAGGGGTTTCCCTCCCCAGTCGCCCCGGATCGAATCACAGAACGCCTGGCCGTACCCCGTCGAACCGTGGAAATCGACCATGACCGCGGCATACCCGGCCGCGGCGTAGGCCTGCGAGTTCCAGCGATAGTGGAAATCGTTCCCGAACGAACCCTGGGGACCGCCGTGGATAAGGAAGGCCACAGGATATTTCTTGGCCGGGTCGAAATCGACCGGCTTGACGACATAACAATAGACCGTCTCGTTATTCCACCCGTTGAAACTCAATTGCTCGTAATCGCCAAAACGGACGGCCGCCAGCTTAGCTGCATTGATCCCGGTCAGCACCGTCTCCTCGCGGCCGGGTTCAATCGAATAGATCTCCACCGGGGACTTCAAAGTATGCCTCTCGAAGATTAGCCCCTCTCCGGCCGGGGCGAAACCACTGACTGTCCCCTGACCGACAATCACATGCGCCGTCCCGGTCGCCGCCTCTATGGCAAAGAGAGAAGTCTGACCTTTGTTGGGCGCCGTGGCCAGAATCTTTGTCCCGTCGGGAGACCAGCAGAACGAAGCCACCGAGTAATCCCAGGCTTCGGTGAGAACCCTCGCCTCCCCCTCCGGCCAGGGTTTGAGCACGACCCGGAAGCGGTCGGCCTCGTAACGGGGCCGGGACATGGCCAGGTAGGCGAGAGTCTTTCCGTCGGGCGAAAAAACAGGCGTCGTATCCCAGGCCGGGTTGGCCTCGGTCAGGCAGCGGGGAGCCACGGACCCGTCGACCGGGACATAATGGAGGTCGAAATCGGTCGACCAGGCCTCCTCCTTGCCCACATCACGGGAGGTGAAGACAAGGCCCTTGCCATCCGGGGTAAAGGCGATCTCCTCCCCTCCTCCGAATGGCTTGCTGGGCGAGTCGGCGTCCATGGCCGGCATCAGATCCCTGGCCTCTCCCCCCTTTTTCGGCACGACGAAGACATGGGAGCGCCGTCCGTCGCTCCAGGTGTCCCAATGACGGACAAAGAGCTTCTCGTAAAGGCGGCCCGTCGCCTTCTGCTTTCCGACAGCCTCCAGTTTTTGAGCCGTTGCCTCGGCGCTGTGGCCGGGGAACACTTCCATCGTGACGGCCAGGTATTCGCCGGCCGGCGCGACGATCAGGTTTCCGACGTCGAGCGGGAGGTTTGTGACTTGCTCGGCCTCTCCCCCGTCGATTTTGATCCGCCAGACCTGGGAGGAACCGGACCGCGTGGAGAGGAAAAAGATGCATTTGCCGCAGGGCGACCAGCGGGCATTGAAATCCGCCGCCGGATGCGAAGTCAGCCGGCGCAGTGCCTTTCCGTCCGTGCCGACGAGCCAGACGTCCGTGCGGCCCCGATTGGCTTCGAGGTCGGTCTCGCGGACATTGAACAGAACCCATTTCCCGTCCGGAGAAACGCGCGAATCCGAGATCCGGTCCAGGGCCAGCATGTCATGGATGGAAAGGGGGTGGGTTTCAGCGGGCGGGAATTTGGCCTCGGCGGAAACCGGGGCCGCAGCCATAAATGCTCCCGAAGCGAATGCTAAAACAGCCAGGAATAAAAATGAAGCGCGACGCATAATTTCACCTCCCGAGTCTAACAAAACGCTTATAACACACCCTGCGATATCCAGTCAAAAAACAGGAGACGGCGCCAGGCAGGGATGAGGAACCCTCCGCCGGCTCTGACGCTCAGATCGCCGCCTCGTCTTCCCCGGATGAAACGCAGCCAAAACGGCCTCATTCTCAGTTGGGGCCGGGGCGGCTGGACCGGCTCCCTCCGGGCAGAACCTTTCCGCGACGGATTCCGTATCATAAGGTGTGGAGGGCATAGAGATGAGGCATAAGCGTGTTTGGATTATTCTGGGCTGCGCCGCCTTGGTCCTGGCCGGCTGCGAGAACATGGGCGATCTCACCACGGATTCCAAGACTATCGAGGCGGCGGGTGCGGAAGCCGTCGAGGTCAATATCAAGATGGGCGCCGGGGAGCTCCGGGTAGCGGGCGGGGCGCAGGCGTTGATGGAAGCGGATTTCACATACAGGACGAGGCGCAGGCCCCCGGAAGTCGATTATCATGTCGCCGGCTCGAAGGGATTCCTGACCGTCCGGCACCGCCGCGGTGGAACCGTCGTCTTTGGGAGCTCCAAGAACGATTGGGACATCCGGCTCAACGGTGGAATCCCGGCCGACCTCAAGGTCAATATGGGCGCCGGTGAAAGCAGGCTCGACCTGGCGGACGTCGACCTCCGTTCGCTCACGGTCGACATGGGAGTCGGCGAGCTGAAGCTCGACCTCCGGGGCAAACACGAGCGCCACCTGGAGGTTTCCATCGACGGCGGAGTGGGAAGCGGCACAATTTATCTCCCGAGAGAAATCGGAGCCCGCGTCCGGGTCGATGGCGGGATCGGCTCGGTCGATGCCCATGAGTTCAGCAAGAACGGTCACGTCTATACGAACGACGCCTACGGGAAATCAGCGGTGACAATCGATATCAGCATCGACGCCGGGATCGGCAGCATCGACCTCCGGCTGGATTAGGCTCGAGGGAGTGGCCTCGAAACCGCGCCCGTTTTCCCCAGCGAGGAAAACGGGCTCGATTCGTCGTTCACTCTTCTCTCCGACCTTTATCCGAAACACCAACATTATCTGGGCCTCATCTGATTGGTCAGGGGAGGCAGGAGGGGTTAATGGCCTCAGTTCAAAGTCTTGGGGGTGTTTCGGAAAAGAAACTAATCCGAGTCGCCGACATTATCCAGATCCCCCCCTGATTGGTCAGGGTAGCCGCTTTCCGCATGAGACGATTTATTTGTAACCTATAAATTGATATATTAGACCTTCTTATTTTTCACAATCGCCGCATGGATGGAGGATAGTATGAAAAGAATCAGCGTTTTTGCCCTCAGCCTCGTCTTGCTCTTCTCGGCCGCCGCCTGGAGCGAAACAAAGCCGGCGGAAAAAAAGAGCCTGCTCACGGCCGAGATTCTTACCGGACTGGGATTCCGGACGATCGGCCCGGCCATCATGTCCGGCCGGATCAGCGATGTCGTCATCCACCCCAAAAACCGGAGCGTGTGGTATGTCGCCGTCGGCTCCGGCAACGTCTGGAAAACGGAAAACGCCGGCACGACCTGGACGCCCATCTTCGACGCCCAGGCCTCCTATTCCATCGGCTGCCTCACGCTCGATCCCAACAACCCGGACGTCGTCTGGGTGGGGACGGGAGAGAATGTCAGCGGACGCCATGTCGGGTTCGGCGACGGCGTCTACAAAAGCCTCAACGGCGGCAAGACCTGGACGAACATGGGCTTGGCCAAGACCGAGCACATCGCCCGCATCCTCGTCGATCCTCGCAATTCCAATACCGTTTATGCAGCAGCCGAGGGCCCGCTCTGGTCGTCCGGAGGGGAACGCGGCCTTTACAAGAGCATGGACGGAGGAAAAACCTGGACGATCTCCCTCGAAATCAGCAAGGACACAGGAGTCACGAGCGCTGAATTCGATCCCGAGAACCCCGACATCATATACGCCGCCGCCTACCAGCGCCGCCGTTCGGTCGCCGCCTTCATGGGCGGAGGACCTGAGTCGGCCATCTCCAAGACCGAGGACGCGGGCAAGAACTGGCGGAAGCTGACTGTCGGGCTGCCCGCCGGCGATAAGGGAAAGATCGGCCTGGCCGTTTCGCCGCTCAACCCGAACGTCGTCTATGCCACCGTCGAGGCGGGCCCCGAAGAGAAAGGCTTTTACCGGTCCGCCGACAAAGGCGAAAGCTGGGAGAAACGCAGCTCCTTTATCAGCGGGGGCACAGGCCCCCATTACTACCAGGAAATATTCGCCGACCCCAACACCTTCGACCGCATCTACCAGATGGCCCCTCCGCTCATGGTGACGGACGACGGGGGAAAGACGTTCCGCCAGGTCAATGAAAAAAACAAGCACGGCGACAACCACGCCATGGCTTTCATCAAGGGAGAGCCCGATTACATCCTGAACGGGAGCGACGGCGGCGTGTATGAGACGCACGACCTCGCCAAGACATGGCGCTTCTTCGACAACCTCCCGGTGACGCAGATCTACAAGCTCGCCCTGGACAACGCGCTCCCCTTCTACAACGTCCATGGAGGCACCCAGGACAACGGCAGCCAGCTCGGACCCTCCCGCAATCTCAATGCCCACGGCATCGGCAACTCCGACTGGATCATTACCTACGGCGCCGACGGCTATGCCTGCGCGATCGACCCCGAAGACCCGAACATCATTTACGTCGAATGGCAGAACGGAGGCCTGCTCCGTTACGACAAGAAGAGCCAGGAGACGGTCGGGATCAGCCCCTCGCCCGCCCCTGATGACCCGCCGCTCCGCTTCAACTGGGATTCCCCTGTCCTCATCAGCCCGCATTCCCATACGCGCCTCTACTACGCGTCTCAGTTCCTGTGGAAGAGCGACGACCGCGGCAACTCCTGGACAAAGATCAGCCCCGACCTCACCCGGAATATCTTCCGTCTCGAGCAGCCGATCATGGGCAAGACCTGGAGCGCGGACGCCCTCTGGGACCACGGGGCCATGTCCATGTACTCGACGATCACGACGATCGACGAATCCCGGCTCCAGGAAGGCCTCGTCTACATCGGCACGGACGACGGCCTCGTCCAGGTGACCGAGGACGGCGGCAAGTCCTGGCGGAAGATCGACAAGATCGCCGGCGTTCCGGACTATTTCTTCGTCAACAAGATCAAGGCGTCCAAGCATGAGAAGGACACCGTGTTCGCGGCCGTCGACAACCATAAAACGGGCGACTACAAACCCTATCTTTTAAGGAGCACGGACCGGGGAAAAACCTGGGCGAACATCGCCGGCGACCTGCCGCAGCGGACCATCGTCTGGGCCGTCACCCAGGACAACGTCAAAAAAGACCTCATATTCGCCGGAACCGAGTTCGGCATATACGCGACTCTCGACGGCGGCTCTCACTGGCTGAAGCTCGGCGGAGGCGTGCCGACCATCTCCTTCCGCGATATCGAAGTCCAGGAAAGGGAAAGCGACCTGGTGGGCGCGTCGTTCGGCCGGAGCTTCTTCATCCTCGACGACTACTCGCCTCTCCGCCAGATCAGCGAGGAGTCCCTCCAAAAGGACGCCGTTGTCTTTCCGGTTAAAAAGGCCTTGCAGTATATTCCCCTGAAGCCGATCGATTCGAGCGGCAAAGGATGCCTGGGAGACGGGTTCTACACGGCGCCCAACCCGCCCTTCGGAGCGGTTTTTACTTACTATCTCAAGGATTCATTGAAATCCCAGGCCGAGGGCCGTCGCGAAGAGGAAAAGAACCTGGAAAAAGCCGGAAAGCCTGTCACCTTCCCAGGCTGGGACAAGCTGAGGAAGGAGGAAGCCGAAGACAAGCCGGAGATCGTTCTGACGATCAGCGACGAGTCCGGGCAGGTCGTCAACCGGGTCACGGGTCCGGGATCCAAGGGGATTCACCGCGTCGCCTGGGACCTTCGCTACCCGCCGGTCGATCCGGTCGAGCTCGAGGCGACCGAGCGCGAGGAATGGCAGGGAACCCCGGAAGGGCCTCTCGTCGTTCCGGGCGCGTTCACCGTATCCCTGGCCAAAAAAGTCGAGGGCGTCCTGACTCCGCTCGGCGGGCCGCAGACATTTAGCGTAGAATCGCTGGGGCTGGCCACCCTGGCGGAAAAGGACCGTCAGGCCCTGCTGGCTTTCCAGAAGAAGGCCGGCGAACTGCAGCGGGCGATGATGGGAGCGGGAGCGGCCGCCCGGGAAGCGGCGGAGAGCCTGCGGTATATGAAGAAGGCCCTGATGCAGACGCCCAAGGCCGACCCGAAGCTTCTGGAGCGGGCGAAGGATTTGGAGAAACGGCTGCAGGATGCCATCCGGGTCCTCTGGTTTGACCGGACGGTCATGTTCCGAAACGAAGCCGCCTCTCCCGGATTGATGCAGCGGGTCGGCGACCGGCGCTCAACGACGTGTCCGATCACAGAAACGGCCAAGCGCGACTATGAAATCGCCGCCTCGGCCTTTGAAAAGCTGCTGGAGGAGATGCGCGTCCTCATCGACCAGGATGTGAAGAAGCTCGGCGACGACCTCGAGGCCGCCGGGGCGCCCTGGACCCCGGGCCGCCGCCTTCCGGTGTGGAAGAGAAAGTAATCGGCGTTCCTGCTATTTCCACACCTGCTTGAAGACGCGCAGGTAGTTTCCGCCGAGGATCTTTCGGATGTCGGCATCTCCGCGGCCCCGCTTTTTCAGCCCGGCGATGAGGTTCGTGACCTCCGGGTAATTGCTGAACCCGTCGACCATGCGCAGCGGCGAGCGGATGTTCGAGCTGATGTGCTTGTCGTAAGCTCCCGTGACATCCTTGTAAGCCGCCGCGCCCCAGAGGTCGGTCACATGCTCGGGATACGTACCGAGACTCATATCGGTCCCGATCCCGATGTTGTCGGTCGAACCGAGGATCTGGGCAACATAGTCAATCTGATCTATGAACTCCTCCAGCGTGGGCCTTCGGGTGTTTCCTTTTTTGAGGACCATCGGCCCCCAAGGAGACAGTCCGATGACGCCTCCTTTGGACGCGCAGGCTTTGATCTGCTCGTCGTCGATGTTGCGGGGATTCTCGGCCAGGGCCTTGACGCCGGAGTGGCTGAAAACCACGGGCTGCGCGCTGCGCTCGATGATCTCCAGGCTGGCCCGCCGGCCCAAGTGAGAACAGTCGAGAA
>Ga0154629_1006_pt3 | contig 14001 bp, 15 predicted proteins | sample Rifle2008BG13ft_FD_116058 | JGI IMG/M metagenome (GOLD analysis project Ga0154629, IMG submission 116058) | Candidatus Aminicenantes bacterium RBG_13_59_9 | reverse complement strand
GGAGGAAGGTCCTTTCTGTAGAGCCGCTCGTTGATGACGAGAATCCCGCTGGACCCCGGTCCGCCCAGGAACTTGTGCGGCGAGAAAAAGACGGCGTCGAAATAGGATTCCCTGTCCTTGTTCATGTTGATCTCGGCATAGGGGGCCACGGCCGCGAAATCGAAGAATACCGCCACGTTGTGCCGGTGGCAGATCTTCGCGACCTCGTAGACGGGCGTCCTGACGCCCGTGATATTCGACCCGGCGGAGAACGAGCCGAGCTTGACCCGCCCGCTGAACCGGGGGTCGGAGACTTTCGCTTCCAAATCCGGCAAATCCATTTCGCCCCGGCCGCTCAGCCGGACGACCACCACCTCGGCCAGGGCCTCTCTCCACATCAGCTCGTTGGTGTGGTGCTCGTAGGGGCCGATGAAGACAACGGGAGCGCCGCTCTTGGGGACCGACGGCCCCAGCCGCTCTTTGGTCAACGGAGGGATATAGACGCCGATGATTTCCTGGAGCTTCTTCAACGCGCCCGTCGAGCCGGAGCCGACCGGGAAAACCTTCCCGTTCTCCTGGGCATTGACCAGCGTCTTGATCCTCGCCACCGCCTGGTGGTAGAGATCCGTCAGGTATTTTCCGGAGTAATCGTCTTCTGTGTGCGTGTTGGCATAGGACTTCAGGATGCGGAGAAGCTTCTCCTCGATAAAACGGAGCCCGCGGCCGGAAGCCGTATAATCGGCATAGAATATGTTCCGGAGTCCGAAGGGAGTTTCAAAGACCAGGTCATTCCCCAGGATCTGTTCTCTGACTGTTTCCAGATATCTCTCATTCATCCCGGCACCCCTGTCCCGGGCCGATCTCTCCGGCTCCGCCGCGCTCCGCCGGGCCGCGGCCCGGGGGCATATTCTAGCACGTTTGTTGAAAATCGGGAGGGCTCTGGTATAATCGGGAATCCGTTCATGAGCCCCTTTCTCCGCCTGCTCGAAAACGAGGTCCAGATCGTCGCCCTTCTCTTCTTGGGGATTGTCTACGTTTTTCGAATTCTCTGGATCCTGCGGTTCAGGCCCCTTCGCGAAAGGACCCGGCCGGCGGGAAACGAAAGAAAGGGGATCACCTATTCCCTTCTGAACATCGCCATGCCCTGGTCCATGGAAGTCGTGCGCAAAAAGCCGGGATTCTACGTCCAGTTCGTCCTCTTCCATCTCGGCGTCGCCGCCGCCATCGCCGCCACCTTCATCATCCCCTACGGCCCGGGAGTCTTCCGGAGCAGGGCGATCGTGCTGATCTTCCAGGCCGTCATCGGGGCCGCCCTGGTGGTCGGCCTCATGAGGCTTTACCGCCGCCTGGAAAATCCCGTGGTCCGCCGGGTCAGCACGCCGGATGACTATTTCTCCCTGCTCCTGATGATCGTCTATTTCGCCGCGGCGATCCTGGCCGTCCCCAACCGCTTTGCCGAGGCCGAGTGGCCGCTCATCCTCTTCTTCATACTCACGGCCTTTTTCCTCATCTATGTCCCCTTCAGCAAAATCTCGCACTATCTATATTACCCGTTCGCCCGTTATCTCCTGGGAAAAACGCTCGGACACCGGGGCGTTTTGCCCGCAAAAAAAGCGAAGCAGGAGTCCGTCCTTGGGCCGCCCGAAAAATGAACCTCCTCCAGCTTTGAAGTCGCCCCTGGAGACAAAATCACAGGAGAAGGCGAATTCCGGCCGGCTGAGCTCCGTGGCCGAGGGGCGGCTGAGGCTCTATGATCCGCGGGCCGATAACGTCCGGAAATTTCTCGACCTTCTGGCGCGGAGAATCAACCGGCCGCTGGCCCTATCATTTTCCGCCTGCGTCCATTGCGGGCTCTGCCCCGAAGCCTGCCATTATGCCCTCGCCCGGCCCGATGACCCGACCATGACGCCGGTTTATAAAGCGGACCAGATCCGCCGGATCTTCAAGCGGCACAAGGATTGGACGGGCCGGATCATCCCCTGGTGGGTCCACGCGGCCTATCCCAAAGACGACCTGGACCTGAATCTCCTCAAGAACATCGTGTTTGGAACCTGCAGCGCCTGCCGCCGCTGCACGCTCAACTGCCCGATGGGGGTGGACACCGCGGCCCTGGTTCGATTCACCCGCGGACTGCTCACCGAACTCGGCATCATTCCCGAGGGAATCTTCAACGTCAACCGGGACCAGTGGGAAACCGGAAATCAGATGGCCGTCACGGAGGAGGACTATCTGGAGACGATCGCCTGGGTCCGGGACGATGTGGAGTCCGAGACCGGAATCCGGGGCATCGAGATCCCGGTCGACCGGCCGGACTGCGATTTCCTGTATGTCATTAATCCGCGGGAGATCAAATTCGACCCGCGCTCTCTCGGCGATGCGGCCAAGATCTTCCACCTCGCTGGAGAAAAGTGGACCCTGCCGAAGTGGGGCTGGGACATGACCAATTACGGCCTTTTTTCGGGGGACGACAAGCTGGGCGGTTATGTCGCCAACAATGTCTATCAGGCCGCGGCCCGGCTTCGTTCCGGCCGGATCGTCATCTCCGAATGCGGTCACGGCTACCGCTCCACGCGCTGGGAGGGCTTCAACTGGGCCGGACGCGACCAAAAGGGGCCGGTCGAATCCGTGATCATCACGCTGATCCGCTACCTTCGGCAGGTCCGCATTAAAGTCGACCCGGGCCGGAATCCGGAGCCGGTCACTTTCCATGACTCCTGCAATATCAGCCGCTCCGGGGACCTCGTCGAGGAGCCCCGCTGGATCCTGCGCCGCGCCTGCGCCGATTTCCGGGAGATGGAGCCGCACGGGCGGGACAACTTTTGCTGCACCGGAGGCGGCGGACTCCTGTCCACACCGGAATACCGGTCTCTGCGGCTCGAGGCGGCCGCGATAAAAGCAGAACAGCTCCGGGCGACAGGCGCCAAGATCGTCTGCACGATGTGCCACAACTGCGTCGACGGCCTGAGCGACGTCATAAAGCACTATAAATTGAACCTGAAGGTCGTCCAAATCCTGGAGCTCGTCTCCCGAGCGCTCGTCGGCGTCGATGTCAAAAATTGAACCCTGGCGCCTGAAAGAGCTCGCCCTGCTTTTGGACGAAATCAAGCTCATCCTGGAGTCGGGGGAAAACCCCGAATGGAGCAGAGTCTTCGAACACTTCGGCACCGAGCTGGAGATCCTCGGCTCGGCCAGGCCGGAAAACCAGGCCGGGCTGAAAAAACTCGTCCGCTCTATTCAATTGTGCTTGGATGCGGGAGGGGGCTTCTCCCGGCTTGTCCTTGAAGTCCCGGACTCAGACGAAGGGTCGGCGCTCAGCCTGAGGTTCGGCCGGCTGAGGAAAGCCCTGGCCAAAGCGGTCGACGACATCGGGGAGAGGATGGTCGAATACGTGCACTGATGTTCAGGCGCGGAGCAAACCAAAGCGCTTGATGGCCCGCAGCACGGCTAGGGGGACCCAAAGATGGTCCTCGAGGGTCGCCTTTTTGTTGCCGCACTCCCAGAAGCCCTGGCTGTTCTGCCTTTTCTGCAGCCAGGCGAGGCCCTTTTGAATGGTTTCGTTTTCGGCGCTGAACCCGACTTTGGAGAGGGAGTCCAGGCTGCCCAGGATATCGGTGTTCCAGAACGGATAGCAGATTTTCTCCCAATCGGAGGGATAGGTCCGGTCCTCGGTGACTTCATCGCAGAAAAAGCAGTTCAGCAGCTTCTCCCCCGCCCCCCGGGCCTCCTTGCTGCTCCTCCAGGTGGGGGATTCGGCAAAGGCCCGCAAGACCATCCCTGTCACATGATGCGAGAAAGGCTGCGATTTGCGCGGCTTAAAAGGCTTTCCCCTGGGGTTGGACCAGCCGGGCGCCGGCGCTTTCCCGGCGCCCTGAGACGGCCGCGGATGATAGAGCGCCCAGCCTCCGTCGCTCTGCTTGTTGGCCAGGATCCAGCGGAATCCTTTCTGCACTCGGCGGTCGCCGTCCAGCCCAAACAGGCAAAGCAGTTCCAGGGTAAGGGCATGGAACGTCGGGGTGTAGACGTTGAGCACCGTCCCGCGGAAATCCCCCTCCTTGGATTGGAGCATAAACAGAAAATCGAGGGATCGCTGGACGCCCTCCTCCTTGGCGGTACAGCCGTAGTCATAAAGACGGTACAGGTTTCTCAAGGTGTCCACCCGGTAGAGCGTCCGCTCCCAGTAGATGGGCGTATCCGATCGTTTTTCCCACCAGCTTCCATCCGGCTTTTGCGTTTCCAGGATGCGCACCCGAGCGGCGAACTTCCGCATGTTCTTGCCCTCGCGCTCAACGGGGACGTTCAAGATATCCTTTTTCAGCCAGAAAAGGATGGGGAGACTCCCCCTGGCCAGGAGGAATTCAATCGCCTTGGCGGTGTTGAACTTGATCATCATCGATGAGCGTCGGCCCGCGGCCGAGGGAGGCGGACGGGAATAACGGTCGGCTGGATAAGGGAGTGAAAACAAACTCTGCCCGACGGGGCTTTTGATGTGAACATATCTGCGAGCGAAGAAGTCTATTTTAGCCTAAATTCTCCAATTCTGTCAATTTCCGTCTCTCTCGGCCGCGGAACGATCGGGACCGCTGTCAAAACCGTTTGATTTTGGGCGAATGATTATCTAGTATAAGGCTTCTGTTCGAGAACGATCATAATGCCGCCTGGAAGAGGAGAGCGATCATGGACCGATTGATCTACCTGGACAACGGGGCCACTTCTTTCCCCAAGCCTCAGGAAGTCTACGAGTTCATGGACCGCTTCTACCGCAATTTCGGCGTCAACCCCGGCCGCTCCGGGTACGACCTCTGCCTCGAAGCGGGCGCCGTCGTCGAGGAGACGCGGAAGGAACTGACCCGCTTTTTCAACGGCACCGATCCCAACCGGCTGTGTTTCTCCTACAATTCCACGGATGCCCTCAACCTGATCATCTTCGGCCTGCTCCGGAAGGGGGATCACGCCGTGACCACGACCATCGAGCACAACTCGGTTCTGAGGCCGCTCTATCATCTCTTCAAAACCGAGGGGGTGGAGGTCGATTACGTGCCCTTCGACAGCCGCGGCTTCGTCGACCCCGACGATTTTCCGAGAAGGTTCAAGGCCAATACCCGGCTGGTCGTCGTCAACCATGCGTCGAACGTCATCGGAACCGTCCAGCCCGTGAAGGAAATCGGCCGGCACTGCCGCGAGAGGGGCATTCCGCTGGCCATCGATTCCTCCCAGTCGGCCGGCAAGATCCCCATCGATATCGAGGCGATGAACATCGACGTCGTCGCCTTTACCGGGCACAAATCCCTGCTCGGCCCGACCGGGATCGGAGGGTTGTATGTCCGAGAAGGCGTCGAGATCCGGCACACCCGCGCCGGCGGAACCGGCGTCCGCTCGGCCCAGCGCACCCATCTCGATGAATATCCCTATCGGCTCGAATACGGCACGCCCAACACGATCGGCATCGCCGGCCTGCAGGCGGGCCTGAGGTGGATCCTGAAGCAGGGCCTCGACTCCCTGCACCGGCACGAGATGAAGCTCACAACCCGGCTCCGCGACGGGCTGAAAACGATAGAGGGAGTGACTCTTTACGCCCAGGAAGACCTCTCCGGCCACATTTCCATCCTCCTCTTCAACGTGGACGGGCTGGATGCCGCCGACACCGCAACCATGCTGGACGTGGATCACAATATCGCCTGCCGATCGGGGCTGCACTGCGCTCCCTTGGTCCATGAACAATTGGGAACGGACAAGATCCATGGTGCTGTCAGGTTCGGGGTCGGGCCCTTCAACACGGAAGACCAAATAGAAAAGGCCATCCAGGCGGTCAAGGAAATCGCCGAATTCCAGAGAAAAAAGAAGGCGAGATAAAATAGGGTATCAGACACAGCCGTCGGGCTTGGGCAGCCCGGCGACTTTACAAGCCCCCTTGGCGGGTCCCGAGGGAAAAAGCTCGTAGATGGGCCTGAGGGGAAATCCCGTTGTCTGGCAGACCTTCCGGACCATGGGCGCCAGGTTGTTCTCGAGGAAATACTGTCGGATGTACCGGACGACCGCCCAATGCTCCTCGGTCAGCGAATCGATCCCCTCCTCCGCCCTGGCCAGAGCGGCCGCCACCTCTTCGGTCCATTCCTCCGGACGGGCCAGGAATCCCTCTTCGTTCAGGTCATAGGCTTTGCCTTGGACGACGAGCTGGGACATGATCATCTCCTTCGAAAGCGTCTTCGGTATCCTCGAGAAAAGCGGCCACCGGTCTTGCGAAAGGGCTCATTATAACACAGGCGGTCCGCCGGAAGGACCTACTTGGAAGAGGCCGCCGCAGGAAGGCTGACCCGGAAGGTCGAGCCCGCGCCCGGAGCGCTCTTGAGGTCGATCCGGCCGCCGTGGAGAAGGATGATATGCTTGACGATCGAGAGCCCGAGTCCGGTTCCCCCGCCCTTCCGGGAGCGGGATTTGTCGACCACGTAGAATCTTTCAAAAACGCGTCCCTGCTCCTCCTCGGGAATCCCGATGCCCGTGTCGGAGACCTCGATCGCGACGCCGCCCGGTTCTCTTGCGAGCGCCACATGGACTCCGCCCTTTTCCGTATACTTGACCGCATTGTCGACGAGGTTGAGGAGCAGCTGCTCCAAGCGGAACGGATCTCCTTCGACCGCGGGGAGGTCGGGGGCCGCATCCAGGGTGAGTTGGAGGTTTTTCTCCCTGGCTCTCGGCTCGAAGAGCTGGATCACATTCTCGGCGATCTCTTTCAGGCCGACAGACTCCAGGGACAGGGCGACGCCTTTCTCTTCCAGGGTGGCCAGGGAGATCAGGTCCTCCACGATCCGGATCAGACGGTCGGTATGGCGGATGATCGTCAGCACGTAGTTCCGTGTCTTCTCGTCCGCCGAGTCCTCCAGGGTTTCGGCATATCCCTTGATGGCCGTGAGCGGAGTCCGGAGCTCGTGGGCGACATTGAGAACGAAATCCTTCTTTATCCGGGCCAGGTTCTGGATCTCACTGATATCCTGGAGCGTGACTACGGCGCCATTCTGGGTCGGCAGAAAGGCCGCCCGGCAGAGGACGCTCTTCTCGCCGAAGCGGACTTCCTCTGTCAGATTGACCTTCTCTTCCTTGACCCGGCCGATGAGATCCACAAAGGCGGTCATCCGAACCACTTCCCAGAAGTATTTCCCTTCCAAAACATCGAGGCCGATCAAATCGCGGGCGCTCCGGTTGCTGAGCGTGATTCGGCCCGCCTGATCGAGGACGAGCAGGCCCTCCTGCATGGAGGCCATGATGTTGTCCAGCTCTTCCTTGCGCTTCTTGAGGTCGTCGAAAAGCGCCTTGACCTCCGCGGTCATGGCATTAAAACTCGCCGCCAGCTCCTTCCATTCATCGGCGCTCCGGACTCTGACCCGGGCCGAAAAATCGCCGGCGGCCACCTGACGTGAAGCCTTGATGAGCTGGCGCATCGGCCGGGTGAGACTCCGGGAAAAGAGGAAAGCGGCCAAAATGGAGAGGCCGATGAGGATGGCCACGGCCCGCCCGATATCCCTCCTGATGGCCTTGAGCAGGACCTCGATATCCCGCACGAACAGGCTGAGGCGGAGGACGCCTTCGATCCGCCCGTCTCGCTCGAGAGGCAGGGCGACATACAGCATCCGGGTTTTGAGGGTGCTGCTGTAGCGGAGCGAACGCCCGACCCGGCCGGCCAGGGCTTCGGAGATCTCCGGCCGGAAGCGGTGGCCTTCCATGGTAGCGGGATCCTGGTCTGAGTCCGCCTTGACGACGCCTTCGGGATCGATGACCGTAAGCCGAGCCCCGATCTTCTTCCCGTGTTCCCTAAGGAATCCCTCCAGCTCGGGGAGAAGATCTCTGTCCAGGTAGTCAAAGATGCGGACGTCCAGGGTCCGGCCGATGTTCTCCAGCTCCAGGGCCAGCGTATTCAGGTGATGTTTTTTGATCGTGCCGAAGGAGAACAACAGGAAGACAACGGCCAGGAGGAGGAGGAGGACGACAATGCCTCCGAAGACTTTAAAGAATATGCGCTTTTTCATGGCTCCAGCTTATACCCGACGCCTCGAACGTTCTTGATCCGGCTGGCGGCTTCCGGTCCCAGCTTCTCCCGGAGGTTTCGGATGTGGACGTCGACCGTCCGGTCCAGCACGATCTTTTCCTGACCCCAGAGATGGTCCAGGATCTGGTCCCGCGTAAAAACCCAGCCCCTCTTCGAAACGAGCAGCGTCAGGATGTTGAATTCCGCCGACGTCAATTCAACCGTTCGGCCCGTCACCCGGACCTCATGCCTGTCCAGGTCAATGGACAGGACGCCTGGGATGTCGATTTTGCGGGATTCTCCGGAGGCGCTCTTCCGGCGCAGGACCGCTCGCACGCGGGCGACGAGCTCCTTGGGCGAGAACGGCTTGGTCACATAATCGTCGGCCCCGAGCTCCAGGCCGACGACCTTATCGGATTCGTCTCCCTTGGCCGTGACCATGATCACGGGGACGGAAGCCCACTCGGGCTTACTCCGAAGGAGCCGGAAGACCTCCAGCCCCTCGACATCGGGAAGCATGAGATCGAGAAGCACCAGGTCGGGCAAGAGTTTCTCGAGCGAGTCCAGAAACCTCCGGCCGCCGGGATATCCCTCCGCCCGGTAGCCCGCCTTCCGGAGATGCAGGGTGATCAGATCGACAATATCCGGCTCGTCGTCAACGACGGCAATGAACTCTCTCATCGGATTAAGCCCGCTCATTATACCTGTCCCCAAAAACAAATGACAGGCCCGCCCCTGCGGTGATAGGCAGCCGCGGGCCGCCGCGGGGACTAGAGCCGGCTGTTTCCCCAGCCTATTTGGGTGTACCGAGGGCGGCCAGCTTGCCCTCGAGCTCCCGGATCCTGTTCTGCATCTCTTCCCTTCGTCCCCGCCTCCTCATGAACAGCATCCGGGCCAGGATCCCGGCCGCGGCCAACAGAATCAGCACGCTGAGGAGGGAGGCATTGAGGAAAGGAACCCTCAGGCCATGAAGGTTGATGACACCGACGTCCGAAAGATAGGATAGAATGCTCAAAACGGCCAAACCCAGAACCCACCAGATCATAACGTCCTCCTTGGTCACATTTTCCGTCAGACCGGCGCGAGAAGGCAACAGAAATTTGCATATAGACGGACGGGGAAGTGGATTTCAACCCAAAAGAGGGGGACGAAGGGGCCTCTATCTTTTCCCGGCTTTGGCGGCGGCCTCGCGGCGGATCTCCTCGATGTGGTGCTTGATCGTCTTGCCGATGACAAGGTAGATGACATCCTCTCCGATATTGGTGGCGTGATCGGCGATCCGTTCGAGGTGGCGGCCGATGAGGATGAGGCCGACCGCCCGGTTGATGGTCGCCGGGTCGTTCATCATGTAAGTCAGGAGCTCGCGAAAGACCTGGTCGTTGAGCGAATCGACTTCGTCATCCCTCTCGCAGACAGACCGGGCCAGCTTCTCGTCGCGGTTGACAAAAGCGTTGAGCGCGTCCTTGACCATGCCCTGGGCCAGGGAAGCCATCCGGGGGATATCGATGAGCGGCTTGAGCGGGGGCTGCTTGAGCAGCTCCACCGAGACCTCGGCGATATTAACCGCCAAGTCGCCGACGCGCTCCAGGTTGCTGCCGATTTTCATCGCCGAGGTGATGAAGCGCAGATCGCTGGCCACCGGCTGGCGCAAGGCCAGAAGGCGCATGCACAGCTCGTCAATCTCGATCTCCAACAGGTTGACGTTCCCCTCCCGCTTGAAGACCTCCTGAGCCAGGGCTTCTTCTCTTTCCTTGAGGCTTCTGACGGCCAAGGCGACAGACTCTTCGGCCAGCCGGGCCATGTGCAGCAATTTTTCGTTGAGAGCGCTGAGTTCCGCGTCGAATTGTCTTTCCATCGTCTTCTCCTCGGCCGGCTCGTCCATTACCCGAATCGGCCGGTGATGTAATCCTCGGTCAGTTTGTTGGCCGGGTTGGTGAATATTCTCTCTGTTTTATCGAATTCAATCAAGTCCCCCAGCATCATAAAGGCGGTGAAATCCGAAACCCGGGCCGCCTGCTGCATATTGTGCGTGACGATGACGACCGTGTAGTCTTTCTTCATCTTCATGATCAAGTCTTCGATCTTGGCCGTGGCGATCGGGTCGAGGGCCGAGCAGGGCTCGTCGAAGAGGATCACCTCCGGGTCGACGGCCAGGGCCCGGGCGATGCACAGGCGTTGCTGCTGGCCGCCGGACAGAGCGAAAGCGTTCTCCCGGAGACGGTCCTTGACCTCGTCCCAGAGCGCCGCTTCGACGAAACTCTTCTCCACGATCTCCTCGATCTGCGCCCGCTTCTTTCCGTTATTGATCCTCAACCCGTAGGCGACATTATCGAAGATCGACTTGGGGAATGGATTGGGCTTCTGGAAGACCATCCCAACGTTCTTTCTCAATTCGACGACGTCGACTGCCGTTGAGTTGATGTTGATTCCGTCAAGGAGGATCTCTCCTTCCGTCCGCGTCCCGGCGATGACGTCGTTCATCCGGTTGAGCGTCCGGATGAAGGTCGACTTGCCGCAGCCGGAGGGCCCGATGATGGCCGTCACCCGGCGGTCGGCGCAGACCAGGTTGATGTTCCGGAGCGCCTGTTTGGAGCCATAAAAGAAGTTCAGGTTCTTCGTTTCAATCTTGGGTTGGGTATCCATGTTTTCACCTGTTTCACCACCGGCGTTTGCGCCTCAATCGATAGCGGATGACGATCGCCGTCATGTTCAGGCCGAGCACGAGGACGATCAAGACCAGAGCTGTGCCGTAAGCCAGCGGCCTGACTTGTTGAATGGCGTGGTGCTGAGTGGCCATGATATAGAGATGATAGGGCAAGGCCATGAACTGGTCGCTCAATGACTGCGGAAGGTAGGGAAGATAAAAAGCCGCTCCCGTAAACAGGATCGGCGCGGTTTCCCCGGCCGCCCGGGCGAGCCCGAGGACTGTTCCGGTCAACATTCCCGGCACGGAGTAAGGCAGCACATTCGTCCGGATGGCCTGCCACTTGGTCGCCCCAAGAGCCAGCGCGCCTTCACGGTAGGAGTTCGGGATCGTTTTCAGGGCCTCCTCGCTGGCCGTGATCGTCCAGGGGAGAGTGAGCAGGCCGAGCGTCAATCCTGCGGACAGGATGGAGGTCCCAAACCTGAGGACATTGACGAATAAGATGACACCGAAAAGCCCGTAGACGATGGAGGGAACGCCGCTGAGGTTGCGGATGGACAGCCGGATGATCCTCGTCAACCGGCTTTGTTTGGCATATTCATTGAGGTAAATCGCCGCGAACATCCCGAACGGGATGGCCAAGACGGCCGTCACGATCGTCACCAGGAAGGTTCCCATGATCGCCGGGAAGATGCCGCCCTCAGTCATGCCGCGCCGCGGGGGCTGGCTGAGGAATTCCCAGGAGATGGCCCCTCCCCCCTTGCGGCCGATATCATAAAGAAAGATGAGAAGAACGGCGAGGACAGTGTACAGGCATACCCGCAAAAGGAAGAAGGCGATGAACTGGACGACCTTCTTCTTTTTCATAGCTCCCTCTGCTGGTATTTGTTCAGGATGATATCGGCGATCATGTTGACGATGAAGGTCAGGATGAAAAGGACAAGGCCGATGGCAAAGAGGGCATAATAATGAGTTGTGTAATAGGGCACCTCGCCCAGCTCGATGGCGATGTTAGCCGTCATGGTCCGGACAGAATCAAGGAAGCCATGCGGAAAGGAGCGGGCATTCCCCGTGGCCATGAGGACGGTCATGGTTTCGCCGATGGCCCGGCCCATCCCGAGCATGAAGGAGGCGATGATCCCGGAGAGGGCGGCCGGAATCTTGACCCGGGCGAGCGTCTGCCAGCGTGACGCTCCCAAAGCCAGAGAGGCTTCGGCGTAGGCGGAGGGGACGGCGTTCAGAGAGTCCTCGGAAATGCTGATGATTGTCGGCAGGGCCATGATGGCCAGCAGGAAACTTCCGTTCACGGCGTTCAGGCCGTGCCCGGTACCGAAGATCTTGGCGATCATGGGCCCGAAAAGAACAATCCCCAAGAACCCGGTCACGACCGAGGGAATGCCGGCCAGGATCTCGACGATAGGTTTGACTATTTCCCGCACTTTCCAATGGGCCACATCGGAAAGATAAGCAGCCACGCCCAGCCCGACCGGGATCGCGATCACCAGAGCCCCGGCGGTACACATCAGGGTGCTGACAATCATGGACAAGAGCCCATATTCGGCTTTTTCCGGGGAAGTCGGATCCCAGGTTTTCTTACCGAGGAATTCCGTCAGGGAGATTTCCCGGAAGGCCGGGATAGCCGTATACACCAGGATGGCAAAGACCCCGACGAGAACGATGATTGCCAGGACGCCGTTGGCGAAAAAGAAAAATTTGACCGCCGTTTCCTTGGACCCGGCCAGGGTTCTTTTCTTGTACAGAGACCGGGGCGCCGAGGCGGCCCGGACAGGTCCCGGGAGGTCTCCGACCTCCCCGCCCCAAATCTTATCGATGAGGCTGGAAACCCATAAGGCGGACACTATCCATCGCCCTTTTGTCAACCCTTTCATCGTCGCTCCCCTCATAGGAATTCAAACCCTAGAAAATCCCCTCCCGGACGACAGGAGAACCGGGAGAAGCCGGCCGACTATTGCGGCCCGGCTTCTTCCCGGCACATCCTGGTATCTCTGAGGGGACTTACCTTAAGTTCTTTTCGTTCTGCTCTTTGTGCTTGGCCCCTATGGTAAAGAAACCCTCTCGTTCCACGATCTTCTGGCCCTCGTCGCCCGTCTCGAAACGGATGAAATCGGCGATGGCGACCGAAGGTTTGCCGCTCGACGCTTGATAGAGCGGCCTGGCCACCGGATAGTTGCCGCTGTCAACCGCCGCCTTGTCCAGAGGCGAAAAGGCCTCTGACTTCGCATCCTTGGCGATGTTCAGGACCTTGAGGCCTTTCCGGACCTTGCCGTTTTGATCGAAGAGATAGCCCACACCGACGTACCCAACTCCACCCTCATCCTGGAGGATGCCTTCGATGATCTGAGCGTTACCGTTCATCTCTTTCATATCGGTCGAGTAGTTTTTATTCCCCAGCACATGCTCCTGCATGAAGACATAGGTGCCGGAATTGGACTGCCGGCCATAGAGCGAGACCTTCTTGTCCGGTCCGCCCACGGCCTTCCAGTTCTTGATTTCCCCGCGGTAGATCGCGCCGAGTTCGGCCATGGTCAGCTTTTCCAGCGGATTGCTCTCATGAACGATGACGCTCAGGCCGTCGATGGCGATGACAAAGAAACGAGGCTGAACACCCTTCTCCCAGGCCTGGTCGATTTCTTTCTGTTTCCATTCGCGGGAATGGTTGGCGATGTCGCAGGTTTGGTTGATGATCGCCGTGATCCCTGTGCCCGACCCCCCACCGAGGACTGCAAGCGCCGTGCCGGGGTTCTTGGCCATGTACTCCTCGGCCAGGATCTGCGCAAGGTTGACCATCGTGTCCGACCCTTTGATCTGAATCATTTTCTTTTGGGCCGGGGCCGACATGAGAAGCATGGCCATGACGGCCAGGCTCACACTGACTGCGATGAAGAGTTTTTTCATTGTTTTTCTCCTTTCTTTTTATGATTTTGTCATGGAGGTGACAGTCATGACGTCGCCGCGTTTCCCTTCTTAGAATGAGAGGAAGAAGGTCAGGTTGAAAATCAGGTCGCTTTTCATTCCTGAATTCGCATAGGAGCGAATCCAGATGTTCGGCTGGAGCCGCATGCTCTTGTGGACGGGCGCCCAATCGAGGCCGGCGATGACAAGACTCATCTCGTCGTCGCTGGACTTGCTGTTTGGTTCGTAGCTGTCGAACCTGGCGAACAAGGACAAAACGTCCGGCTTGACGCTGTAGCGGCCGAAAATGGAAAGTCCGGAGACATCATATCGGGCCGCGTCAACGGTCGAGTACTTATCATTCTGATAAACGACATACTCTGCACCCAGGACGAGGTTCTTGACCATCTCGACGAAGCCGTCGATCTTATAGGTCCTGGCCGAGTTG
>Ga0154629_1008_pt6 | contig 14909 bp, 11 predicted proteins | sample Rifle2008BG13ft_FD_116058 | JGI IMG/M metagenome (GOLD analysis project Ga0154629, IMG submission 116058) | Candidatus Aminicenantes bacterium RBG_13_59_9 | reverse complement strand
CGAATACGCGGTCCGGGTCACCCTGGCTGCGGAATCGGCGCCGCAAACCACCGGAGCCGCAGCGGTCTGGACCAACCTGACGGATGTCTCCTCCCGGACGGTCATCGATGACTTCCAAATACAATCCCTGCCCTCGGCCAATAACATCTGGTCCCTTATCGAGAACCAGGATTTTTCCGCCACCACCAATCGGATCGATGTCGGCGGCGTTTGGGCGAGCTTGCCGGCCCTCTGGAGCTCCCGGGGCAGCGTCTCCCGGACGCAGAGCTCCTATTTAATCGACGGGCTGGAGGCGACCGATCCCTACATAACAGGAACACCCCTCTTCCATCCGGATCCAGAGGCCTTCGAGTTCATCGTCCATCGAAACGGCCGTCACCCGGCCTCATCCCTCTCCCCGGGAGGGACTCTCGACCTTGTTCCCAAGCAGGGCGGCGACCGTTTTCACGGTGCGCTCGGCGCTTATATCACGGCACCTGGGATGGCATCGGATTCGGTCCCGACGAGACTTCACGACGAAGGTCTCCATGAAAGAACCCGCCTCAACTCTTTGGCGGACTATCACGCCCAGGTTTCCGGCCCCATCGTTCCCCGGAAGCTCCACGTCTTCGCTTCCTTCTACCGCCTCAACATCAACCGGGATGTGTCCGAATTCGAGCCCGACGACAAGGGGACCGTCTCTTCGGCCCTGGTCAACCTCACCTTCAGGCTGGGCCCGGGCTCCTTCCGTCTCTTCTGGACCGGTCAGGCCGTCCATCATCCCACCCTCGGCGCCGCCCGCAAGACGCCGATCTCCGCGACGCTCAACAGCAAGAACCTCTATAACGTAGTCCAGGCTGTCTGGGACGTATCTTTCTCTCCTAGGCACCAATTCGAATTCGCGGCGGCGTTCAACAAAGGGAATATCCATTCGCAGTTCCAGGGCGGCATCAACGAGCCCCATGGCGAGGAGGTTTTCCGCCGTATCCCCACGGGGGCCGCGTCCTCGGCCGGGCGCTCTGACCGGACGACGGCCGTCCTCCGAGGAAAAGGGCAGTCGCTTTTCGGACGACCGTCCGGCCTCCGCCACCGGATCGACTACGGGATATCCCTGCGCCGGGCGGCATCATCTACGAAAGAGGAGATTCTCGATAATATCCACCTCCATTATCTGGGAGATGTGCCTTTTGAAGTCGTGAAGTTCAGAACCCCCATCGACCACAAGGAAGAATCCTTCGAGACCCATCTCTTCGTCGAAGACCAAATCCTCTTCCGGAATCTGGCCTCTTTCTCGTTGGGGGTCCATGTCGCCTCGGCGCGCGCCCAAGCCCATCAGATCGGGTCGGCTTCCGGATTGGAGGGTGGAAAAATCCATTGGCTCAATGCGGCCCCGAGATTGGCCTTCGCCCTTCCCGTCGGAAGCGACAAATCCCTGACTTTCCGGGTTTCGGCGGGCCGCTACTACTTCCACCTCCCCCTTCAGTACCTGACCTACGGGAATCCCCAGGCCTGGGGAGGACTCGCCTATCCCTGGACAGATGGGAATCATGACGGGAGATACCAGCCGGGCGAGGAGGGAGAATTGTGGCGGCGGGAGGGGCCCCTCTACGCCGGAATCGACGCCGAGCTCAAGAGGCCTTACACCGATGAGTACGCGGTGTCTTTGACCAAGGTTTTCGGGGGCCGCGTTTTTCTGACCCTCGCCGGGTTCTACCGCGAAACGCGAAACCTGGTCGAGACGCTCAACATCGGCGTCCCCCTCACCGCCTACAGTCATGTCGATCTCTACGACCCGGGAGACGACACCATCCCGGCGACTCACGACGACCTTTTCCTGACGGTCTATAACCAGGACAGAGAGACTCTCGGGAAAGATTTTTTTAGCCTTACCAACCCGGACTCAGGGAGCCGGGTCAACCGGTATCGCGGACTCGACCTGACCCTGGTCAAGAAATCCGGATCCACCGTATTCTTTCTAACCGCCACGGCCACTGAAGCCATCGGGACTTCGAGCCCGGGAAACACCGAGTACGAGAATGACGATGGAGTCATCGGGGCCCTTTATGACAACCCCAACGCTTTTATCTTCTCCAAGGGAAGGCTGCGCTTTGACCGGGCCTATACGGCCCGGCTCGGAGTGAGCTTCTCCTTGCCCTTCGGTTTCCGCCTGGCCGGGCTGGCCAAATACTATGACGGCCAGCCGTTCAGCCGCAAGATCATCGTCACGGGGCTCAACCAGGGCCCCTTCTATGTCCAGGCTTTTTCCCGCGGCGTGGCCCGCTACGAATTCAACATGACCGTCGACCTGCGGCTGGAAAAGGTCATCCCCATGGGAGGATCCCGAGGCCGGATATTTGTCGACGCGTACAACGTCTTCAATTGGGCTCTGGCGACTCAGGAGTACGAATGGACAGGGCCGGAATTCCTGCTGCGGAACGCTACCGAAGTCCAGTCTCCGCGGGTCCTCCGCGTCGGGGTACGGTATGAATTTTAAAAAGGCTATAAAGGCGATCGGAATTATAGGAATTGTCGGGCTACTCCTCCCGCTGCTTTTTCCTGCGGTCCTGTCCGGCTATGAAATCTTCATCTACCGGCGCTTCGACCTTCGGGAAAACCTCCTCGATCAAAAGAAGATCACTCTGCACGGTGAGCTCTTCGCCCAGCTGCTTTCCCCATCCACCTTTCCGAGCTATAACGACCTCAGCGGCGAAGAGGACCGCTGGAACTTCGGCTTCCATAACTACCTCCTGATCACACCGACGACCCTCCTTCACGCCCAGCTCGTCACCCACGACAAGGGGGGGGAAAGAACGAAGTTCGACTGGCACTTCTCGCTGCGGCAGCAAGTAGTCCGCGGCCTGACCCTTGAACTCGGCCACGATTCCGACCACGACTCGGACCACACCAGCCGGCTCGTCGGCCGGCCCTATTACACGAACCGGAATTACTTTGGGATCTATGCGCCTTGGGAAGGCGGGACTTTTGTCATCGAGCCCTTCTTCCGCCTTTTCCACCACACCAACCAGAGACCCTATCTCGACTTCTCGGGGGAGAAGCTCAAGCAGGAGCTCGGCCTGCGGGTCGGGGCGGCGCTCGGCGAGGCGGCGAGCCTCAGCTTTCAGGTCATCGGCCAGTCCGGCCGGGTCTTCGGCCGGAGCGAAGTCTGGCTGGCCGACCTCGTCTTCCGCGTCCGGCTGGCCGGATGGATCGAAGCCACCATGGGAGGGGGGATCTGGTCGGACGTCCTGACCAGCCCGCTTGGCAATAAACAGACTTTTTATAAAATGATTTGGGGAATAGCCGTTCCTTTCTAAAAAGGAGGACGCATGCTTTCGAGCCCTGAAAAAGTCCTGTTCTCGTTCGTCATCCTGGCCACCGTCGGCGCCTTTGTCATCCCGGTTTACCTCCGTCTTCAAATCCTCAGGCGGGGGAAGCCGGAGTTTCGGGCCGGCGACCTCTGGCGCCGCCTGGTGGATACCGTTGCCAAGGTCGTCTTCCAAAGATGCACGCTCAAGGACGAAAGGGTGTTCACCGGCATCATGCATGTCTTCATCTTTTACGGCGCCCTGACCTTCGACACGATGACGATTAACCACACGCTGGAAGGATATTTCGACACGTTCTATCTTTTCGGCAACGGAGGCTTCGGACTCCTCTTCTCTCTCGCCATCGACGTTTTCGCGGCGCTCGTCCTCGTCGGCGTGGCTTTTTTCATCGTCCGCCGCTTCCTCGTCCGGCCGAAGGCCTACCGGACGACACTGCTCGACTCCGGCCTCATCTATATCCTTCTGATCACCGTCACCCTGAGCTATCTCTATTTCGAGGCCTTTGCCGTCGCTTCTCATCCCGAGAGCGTCCGCTGGTCATTCCTGGGGAAGACGCTGGCCGCGGGTCTCGCCGGCCTGCCGGCGGGCACACTGGCTCTTCACCTTAAGATCTCCTGGTGGCTTCACATCCTCATCGTCTTCGGGTTCGTCGCCTATGTCCCCCATTCCAAGTATTTCCACATGTTCACCGGACCGGTAAACGTCTTCTTCAGGCGGCCGGGATCGAGCCGCGAGATCGCGCCGCTCGACATTGAAAAGTCCGAAGTCTTCGGCCTGGAGAAAGCGGCCGACCTGACCTGGAAAGACGGCCTGGACACGTTCGCCTGCATGGAATGCGGCCGTTGCCAGGACGCCTGCCCGGCTTTCGCCAGCGGCAAACCCCTTTCGCCGAAGATGATCCTGTTCAACCTGGAGAAGCATCTGCTTGAACACAGGCGGAAGCTGGTCGCCGGCAAGCGCGATGACCTCCCTCCGCTCTTTCCTAATGTCCATACCGAGGGTGAGATATGGACATGCACGACCTGCGGGGCCTGCCAGCACGTCTGCCCTGTCGAAATCGAGCATATCCGGAAGATCGTCGGCGTCCGGCAGAGCGAAGTCCTGATGCAGAGCCGGTTTCCCCAGGAGCTCAATGCTTTCTTCCGGAACATGGAAACCAACTCCAATCCCTGGGGGATCGGATTCTCCAAGCGCGCCGATTGGGCGGCCGGCCTGGATGTCCCCTTGATGGCGGAGCGCGGCTCGGCGGATGTCCTGCTCTGGGTCGGCTGCGCCGGCTCCTATGATGAAGAGGGGATGCAGATCGCCAAGGCAATGGTGACGATCCTGAAGAAAGCGGGCAGCGACTTCGCCATCCTGGGAGCGGAAGAAAAATGCTGCGGCGACTCGGCCCGGCGGCTGGGGCAGGAGTATCTCTTTCAAACTTTGGCCGCCGAGAACGCCGGCCTTTTCCTCCAGTATAACATCAAGAAAATACTCACTTTCTGCCCGCACGGGTATAATACCTTCAAAAACGAATACCCCAGGCTCAAGGGGCTCCTGGCCGGCATTCCGGAAAAGGATCAGGAACGGCTGGCTGATATCGAGGTCATCCCTCACGTCGCTTTTCTGCGGGAACTGATCAAATCGGGACGGCTGAGGCTCAGGGCAAGCGGCCTTTCGCGGTTGACCTACCATGATTCGTGCTATTTCGGCCGTCACAACGGATTGATCGCGGAGCCGCGGGAGATCATCGCCTCGCTCGGACCGCGGTCGTTCGCCGAGCTCAAGAATAACCGCCAGCACAGCTTTTGCTGCGGCGCCGGCGGGGGCTTGATGTGGACGGAAGAAAAGCTCGGCCAACGTATCAACCATCTGCGGACAGACGAAGTCGTCTCTTCCGGAGCCGAGGTCGCGGCCACGTCCTGCCCGTTCTGTCTGAATATGCTCAAGGACGGACTCAAAGACAAAGGAAAAACAGACGTCAAGGTCAAGGACCTGGCCCAGCTCGTTGCCGAGTCGCTCTGATTCCGGGGACAGCAACTGTAATTCTAGAGGACTAATTCCGGGGACAGCAACTATAATTCCGGCACCGAATTTCTAGAGCCTCGAGAGCCAGGCCAAAGGGATAGAGGATAATCCCTTGGAAGTTCCGGGGAAACCACCCTATCTTGACAGCTCTAGACAGCCGAACCGCCAACGGGCAAGACGACTCTAGGCTGCTATTTTCTTAGGCTTGGGTCCTGACTTCTGTTTTCTCAGAATTCGTCCGGTTAGGAGCTCAAGTCGAGAGACGAACGCTTCGTCCCCCAAGGGACGTCCCGTCGAAGTATGACGGGCTATGACTTCTTTGTCTTTGGCATCATCCTCAGCAAGATAGGCAGACCAATCCTCAATCCCGAGAATTATGGAATTCCGCGAAAGGAGAGGATTCCTCGTTTTTAAAACATGCGCCTCGGCGCTCGACCAACGATAGTCCTCGGGCTTGCGCACCAACTTGGCTCGGACAGGATTTTTCTCAACATAGCGGACGGCCCTGTATAGATATTCATCGCTGAGCGGCACGGAGAAGAACCGACCCTGCCAAAGGTAGCCTCTCCAATTTTCCCGAAAATGAATCATCCGGGTGTAGTTCTTGTGTGCGCCCCCCATGGCTCGGGCGAGACCCACTACATCATGCGGGATAGCGACAAAATGGACGTGATTGTCCATCAGACAATAGGCGATAACATCGATTCCGGCTTTCTCGGCGTGGTCTGAAAAGATCTCTATGTATGACTCTTTATCCTGATCGCTGAAGAAGACGGCTTGCCGCCTATTCCCTCGCTGAACGATATGGTGGGGACACCCGGGGACGACGACGCGCGCTATGCGGGACATCTGCGTAACGTAAGCCATAATCTATTCAAGAGATTGGATCTGTTTCATTCAATAAGGACGGTCTGGAACGGGAATATTCTCAAATGGACTAATGGGCCCGGATTGTGGCCCGAAGAAAAGGGGAGTTTCCAGACGGGCATTAACGAATTACGGTTGATGTCCCCGGAATTTCCTACCCCGAAAATCTTTACACTTGGAAAAGGGCGGAATACATTAAAACCAGAGGGCCAGAATGGAGGAAATGAAGACTGGGTTTATTCTTGGGATAGCCCACGACCTGAAATACGGTCCCGTATCAGTCCGCTTCTTCCTCTAGGATGATCAGGTCCTGGGCCTCGTCCCGCCGGACCGAGTATCGACGCGCCTTTTCGCAAGGTATCCCGTAATGTCCCGTAAATCCGCGAACGAAGATGCTCGCCCCGGCTGCCTTCTTGATGAGCTTCGCCGCTCCCTGCTCCCTCTTCGTCCCCGTGAACTTAACGCCTATCTGCTTCTTGTCCTTGTCGTGCGGTCCATGACGGCATCGGAAAGGGTCGCGCTTCCCAGACGGTCATGCCAATCGGCGACGGGGATTTGTGTCGCGAGCAGGGTCGAAGCCCGTCCGTAGCGGTCCTCCAGGGCAAATTCCGGGGACATTAACTATAATTGCCTAGCGGAAATATCGATGACACCTGCCTTAAGGAAGATATCGATTTTCTTTGGTTAGATCTCCCCGCCTCGAGTTTCAGATCACATGCCCGCGGGGAATTATGGTTAGTGTCCCCGGAATTAAGAGAGGATTTCCCGGCAGGCCGAGATAGCCCGGTCGACGTCCTCATCATCGATATCCTTGTGAGCGACCATGCGGACGCCGCCGAAGGGCGCCAGTGCCAGAACGCGCCGCTTCTTTAGCTCCGCAAGGAAATCGCCGATCGTGACGCGAGGGTGGGACAAACCGAAGATTATGATGTTGGTTTCGACTTCAGAGGGATCGAGGCTGACGCCGGGAAGGCCGGCGATGGCCTGGGCCAGCTTTTTGGCCCGGGCATGATCGTCGCTGAGCCGGCCGGGCATCTCGGTCAGGGCGATAATTCCCGGAGCAGCCAACACTCCGACCTGCCTTAACCCGCCGCCGAGCGCTTTTCGGATTCTCCGGCCATACTCGATGAAATCACGCGGACCGACGAGCATCGACCCGACCGGCGCCGAGAGCCCCTTGGAGAGGCAGAACATCACCGAATCGGCTAACGCTGCGTAATCCTTCACCGGAACACCCGAGGCCGTGCTGGCATTGAAGATCCGTGCTCCGTCCATGTGCAGTCGGCACCCGTGCCGGTCGGCGACGGCGCGTAGCGCCTTCAGGTTTTCCAAAGGCAGCACGGCTCCGCTCCAATTATTGTGGGTGTTCTCGACACAGATCAGCGTTGTCTGCGGGGTGTGGACCGAAGCCAGGCGAATGCCGACCTCGACCTCCTCCGGGTCCATGACTCCCCTTCTTGAGGGGACGGGCCTCGGAGTCACCCGGGAGATGAAGGTTAAATGGGTGGATTCCATGTTGTAGATATGAGCCCGGGACTCGACGATCACCTCTTCGAGCTCATGGGTCCAGGCCTTGACCGCCACGCAATTCCCCATCGTCCCCGATGGCACAAATAGCGCAGCCTCTTTGCCCATGATGGCGGCGGCCAGCTCCTCGAGCTTCTGGACAGTCGGGTCATCGCCCAGCACGTCATCACCGACGACCGCCTCGGCCATGGCCCGCCTCATCGCCGGGGTCGGCCGGGTGACCGTATCGCTCCGGAAATCGGATATCTCACTCATTGTCGGTGTCTCCTCTGGACTCTAAATAATTATGGAATCCCCATTATATTTAAATGACTGCCCCTCCACAACGAAAACCGCCAAGGCAAGGCCGAAGCTCGCTCCTGACTCCAGCCGCCATAGCCTCATCAAGATCACTTTGGCCAAAATTGAGGGCACAAGATGGCCGCACGCGCAAGAAAGACTGGAATTATGGTTGCTGTCCCCGGAATTCGTCCCCGGAATTCCGGAATTCTGCCGGAATAAGCGAAACCTAATCCGTGTTTACTTCGTTCCTAATATATGGTATCTTAGTGTCGAATTCAGAAGCCTGGAGTGTCCGAATCCCGCGGTGTCCATAATATGCCGGTTAGAAAAACGCTGGCTTATGTCCAGTTTTTCCTCCTTTTTCTGATCGTCTTCCTCGCCTCCGCAGTGTTTTCTTCCCGTCTCATCCAAAGAGGGGAGATCGTCTCCGTGCCCGATGTCTCCGGGAAGACCCTGGCCGAGGCGGAAAGGGACCTCGCCCGCAAGAGGCTGGCCCTCCTGGAGAAGGGCGTCGAATTCAGCGACCGCCAGGAACGCGGCAGGATCATCTCCCAGGAACCCGCGGCCGGGTCGAAAGTCCGGGTCAACCGTCCCGTCCGTGTCCTGGTGAGCGGCGGCAGCGAGCTCGTCGAGATCCCCGGGCTCGTCGGGCGGAGCCTGGAAGCGGCCAGCAAAGTGCTCAGTGAAAACGGCTTGCAGCGGGGTCTGATCTCCCAGATCCATACCCCCAAATACGCGGCCGGCCGAATCATCGCCCAGGAGCCTGTGCCGGGGGAACAGAGGATCAAACGCACCACCCCGCTCAATTTTCTGGTCAGCCAGGGAGAGATCGAGCCGCGGTTCCTGATGCCCGACCTCATCGGCCGGGAAGCGTCTCCCTGCCTGTCCCGTCTCAAAGAGAAGGGCTTTAAGGTCGCCGACGTCCGTTATTCCTATTATCCGGGGCTTGACTCGGGAATAGTCATCGGGCAATCTCCACCTCTGGGCTCCGCCATCGCCAAACGGAGCCTGATCACCCTGGAGGTCAGCCGATGATCCGTCTCGCACCCTCCATCTTGTCGGCGGATTTTTCCCGGATCGGCGAGGCCGTCCGGATGGCCGAGGAGGCCGGGGCCGATATGATCCATCTCGACGTCATGGACGGCCATTTCGTTCCCAACCTGACGCTCGGGCCCCAGGCCGTCTCCTCGATCAGAAAAATCACGAGGCTCCCGATCGACGTCCATCTGATGGTCGAAAACCCCGGCTTTTTCATCCCTCTCTTCCGCGAGGCCGGAGCCGACTGGCTCTCGATCCATGTCGAGGCCTCGGTCCATCTCCATCGCGATATCTCCCTGATCAAGGAGCTCGGCGGCAAGGCGGGAATCGCCCTCAACCCGGCCACCCCGATCCACGCCCTCACCGATATTCTCAAGGAGCTCGACTACATCCTGGTGATGTCGGTCAACCCGGGTTTCGGGGGGCAGAAATTCGTCGAGTCCACGCGCCGAAAGATCCGGCAGCTACGGAGTTGGATCGGCGGGCAGAACCTCCGAATCCCCATCGAAGTGGACGGGGGGGTCGGACCGGCCAACATGGAAAGCCTGATCCAGGAGGGCGCCGAGATCCTGGTTGTGGGAGCGGCTATTTTCGCCGCCTCCAACCCGGCGCAGGTCATCGCCCGGCTGAAGGAAATTGCCGCCCGGGGAAACCTCCAATGAACGCGCTGGTGACGGGCACCGCGGGGTTCATCGGGTCTCATCTCAGCCGCCGGCTCCTCCGGGAAGGCGCCCGCGTCATCGGCGTCGATTCCTTCACCGACTTTTATCCGCGCTGGATGAAAGAGCGCAACCTCGCTCCTCTCGCCGGCGATCGGAATTTCGAATTCCTCCCCCAGGACCTCCTCGACCTCGATTTGGACGGCCTCCTCTCCCGGGTCGAGGTCGTCTATCATCTGGCCGCCCAGGCGGGCGTCCGCTCCAGCTGGGGGGAGAGCTTCTCCGTTTATGTCCAGCAAAATATCCAGAGCACCCAGAAGCTCTTGGAGGCGGCCAAGGGAAAACCGCTGAGCCGTTTTGTCTACGCTTCCTCATCCTCGGTCTACGGACTGACCCCGACGCTGCCGATGACAGAGAAAAGTCCTCTCTACCCGCTTTCTCCCTACGGAGTCACCAAGCTGGCCGCCGAGCAGCTCTGCTTCCTTTATTTCCAGAATTACGCCGTCCCGACGGTCTCGCTCCGCTTTTTCACGGTCTACGGTCCGGGCCAGCGGCCGGACATGGCCTTCCACAAGTTCTTCAAGTCCATCGCCGAAGGCCGGCCGATCGTCATCTACGGAGATGGCGAGCAGACTCGGGACTTCACCTTTGTCGAGGATATCGTGGAGGCCTGCCTCGCCGCCTCCCGGCTGGGGCGCGCGGGGAACGTCTATAACGTCGGGGGCGGACACCGGAAAAAGATGAACGACCTCCTGCCTGTCCTCGAGGAGACATGCGGGAAAAACGTCGAAGTCCGGCGGGAAGACAGACAGAAGGGGGATGTCGTCCATACCCATGCCGATATCGGAAAAGCGCGGACGGAGCTCGGATTCACCCCCCGGACTGTCCTCGGGGAAGGACTCCGGCAGGAATGGGATTGGATCCGCACCCTCTATGGAACTCAGGTTGGGTCGAACCTAGGACGGAAGTGAAACCATGAAAAAAACCTGCCTTATAATCCTCATCGCTCTCCTAGGAGGGCTCGGGGCCTGGAGCTGCAAACAGAAACCGCTGGAGATCGCCCCCGAGATCGCGGCCTCGGACGAAGCCCTTTACAAGGCCGGACAGGAGATTATGAAAAAAGACGCCGAGAAGGCGCGTCTCTATTTTCGTCAGGTGATCGATTCCTTTCCCAAGAGCTTCTATGCTCAGCGGGCCAAGCTGGCGATCGCCGACTCCTATTTTGAAAAGGGCGATGAGAGCAGCATGATCCTGGCGGCGTCCGAATTCCGGGAGTTCATCCAGCTGTATCCCTACAGCCCCTCGGCTTCTTACGCTCAATACCGGATCGCCCTGACTTTTTTCAAGAAGGTCCTCAAGCCGGGCCGCGACCAGTCCAAGACCGCTCAAGCCCTGGCCGAATTCAAGAAAGTGATAACCAATTTCCCCCTGAGCGAGGAAGCCAAGCTGGCCCAGACGCAGCTCACCGAGTGCGAAGAGCGGCTGGCCGCACACACCTTCATCATCGGCGAGCATTACTACAAGGTCACGGCCTACAAGGCCTCGACCGCCCGGCTGTCCGAGATCCTGACCGCTTATCCGAGCTTCTCCAAGATGGACAAGGTCTATTTCCTGCTGGCGGATTCCTACTACAAGGGAAGGAAGATCGAAGAGAGCATTCCCTATTTCACCAAGCTCGTCACCGATTTCCCGGAGAGCAAGTACGCCAAGAAGGCCCAGGAGCGGCTGGCCGAGATCCGCAAAGCCCCCGCCAAGCCGGCCCAATAAGAGAGGTTCAATGAAAAACCATAAGTTAGTATTCTGCGCTATCATCTTGGTCACCCTGGGAACGTCCGCCCTGCCGGCTCTGAGCCAGGCCCATTCCGAGTCGGGGCTCAGGGCAGGCTTCAGCCTGGGATATCTCTCCCGGACCCTCGACGTCGGCGAGGAGGCCGGGGAGACCGCTCCGGAGCTGACCTCTGTCATGGCCAGCCTCGTTCTCCGCTATGATCTTCAGCCCGGGTTCAGCCTGGCCGCCCACGTCGGCTACAGCTCATCGGCTTTCGACGGCCTAGCATTCAGACGCCTCCCCTTCTCCGTGGACTTCGGTCGAGACGCGGGACGCATCGGGGGCCTCCTCCTCGGAGCCGAGATCGAAAAGTCGCTCCTCGGAGAAGGCGCCTTCGGACTGGGAATCCTCGGCCGGTTCTTCGCTTCCCTGGGGATCCAAAAAGAGTGGGATCTCCCGGGTCTCGCGGCCGAGGGGTCGGTCAAGGGGAAACCGGTTTGGATGAAGGCATCCGTCGGACCGGTATTGTCCTACCGGGGCTGGGCGGGTTTTACTCCTTTCCTCTTCCCCCGCTTCGATTACCTCTGGGGGACTTTCGAACTCAATCAGAAGGTCCAGTCCCTCGAGGGGAATGAAAAGAAAGACATCAAAGGCAAGGGCCAATTCGGACTCGGCCTGGGAGCCGACTTCGAGCTTTCCAAATCCCTGCGCGTCCGCGGCGAGGCCGGGGTCTACCCCCGCGGGGGAGGCGCCGACTACTCATTCCTGCTCCAGACGATCATCGCTTTCTGACCGATGGGGAGGTAAAAATGGCCATAACAAAGAAAAAAATCCTGGGAATAGCAGCTCTGACTCTCGTCATCATCGCCTCCGGCTCCGGCCTTCAAAAAGTCAGGCAGGAGCGGGCCAAGGAGGGGCCGGCCCGCCCTTCCGTCCATCGGGCCATCGGCTCGATGAACGGCGGCCTCCCTTTCCGGGCTGAGGGCCCCCGCTACGCCCCCGGCCAGGTCCTGGTCCGGTTCAAGCCGAACGTCAGCACCCAGCTTGTGAGCGCCACCCTGGCCGCCTACGAAACCCAGGAAATAAAGAGAATCCCGCGCCTCAACCTCTACCGGGTCAAGATTCCCGAATGGGCGTCGGTAGAGGAAATGGCCCAGGCCATGAGCCGGAATCCCGATGTCCTGTATGCCGGGCCCAACTATATCGCCCGGATCATGGCGACGCCGAACGACCCGTTTTTCCACTATCAATACGCTCTCAACAACACCGGGCAGGATATCGGCGCTCCGGGAAGCCCCAGCGGAAAGGCCAAGGCCGATATCCGAGCCACGGCCGGCTGGGAGGAGACCAAGGGGGCGGCGGAGACGGTCATCGCCGTCCTCGATTCGGGTGTTGATTTCGATCATCCGGACATCAAGAACAAGGTCGTTTCCCGCGGCCGCGATATCGCCAACGACGACTCGGACGCGACCGACGACAACGGCCACGGGACCTATGTCGCCGGGATCGCCGCCGCCGACACCAATAACGACGAAGGCATCGCCGGGGTTGCCTGGAACTGCCGGATCCTCCCGGTCAAAGTCACCGACTCGGAGGGCTCCGCCTGGTACGACGACCTCATCGACGGCATCGTCTGGGCGGCGGACAACGGAGCCCAGGTGATCAACATGAGCTTGGGGGGCGACGCGGCCGACGATTCCCTGAGAGACGCCCTCCGCTACGCCCACGAGAAGGGCGTCGTGATTACGGCCTCCGCTGGCAACGACAATACCGCCGTTTTCTATCCCGCCGCCTATGATGCTTACTGCCTGGCGGTGGCGGCGACCGACTATGACGATCTCCGGACCTCCTATTCCTGCTTCGGCCCGGAAGTCGATGTGGCCGCGCCCGGAGAAGCGGTTCTCAGCCTCGTGCCGACCTGGTACTGGGGACCGGATTATCTCCCCTATGCCTTCGGCTTCGGCACCTCCGCTTCGGCGCCGCACGTCGCCGGACTGGCCGCGCTGCTCAAGGGCCTGAAGCCTTGGCTTACGGCGGGCGAAATCATGGACGTCATCCGGTTCTCCTCGGACGACGTGAACTCCGGAGAGCATTCCGGGAGGGATGACTATATCGGCTATGGGCGCATCAACCTGGAGAAGGCGCTCGTTCCGATCAAGCTCTCGAAGTAATCGGGGATGATCGGCTCGCTGCGCATTAAGAACCTGGCCACGATCGAAGACCTGGACATCCGTTTTCAACCCGGGTTCACCATCCTCACCGGCGAAACCGGCGCCGGGAAATCCATCATCATCGACGGGATCAAGCTCGTCCTGGGAGACAAGGCCGGCCCCGACGTGATCCGGACGGGAAAAGGCGAAGCCACGGTCGAGGCCGTTTTCCGCCTCTCCCAGCTCAAAGGCATTCCTCAGGAGCTCGCGGCGGACGAGGAAGGCGAGGTCTATGTCCAGAGAACAATCACCCAAGAGGGGACCGGGAAAGCCTACCTCAACGGCGTCCTTGTCCCCGCCCGGAAGCTCAGGGAGGTCGGCCCGTTCCTGGTGGATGTCTACGGCCAGAACGACCATATCTTTCTTCTCCAGATCGATAACCATCTCCGTTACTTGGATGATTTCCTGGGCCTCGGCGATCTCCGGGAGGAGGTGACCCGCCTGGCCCAGGTTTTGCGGCGGCTGAGCCGGCAGAAGGAAGAGCTCCAGGCCAAACAGAGGGAGAGGGAGCAGCGGCTGGACTTCCTGGCCTTCCAGATCAAGGAGATCGAGGCCGCCGGTCTTCGGGCCGGCGAATGGGAGGAGTTGCTGGCCGAGAGGAATATCCTCAAGAACTCCGAAAAAATCGCCCGGCTCGTCGAAGCCGGCCTGAGCTGCGCCTATAGCGAGGAGGGTTCGGTTTCGGCCGGCCTCTCCAAGCTCACCGAGGTCGTCCGCGAGCTGGCCGGGTACGACCAGGGTTTCGCGATGTATGAAGAACCGCTCGGCCAGTCCGCGATCGCCGTGCGGGAACTTGCGGACGCTCTGATCAAGGTCAAGGACAGGCAGAGCCTCGGCCCGGAGAGGCTTGAGGAGCTGGAGGCCCGGCTGAGCCAGATCGAGAAGCTGCGACGCAAGTACGGCGAGAGGGTCGAAGACATCCTCCGCCATCTGGCGACCGACAGGCAGGAGTACCAATCCCTCACCCGAAGCGAGGAAAGATTGGCCGAAACCGACACCGAGATCGACCGGGCCCTCGGGGGTTACAGGGACAAGGCCGAAAAGCTCTCCCGTCTGCGGAGCGACGGATCCGCCAAGCTCCAGAACCTGGTGGAAAAAGAGATCGCCCTCCTGGGCATGCGCCAGGCCCGGTTCAAGGTCCAATTGCAAAAAAGTCCGTCGAGCTCAATTTCTCCGGAAACAGCCCGGGAGACGGGCATCGATGAGGTCGAATTCCTGATCAGCCCCAATCCGGGCGAAGACT
>Ga0154629_1229_pt7 | contig 15290 bp, 6 predicted proteins | sample Rifle2008BG13ft_FD_116058 | JGI IMG/M metagenome (GOLD analysis project Ga0154629, IMG submission 116058) | Candidatus Aminicenantes bacterium RBG_13_59_9 | reverse complement strand
AACAGGCCCCGGCGAAAACCAGACTGAAAACTAGCCCGATAGGCAGAATGAATTTCATTTTCATGGCTGCTCTCCCTGTTCCTCGATGTGGGCTGATTATATCATGGTATTCCTGTGGTAGTCACGCCGCTTGCGGAAGTGATCAGCCGCAATCGGCCGCAGCGACAGTTGAGGGTTTAGCCCTCCCGAGATGCTCTTCGAGGGAACCCCTCGTAGTGGGCGGCGAGTATGTCTGAGCACGCGAGGAAAATCAGAAATGCAATGGTCAGGTTAGACTTAACAGGAGGTGGAAAGGTGGGCAGTATTTGCGAGTTACGCAGCCGCCGAGAAGAGCTTTGAGGGAGCGGCGTTAAAAACCCGAACGGGAGCGAGGCCGATTGGGGCTGATCATCTATAGAGCCGCCTCCCTCTTCTTGAATTTTGAAGGGTCAGAAGGTATATTATCTTGGTTATTTTTCAGGAGATACACCATGCCCAAATACGTTTATTTCTTCGCCCCTGCCCAGGCCGAAGGCAACAAAGACATGAAGGACATCCTCGGGGGCAAGGGCGCCAACCTGGCCGAGATGGCCGGGATCGGTCTTCCCGTCCCCCCGGGGTTCACGGTTTCGACGGCCGCTTGCAACATCTTCTCGAAGACCGGGGGGACAATCCCCGCCGAGGTTGAATCCGAGATCCAGAGAAACCTCCGAAGGCTCGAAGAGGCGGCCGGCCGGAAGTTCGGCGATCCCACGGACCCGCTCCTCGTCTCCGTTCGCTCCGGCGCCAAGTTCTCGATGCCCGGGATGATGGACACCGTCCTCAACCTCGGGCTCAACGACGCCACCCTGGAGGGCCTGGCCCGAAAGAGCGGCAGCCGCCGTTTCGCCCTGGACTGCTACCGCCGTCTTATCCACATGTTCGGGGACGTCGTCCTGGACATCCCCAAGAAGAGGTTTGAAGAAATCCTCCATGACCACAAAAAGAAATTTCGCGTCAAGCTGGACAACAGGCTGACCGAGCGAATGCTCGAGAAAGTGATCACAGCCTACCGCGCCCTCATCCAGGCCGAGAAAGGGGAAGACTTCCCCCAGGACGTCCAGGAGCAGCTGCGCCTGGCGGTCAACGCCGTCTTCAGGTCCTGGAACAACCCCCGCGCCATCACCTACCGGCGCCTCAACCATATCCCCGACGACTTGGGCACGGCCGTCAACGTCCAACTCATGGTCTTCGGCAACATCGGCGAGAAATCCGGCACTGGAGTGGGTTTCACCAGGAATCCGGCCACGGGAGATAAGATGCTCTACGGCGAATACCTTCTCAACGCCCAGGGCGAGGATGTCGTGGCCGGCGTGCGAACCCCCTCCCCGATCAGCAAGCTCGAGTCCGAGCTGCCCGACGTCTACAAGGAGCTCAAGGACATCACCACGAACCTCGAGAAACATTACGGCGATGTCCAGGACTTCGAGTTCACCATCCAGGACGCCAAACTCTACATGCTCCAGACGAGAAACGGCAAGCGGACCGGCCAGGCCGCGGTCCGGATCGCCGTCGACCTGGTCGAAGAAGGATTGACCAGCACGGAGAAGGCGCTCCTACAAGTCGAACCGGAGGCCCTGAACCAGCTCCTCCATCCGGTTTTCGACGTCGAGGAGAAAAAGAAGCACGAAGTCCTGGCCAAGGGACTGGCCGCATCTCCCGGCGCGGCCGCCGGGCAAGCCGTCTTCACGGCGGAGGAAGCCGAGGCCTGGAAGAAAGACGGGAAGAAAGTTGTCCTTGTCCGCGCCGAGACATCGCCCGATGATATCCACGGAATGAGTGCCTCCCAGGGCATCCTGACCGCCACGGGCGGCATGACCTCTCACGCCGCCGTGGTCGGCCGCCAGATGGGCAAGCCGGCGGTCGTCGGCTGCGGCGTGCTGCGCATCGAGGAAGAACGCCGCAGGTTCACCGTCAACGGCCGGACCTTCAAGGAAGGCGAGTGGGTGTCGATCGACGGCGGCACGGGAGAAGTCCTGGCCGGCGAGATCCCGACCCGTCCGTCCGAAATCCTCCAGGTCGTCCGGGGCGAGAAGAAGCCCGAAGATTCCCGGATGTTCCAGTACTTCTCCAAGCTGCTGAGCTGGGCGGACGAATTCAGAAAGCTGGGCGTCCGCGCCAACTCCGACACGCCGGTGGACGCCCGGACCGCCTTTGCCTTTGGAGCCGAAGGGATCGGGCTGGCCAGGACCGAGCATATGTTCTTCGGTCCGGAGAGACTGCCGATCGTCAAGGAAATGATCCTGGCCGATAACGAGCCCGATCGGCGCCGGGCCCTGGATAAGCTCCTGCCTTTCCAGAGAAAGGATTTTTACGAGTTCTTCAAGGAGATGCACGGAAACCCGGTAACGATCCGCACGATCGACCCGCCTCTCCATGAGTTTCTGCCCCGGCGCGAGGACCTGATGGTCGAGCTGGCCGAGCTCAAGGTCAACCCGCGAAAGAACAAGGCCAGGATCGCCGAGGTCGAGACGCTTCTGGCCCGCGTCAGCCAGCTTTCCGAGTTCAACCCCATGCTCGGCCACCGCGGCTGCCGGCTGGGCATTTCCTACCCCGAGATCACCGAGATGCAGGCTCGGGCCATTTTCGAAGCCGCTTGCGAGCTGACCAAGGAAGGCCAGAAAGTCCGTCCCGAGATCATGATCCCGCTCGTCGGGCATGTGGCCGAGCTGGCCAACCAGAGGGAAATCGTCATCCGCATTGCTGACGAGGTGATGGCGCAGGCCGGAGTCAAGGTCGATTACCTGGTCGGCACGATGATCGAGATTCCCCGCGGCGCCATCACGGCGGATGAAGTCGCCCGGGAAGCGGAGTTCTTCAGCTTTGGCACGAACGACCTCACCCAGACGACCTTCGGGGTATCCCGGGACGACGGCGGCAAGTTTCTCAACTATTACCTCAACAAGGGCATCTGGAAGGACGATCCCTTCGAGACGATCGACATCAAGGGCGTCGGCGAACTGATGAAGATGGCCGTGGAGAAGGGGAGGAAGACACGAGAGAACCTCAAGGTCGGGATCTGCGGAGTGCACGGCGGCGACCCGCGCTCGATTTACTTCTGCCATAAAGTGGGCCTGAACTACGTGAGCTGTTCGGCTTACCAGATCCCCATCGCCCGGCTGGCCGCGGCCCAGGTCGCGATCGGCAAGAAAGGCTCGGAGGCCGATTAGCCGGAATTTCTCGCCCCGCCTCCGCCTCAGCGGACCTTGATCACATTCACCCTCATGGTCTGGGGGATGATCAGGGAGGCGTCCGGGAGCGCGGTCTTCACCTTGGTTCCGAGCTGCCGGTACTGCGCGTCCGACCCGTGCATGGCGACGATAACGGTCGGCCTGAGATCGAGCGCCATTTTCAATGCGTCGTCCGGAGAGGCCGTGGGGGACGGATCTCCCGCCGGCAAAAAGGCGAGCCCCGCCTTGAGGTTCTTCAGGGAAACAGAGGCGGAATCCCCGCCATGGAATATGCCGATGGCTCCGGCCTGGATGTGGAAGAGAATGATCGGCCCGACGTGCGTTCCCCGGATGGGCATGACTTTGAATTCACCGAAGGTCTGGCTTCGGCCGGCCGCCAAGTCAACGATCTTATCGGCCGGAATGGCGGCTCCTGATTTGAGCGGCCGGATGACCGCTTCCTCTCCGCCGATGGGGGCTCCCGTCGCCTGGAAAAGCCCGCGGGCCACATCGGCCTGGAAATGGTCGCCATGGCCGTGGGTATAGAGGACAGCGTCGACCTTTTTCCCCTTGAAATGGCTCATGTCTTCATCCACCAGGAGATTGGCGGGGTCGATGATCACCGCCCCTTTGGCTGTTCGAACCAGGACCGCAGAATAACCCAGATAGATAAAGGCGACCTCGTCTTCGGCGAGAGGGGCGGAGAAAAACTCGTCAAAGACATTCGTCTGGCCGCCCGGAGTTGAGGAGCGGGAGAATACGGCGAGGCCCGCCAGGACGCAGAGTGCGGAAACGAATAGCTCAACCCTCATCATGATATCACCTCTCTATTGGAATACCGAGAGACCTTGTTTTTCTTTTTATCACAGACGCCCGGAGACCGCAACTCCACGAGGCTTCATGAACGGCTCGGAGCATTCAAGAAATTATCGATGTCCGCATCGTTGTTGCAGACGGTGAAAAACGGGCTAGAACTCAACCTGAGTTCCCCCGTCTGTTTCCCGGGCCTTCCTGTACGCGTATTCGGCGGCGGCCAGGTCCTCCACGGCCAGCCCGAGCGATTTGAAAAGTATAATTTCCTGGTCGGTTGTTCGGCCCGGCTTGGTCCCAATGAGAAGCTCACCGATCTCTCCCTGGATATGATCGGGCCCTATGGCTCCCTCTTTCAGGGCCAGCAAGTAGTCGCCGGATTCTTGAAGAATCGACTCTTTATTATCCACGAACAACTTTGAAGCGGCCACCGTCCGGGAGTCTATCTCCCGCGCCGCAGGGGTGCACGCGCCCACGGCGTTGATATATGTCCCCTCGGCGATCCATTCGCGGCGGATGACCGGCTCGGAGGAATTCGTTACGGTGATCACCATATCGGCTTCCCGGACAGCCGATTCAATGGTCTTCATCGCCGCTACTGGAAAGGAATAGCGAGACCTTGTTCCTTCTTCGAAATATTCGGCGCGCTCCATTATTTTGTCGGCCACCCGGACGCCCGTGAGTTTCCTCACCTGACGGATGGCCTCGAGATGCGCCCGACCCTGGATGCCGGCCCCTATGATCGCCAGCACACCCGCGTCTTTTCTTGCCAGAAGGTCCGTGGCCACCGCTGATACGGCCGCAGTCCGGATGGCCGTGATCGCCGAAGCGTTCTCAATGGCCAGAAGCTCACCCGTCTCGGCGCTGAAAAGCAACACGGCTCCCTGATGGGCATCCTTTCCCTTCGCCGGGTTTCCGGGGAAAACGCAAACGGCCTTAAGCCCAAAAACGGGGCGGGGTTCGGACCTGAACGAAGGCATGAGGCCCATCAGTCCCAGGGCTTCGGGCGGACGGAATATCGTTCGCACCGGCTGCTTGGACTTTCCTTTGGCAAAAGATATCAAGGCCTCGGCCATAAGAGGGATGCATTCCGATATGGGCAGAAGTTGCTTGACCTCGTCATGGCCCAGCATATGGATTTTCATTCCGGTTTCCCTCCTTGAGGACAGATGACGTGCTCATCCGCCGTCGAACTTTCTCCCGGATTCAGAGCAAGAGTGGAGTTGTCAAACGGGAATGAATATATCGTCAGCCGCAGAGAGGTGTCAAGGTCTCCGCTGGATGTTTTGCGCCGCGACCGTGTTGGCTACGCGGCCGCGGGCTTCTATCAGCAAGGATCGGATAAAAGAGATCCTGAAGCTTAAAGAGACTCAGCACCCGTTTTTGAATCACCCCATCGGGTATCCGAAATAAACGAGACGATACTAATCCTTTATTTTCGGCGGCACGACGGGCTCGGGTCCTTTCTCGCGAACTCCGTTCTTTTCCATCATGTCCCGGAACTCAGCAAAATCCTTCGCCAGGAAGGCGTTGTATTTTTCGATGTTCTTGGCGAGCTTATCTGTAAGCTGTTTGGCCTTCTTGAGCTGAGCTTCCGTCGGGGCTGATGTCGACGCCTGGAGCTGGCCGGCCAGGTCCATGATCGCGAACTCGGGGCCGTCCCATCCGCCGCTGAACTCTTTTTTCAGCTCATCCCATTTCTTCTGGAATTCCTCCACCTTTTTCCTGGCGTCCTCCGGGATATCCTTCCGTTCCTCGAGTGATTTCTTGTAGGTTTCGAGCTCCTTGCCGAGCTTTTCGCCGGAGCCCTGAGCATCTTTGAAAGCCCGCTGAAGTTCCCTGACCGACATGGCCGCCTCGAACCTGGTCCGGAGGGCTTCCGGGGTCGTCCGCGCCTCCGGGTCGACCCGCACCTTGAGCTTCTGGGTCAGCTCCTGGCCCCTGGCCGCGAGCTTGACGGTGTACTCGCCCGGCAGGGCGAAGGGGCCGCGATGGGGACCGAACCACCCTTCATCGTCCTTTTTGGGCTCGAAGGGGAGAGGGTATCTGAGGTCCCAGCTCAGGCGTTGGAATCCTTTCCGGTCGGGCCCTTCGATCTCGCGGACAACCTGGCCCGAGGCGTCAAGGACCGTGATCTTGACCTTGGGTTCGGGCGCCGGCTTTTCGTCTTTTTTCGGCGCTTCCGTTTTCTTCTCGTCAGCCGGTTTCGGCTCGGGCTTTGGGGGATCATCCTTAAGATAATAGGTGATCAGGGCGCCGGTGTCGGGGTTCGGGCCCGAAAACTCGGCTGCCCCTTGATCGGGGAGGGATCTTTTCTCGTAGAAAGCCACTGCTTCGCGGGGCGGGAAGAGAAAGACCTCCGAGGCGAGGGCGGACGGCGTCAGCATCTCGAACACGGAGATGTCGTCGAGGATGATGATGCTTCGCCCGTGGGTTCCCAGGATCAGGTCGTTTTCCCGGGCGTTGACGATGATGTCATCCACCGGCATCCGGGGAAGGTTGCCGGCGGCTAGGTGCCAGCTTTTGGCCCCGTCGATCGTGAAAAACAGTCCGAACTCCGTTCCCGCGAAAAGAAGGTCCGGGTTGCGCGGGTGCTCGGCAACGGCATTGACCGCCATTCCGGGGGGAAGGTCGGAGGCGATGCTTTTCCAGGTCTTGCCTCCATCGGTCGTCTTGAAGAGGTAGGGCGTGAAATCGTCGTCCTGGTGCCCGGAGAAGGAGACGTAGGCGATCCCCGCGCCGTAGGAGGAGGCGAGCACCCGGGTGACCCAGCGGTCGCCGGGCAGGCGGAACCTCTTGGTCAGGTCTTCCCAGGTCTTGCCTCCGTCCGCCGTCATCTGGACATTCCCGTCGTCCGTCCCGATATAAATCAGTCCGGCCTCAACAGGGGATTCGCTGATGGTCGTCAGAGTCCCGTAGTGATCGACTCCGTCATCCCGGGAAAGCGTGCCATCGTTCCTGACGATCCCCATGATCGGGATTTTTTTCCAGTCGAGGTTTTTGGTCAGGTCGGGGCTTACCGCTTCCCAGCTGTGACCCCGATTCCGGGACCGGAAGAGCTTGTTGCCGCCATAATAGACGACTTCCGGGTCGTGGGGAGAGGTGATCAAGGGACAGCTCCAGTTCCACCGGTATTTCTCCTCCGGGTTTTCCGGAACGGGCGCGATGCCCTTTTCTTCCCGGGTGATGAGGTCGACAAGATAAAGCCGTCCCATTTGGGATTCGGAATAGACGACGCGGGGGTCTTTCGGGTCCACGGCCGCGTAGAATCCGTCCCCGTAGGAGATATTCACGACGTCGGCATTGAGGATGCCGAGCGAGCTGTAGGTTCGGCTGGGGATCCCCCAGGCGCCGTTGTCCTGAGTCCCTCCGTAGATCCAGTAGGGCTCGCGGTTGTCGATGCCGATGGCATAGTATTGCCCGATCGGAAGGTTATCGATGAAATTCCAGTTCTTGCACCCCTCGTATGACATGTAGAGGCCGCCGTCGTTGCCGAGTATGAGATGGTCGGGGTTGGAGGGGTTTATCCAGAGGGCGTGATGGTCGACGTGGATCTTATCGCCCGTGCCGTCGCTGCTGAACGTTTTTCCGCCGTCGATCGAGACAAAAAGAGGGCTTCCCAGGGCCCAGAGCTTGTCGGGATTGAGGGGATCCACCCGGACCTGGCTGTAGTACATCGGCCGGTGGTTGAAATCGCTTTTCCGCGTCCAGGTTTCTCCCCGGTCCTCTGACCGAAAGACGCCGCCCTTCTTGTTCTCGATGATGGCATAGACGACCTGGGGACGGCTGGGCGAGATGGCCAGGCCGATCCGGCCGGTGTCTCCTTCCGGCAGGCCCTTGGCCAGCTTCGTCCAAGTGTCGCCGCCGTCAAGCGAGCGATAGAGCCCGCTGTGCGGTCCGCCGCCCACAAAACCCCAGGCGCGGCGGCGGTGCTGGTAAGCGGCGGCATACAGGACCCGGCCGCCCGCCTCCATAGCCACGTCCACGACGCCCGTATCATCGTTGATGGAAAAAACCTTCTGCCAGGTCTTGCCTCCGTCCTTTGTCCGGAACAGGCCTCTCTCCGGGTTGGGCCCCCAGAGGTGCCCCAGGGCGGCGACGAAAACGATATCCGGGTTTTGCGGGTCGATGACGATGCGGCCGACGCGCTGCGTATCGCGGAGGCCCATGAACGCCCAGGTCTCGCCGCCGTCGAGCGACTTATATACCCCGTCTCCCCAGGAAGAGCTCTGGCGGCTGTTGGGCTCGCCCGTCCCCGCCCAAACGATGTTGGGGTCGGACGGCGCGATGGCCAGATCGCCGATCGAAAGCGAGGTCCCCTCTTCGTCGAAGACGGGCTTCCAGGTCAGGCCGTTGTTGACGCTCTTAAAAATGCCGCCCGAGGCCGCGGCGACAAAGATGATCTTGGGGTTCGAGGGCACGGCCTCGATATCGTCGATCCGGCCCCCGAAGCAAGCCGGACCGATCTGCCTCCACTTAAGGTTCTGAAAAAGCCCGGCGAGAGTGTCGGTCGATCCGGCCGGGACGGCCGCGGCCAAAGAGGGCAGGCTCAGGGATAGGACTCCGAGCAGGGCGAAACAAATGAATTTGGGCCTCATGATTGCTTCTCCTTAAAAAAAAGCCCCGCCCCGGTGTGACCCGGGGCGGGACTTGAGCTTCGGCTTGGACTCGAGCTTTAGAACAGCACTCGGAAGGAAACCTGACCGGTTCTCTCTCCGATTCTTCTGGTGACTTCGCCGAAGGAGCCGAGGGAGTAATCGAGCACGGGCAGCTCCCAGTTCTGGAACTTGAGCAGGTTGAACACCTCGCCGATGAGCTGGAGCGTGACCTCACGCCCGCCCATGGTGACCTTGAAGTACTTCTGGAGGGAGAGGTCGATGTTGTGGGTGGGGTACCAGGTGAACTGGTTTCTCTTGACGAAGCTCTGGTTGTAGTAGGTCAGGTCGTGCTCGGCGGAGGGAGGAGTCGGGGTCGCGACTTGGCCCGGATCCAGGTAGGGGAATCCCTCCGAATTATCCTTGATGAAATCGCCATTGGATCCACCGAGCCAGAGAGGCCAATCCCAGCGGATGCCGTCCCTGTTGAAATCTGTACGCGAGCTGGCCGCGTAAACAGAAAAACGCTGGCCGGAAGTGACATGGAAGGAACCGCCGAGCTGCCAGCCGCCGAGAATGTTCCTCATGGCCCAGCTGCCGGAGTTCTTGAAGAAGGGCAGCTCGACGACGAATCCGCCGACCAGACGGTGGGCGTGGTCGAAATCGGCATAACCGTAGTCCATGTCCTCCCGCTCGATGGAAGTCAGAGGACCCCACTGGTAGGCCGAGATGTGGTCCTTGGCCTTGCTCAGAGTGTAGGCGGAATACCAGGACCAGCCGTCGGAAAACCTCTTGCGGAGGATGACCTGGAGGGAGTGGTAGTCGGATTTGTATCTGTTCTCCCGGAAATAGACGTCCCGGATGCCGGCATAGGGGTTATAGCCGCTATAGGTGCCGTCAACCCCGTCACCCGTGAAGCGGTTGATGGCCGTCAGCGTCCCGATGCGGCGTCCGGCCGACCCGGCGTAATCGACCTCGACGCTGAAATTCGTGGTGAGCTCCCTTTGGATTCCGAGGAGCCAGTTGTGGGCCATCTGGGGCTTGAGATCCGGTTCCATCCATCTCAGGGAGGTCCTGAACCCGGCCCTGTTCTCAGAGGGCGGAAGGCTTCCCGGGAGCGTCGCATAGAGCGGGGCGAACCCTTCGGGCTCGCCGAAGAACGTGGCGAAGCAGAAATCGGGATAGTTGAAGCGGTCGTTTTCGTAGTTCCGGTTCATCTGCCGCTCGTAACCGATCCCATAGCCGCCGCGGAGCGAGGTTTTGCCGTCTCCCGTCAGGTCATAGGCGAAGCTGACCTTGGGGGCGAAACCGCCGTAGTAGGGATTCCAGATCCCCTTGTTCAAAAGCTGTCTTCCGTCGAAGATCAGGTATTGGATTCCTTCCCTGTTGGCGGGGTCGGCGGGGTTGTCCGGGTCATACTTGCCTTCAATAATCGCCCCGGTTTCATAACCCTGCTGGGTGCCGAAGGCCGGCTGGTTGATCCCGACACCGGAGAACTCCTGGGGGACGGAATAATAATCCCATCTCAGCCCCAATGTGACCGTCAGGCGGTCGCTGATTCTCCAGTCGTCCTGGGCGAAGATGCCCGCTTCGACGCCCTTCCATTTTCTCCAGGTCAGGCCGAAACCGGTCTTCCACTCTCCGTTGACGTCGCCGGGCACGTAGGGATTGTCCGCCGGCGGGTCGGGCGGGTTGGCCCCGAAGACCATGTAGTCGACGCTCTGGTTGTTGATGAAATCCATCCCGCTGACATAGACGTACTGGCCCAGGATGTCCGCATCGAACATGCAGTTGACCCGCCAGTACCGCAGCTCGCCGCCGATCTTCAGGCTGTGGTTCCCTTTCTGGAAGTTCAGGACGTCGCTGATCTGATAAGTCGTGTTGTCCTGGTACATGGGGTAACCGACATCGCCCATCCATATCGGCTCGTCAAACCAGCCGAACCCGGCCATATCCGGATCTATAACTTTCTCTTCCCAGTGCTCCTTGTGGAAGCCGACCCGGACTTCGTTGTAGGCCGTGGGGCCGAAGAGATGGAGCCAGGAGAGCCCGCCGGTGTTGTAGTTCTGGGGCCTTTCCAGCTGCTTCCCGGGCACCCAGTAATAGGACAGGCCGTCCTTGAAAGCGTTGTTGTTGTAGAGCCAGCGGAAGGCGATGCGGTCCTTTTCGTTGAAGATATGGTCGATCTTGAGCCCGGCGCTGTAGCTCGTCAGGCTGTTTTTGTAGTCGATCACACCCCGGCCGTAATCCATGACTCCATCGCCGTTGGCGTCGATGAAGTTCGAGGTGGCCTGCGGGTAGGCGGACCCATACTTGTCGAAAAAAGCCCTCGCCGGACCGACGGCGCTGTTGATCGCCTCCTGGGTGAACAAATAGGGATTGGCGATGTTGTTGATATTCTGGCTGACCCCCTCGAAGGTGGCGAAAAAGAAGGTCTTATCCTTCTTGATCGGGCCGCCGAGAGTCGCTCCGTACTGGTAACGTTTGTAGTCGGGCCTCTCGCCGGTCAACCAGTCCGCCGAGCGAAACAGGGAACCCGGTCCGCGGTAGAACATCCAGCCCGAACCGTGCATCTCGTTCGTCCCGGATTTCATGACGACGTTGAGGAAACCGCCCGTGTTCCGGCCGTACTCGACGTTGAAGTTGTTGGAGACCAGGCGGAACTCCTGGATGGCCTCCGGCGGAAGCGAGGTGATGCCGGCCGTCATGGAATTGTCGGTCATATCATTGTTGTTGATGCCGTCGAGCGTGAAGTTGTTCGACTCGCCCCGCATCCCGTTGACGGCGAAGCCCGAGCCTCCGATCGTCGGCGCATCGGGCTGGGTGCCCGGCGCGTAGGCCATGAGGTTCAGGAAATTGCGATTGGCCTGAGGATAGCTCAGGAGTTCCTTCTCGGTCATGACCGTCGAGACCTGGGAACGGGTCGTCTCGACCATCGGGGTTTGCCCGATGACGGTCACTTCTTCCTCGATCATCCCGGGTTCCATCCTGAAATCGACCCTGTTCTCGCCGCCGGAGAAGAGCTCGATCTTCTCTTTGGTGCTGGTCTTGAACCCGGGAAGGCTTGAGCTGACCTCGTAAATCCCTCGGGTCAGCCTTTCTATCCTGTACCTTCCCTGGGCGTTGGTGATGGTGGACTGAGTCAGTCCGGTCAGGGTGTTTTTGGCCGTGACCGTCACCCCGGGGAGCGCGTTGCCCTGGTCGTCAAGAACAGTTCCTACGAAGTTCCCGATTTCCTGGGCCGCGATCAAGGAAGAGAAAACAAACAGACAGGTCAGCAAAAAGAGTAATTTTTTGAACTTCACTACTTCCCCTCCTTACCTTTTCCCTTGCTTAAGACTTGCTCCCGGACCTGAGAACTCTCCACGTTTCTCCGGTCCAACTATCAGGATTTATCCTCGGCTCGATTCTCACCTCCTCTCGATGCTTCATGTAAAATATGCAGTGCACAATATGTTGGCACAAAATGCTGAAACAGGTATATGAAAATCTAAGGGCTGTGTCAAGGGCTTATTCGCGAAATCTTCAGAAATACGGAGGGGCCCTATCGGCTTCCTTTCAAACATCACCGAGGGGTTTTTCTGGGGCTGTTAAGGCGCCTGAAATGCCTGCCTGAAAAGATGCCTGGGCTGAACCGGTCCGGCCCTTATTGATTTCCGAGCCGGCCTTCCCAGACGCCGAGCGTTCTTTCGGCGGCCAGCCTGCGGGGGGTGTCTTTTTCCGGAGTTGTCTCGAGATAGCGTTTCAGGTAGTAGACCGCTTCGCTCAGATCCCCCGTTTTTTCGAGCAGGATGGCGTAATTAAAATAGGTTTCAAAGCCGGGGTTGAGGTCGAGGGCCTGCTTCATGTTTTCCCGGGCCTGATTCAGGTCGTGCAGGGATTCGTACATGATGGCCATATCCTGGTATATCCTATAGTCCCGGGGGTTGTCCTTTTTGAGCCGCTCATAAATCTTCATGGCTTCCGCCCCGCGGCCGTTGGCCACCAGGCAGAAGGCGTACTGAAGCTCGAGTGAGGTGTTCTCCGGCTCGATGTCCATGGCCCTCTCAAAGTAGCCGAGGGCTTCATCCCATTTCCCCAGGTTCACCAGGGAGAGGCCCGAAATATAAAGGGCATCGAAATATTGCGGGTCGATCCGCAGGACGGCCTGGGCGGTCGCGATGGCTTCGTCGAGCCGCTGTCCTCTGACGTAGAAGCTGGCCAGGCGCGAGAGGATGATGAGGTTGCCGGGGAGCTTCCGGTTCCCCGACTCCAGCACATCGATCCCCTCGTTAATTTTACCCATTCTTCTGTACAGGAGAGCGAGATGGACGTAGTTCCAGGCGACCTCGGGGCTGAAGGCGATGGCCTGTTTATAATACTCCTCGGCTTTCGGGTAATCTCCTTCGTATTCATACTTCTTGGCATAGACATAGACGCTGTATTCCGAGGTCTTGTCTTTGGGGTCGGGAAGCGCTCCTCCGGAAGAGTCCAAGGCCTGTCCGCCGACATATCCCAGGGAAGACAACCTCTCCTGCTCCTCGAGGCTCAGCGTTTTCGCGCCGCCAACGGCTGGCGAGGTCTGCTCCGCGATCATCGCCTTGAGCTTTTCCTCGAGTCCGGCGGCGACGGCTGTTTCTTTCGCGTAGAGATTCCGTATCTCCTCCGGATCCTGGGCGAGGTCATAGAGTTCCGGTTTCGGGGCCCGGATATACTTGAGGTCGCCGTCGATGATTCCGAGGAGCTCCGACCAGCCGTAATATTCCCGCGGCATATAGGTTTCGATATACGTGGAGAGGTCCGGCCTCTTCTTGCCTTTGAGCTGAGGCCTGAGGCTTGCGCCCTGAAAGGAGCGGCCCTGGGCCTCCTTGAGGAGGTCGAGGATGGTCGGCATGACATCGATCACCCTGACCCGGGAAGGGACGACCAGGCCCTTGGGGAGATGGTTCTCAGCGTAAAAGATGAGGGGGACCCGAAGGCTGACGTCGTAGATAAAAAGTCCGTGATCGACTTCGTTCTTTTCCCCGAGGGCCTCGCCGTGGTCTCCGACACAGACGACGAGCGTCCTGTCCAGGATGTTTTTCTCCCTCAGCTTCTCGATCGTCTTTCCCAGGTAATAATCGGTGAAGGCGATCTCCCCGTCATAGGGCCGGTCGGCGAATTCCGCTTTGAAGGGAGGGGGAGGGCTGTAGGGGAGGTGCGGGTCGAAATAGTGGACCCAGCAGAAAAATTTCCGGCCGGAGTTTTCGTCCAGCCATTTCCAGAACGATGCCGATGTCTTATCGGCCGTCCTCTCCGACCGGAAGCTCTTCAGGAATTCCTCGTACTCGAAGGTGTCGTCGTAAGAATCGAAGCCTTGATCAAGGCCGAACCGGGAATCGAGGGAGAACGAGCTGATGAATGCGGCCGTCTTGAACCCCTGGTTTTTCAGAATCTCGGCCAGCGTGTCGAATTCCGGGGCCAGGCTGTAGAAGCCGTTGTTGTGGACTCCGTGAGAGAGAGGCGTGGTCGAGGTGAACAGGGAGCTATGGGAGGGCGCCGTCAGGGGCACCTGGCAGTAGCAGTCGGCGAAGCGGACGCCGTTCGCCGCCAGAAAATCCAGGTTGGGCGTTTTGGCCCGCGCGTATCCGTAGCAGCCGATCCGATCCGCCCGGGTCGTGTCCAACGTGATCAAGAGGACGTTGAGATCGCTGTCGGGCTTGACCCGGGACTTGGGCCTGAGGAGGATAACCGCGGCCGCCCCGGCGGCGATAAGGACAAAAGAAATAACGAGAATGGGGATTTTTTTGGCTCGCCTTTTCGGCGCTTCCGGGATTGCCTTTTCCGCCGTTTTTTGGGAAGTCTGCGCCTGGGCAGAAGCCCCCGGCCTTTTCCCGGCCTGCCGCTTTCTCTTTTTCTTACTCATGTCTTCAGGGTATGTACATCCTAGCTTTTACGCTGAAAATCTTCAAGTCGACGGGTTCCCACATAAGAAAGAATCCTTAAGTACTCTTTGAAGAAAAGCGTGAGAGCCAACATGGGCGGAGTTGGGGAGCAGCTGCAATCGGCCGCAGCGAAGGTTGAGGGTTTAGCCCTCCCGAGATGCTCTTCGAGGGCAACCCAACTGGTGGAGCGGCGAGTATGTCTGAGCACGCGAGGATAGCCGGAAAGGTTTGGTCAGGTTAGACTTAACAACCGGAGAAAAAAAGGGCTGTATTTGCGAGTTACGGAGCCGCCTCTTGCTATCTAGGTCCGGAGACACTCTTAGGACTGTGTTCTTATTCTATTAAGCCCCCCTTCCCCCCTTGAGCAATCAATGGGGGCCAAAGACTGGAAGTGTCTCCGGAAAGGCCTGAGGGAGCGGCGTTAAAAACCCGAACATGAGCGAGGCTGATTGCAGCTGCTCCCCATCCGTACCTTATCTGCGTCACTACGCTTTACATTACCGGGCTCGTATTCGACTTGAATTGTCGCCGGGTTTGTGAGATTCTTTCCGGAACGTTTGGATTTCTGACGCGCGTCGTCTGAAAGGCAGGCCCATGAAAAAGATTTTTGCGTCCCTTCTCGCGCCCCTGGTCTTCCTGGTTTGCGCGGGGCTGGCCCAGGACATCGCCCTCCGGGGCGGTACGGTCCTCACCATTACTCAGGGCGTCATCGAAAACGGCACCGTCCTGATCCAGAATGGGAAAATCACCGCCGTCGGGAGAGATGTCGCCATCCCCCCGGGGGTCCGGGTCAT
>Ga0154629_1166_pt2 | contig 15475 bp, 12 predicted proteins | sample Rifle2008BG13ft_FD_116058 | JGI IMG/M metagenome (GOLD analysis project Ga0154629, IMG submission 116058) | Candidatus Aminicenantes bacterium RBG_13_59_9 | reverse complement strand
TGAGTTCGAGGTTGTGAGCCAGCTGAACGATGGCCCGGACGAGTTGCTGGTTGGCCTGATTCCTGGGCAGGTCGAGAATCAGGCTGTTATCGATCTTCAGAAAATCGAGGCTAAGCAGCTTGAGGTGCTGAAGAGAGCTCAAGCCGGCGCTGAAATCATCAAGGGCGCACAGGCAGCCGAGCCGCTTGAGAAAGGAGAGGAAATGCTGAGCCTGGGGAAATTGAGAGACGGCCGAAACCTCGTTGATCTCCACGATTAGCCGGGAGGGGTCGAGATCTTTCAACCCCTTCTCCAGGATTGCGGCCAGCTCCTGGTCCAAGAACGATTTCGGGGAAACGTTGAGAGAGACGAGCATCCTCGAACCGGACGCCTTGAGCCGGCCGAGAAGCGCGAGGGCCTGGCGCGCCACCCAGCGGTCGACATCCTGGATCAGGTCGAGGTCCTGGAGCGTGATCAGAAACGAGGCGGGCGAAACGACCGTGCCGATGTCCGTTATCCAGCGCAGAAGGATCTCCTCCTGCACAACGGATCGGCTGCGCAGGTCTACGATCGGCTGGGTGTAAAGAAGGAAGCGGCCCGCCTCGATTCCTTCGCTGACCATCCGCACCCAGGCGTTGCGGGAAGCCTGCCTTTTGTGCTGCTCATCTTCCGCCGTCTCCCGGCTGAGCCGGTCCCGCCCTTCCTCCTTGGCCCGGTACATGGCCAGGTCGGCCTGGACCAGAAGCTTGTCCACCGTCCGCCCCTCCTCAGGATACAGGGCGATACCGATGCTGGCGGTCAGGCTGACGGCCTGACCTTCCAGCTCGAACCGGTGGGAGCGTATCGCGCTCAGGATCCGAGCGGCGGCCGATTCCGCCCTGTGGAAGTCGGCGTGGGGCATGAAGATGGCGAATTCATCTCCGCCCATCCGGGCCAGGAGGTCCGCCTGGCGAAGGTGTTCCTGGAGAAGCCGGGCGACATGCATCAGCAACTCATCGCCGGCCCGATGCCCCAGGCTGTCGTTGATTCTCTTGAAGTGGTCCAAGTCCAACCACAGCAGCGCCGCCTGGGGGTCATAACGGCTGGCTTGATTGATCAGTATCTCCAGCTCCTCACGGAAGCGGCGCCGGTTGAACAGGTTGGTCAGGGAGTCGCGGTTGGCCAGGAAGCGCAGTTGAGCCTCCAGGTTCTTGCGCTCGGTGATGTCGGTCAGGGTTCCCTCATAATAAAGCACGCGTCCTTCGGCGTCGCGGACGACCCTGGCGTTTTCAAGGACCGAGAGCAGGGTGCCGTCCTTGCGTCGGAAAACGGATTCGAAGTTGCGGATCTCCCCCTCACGGATCAAGCGCTCGGCCCACAATTCCCTTTCCCGGGGGTCGACATAGCTGTCGATGGACAGGGTGGACTTCAGCTCCTCCTCGGAGTCGTAGCCCGATATGCGCACCATGGCGGGGTTGGCGCCCAGGATGCGCCCCTCCGGAGTCGTCTGGTAAACGCCCTCGATCATGTTCTCGAATAGCCCGCGGTACTTCTCTTCGCTCTGTCTGAGGGCTTCGGCGACCCGCTTCTTCTCGGTGATGTCCCGGGCGACGAAAAGGACTTTGTCTCCGGTCATGGGCCTCAGGACGGCGGCGAACTGGACCGAGTGGCGTTCCCGGCCCGCGGGCAGCGAGTATTCCACCTCGAGGGTTTGTCTGGTCTCAAGCGTGCGCCGCAGGTAGCCTAAGAACTCGTCGGCCTGGTCGGCGGGAAAAAGATCATGCAGGGTTTTGCCGGTCATGTCGTCGGCCGGGAGGTTCAGGAGATCCGGGTTGGTGGGCGCGACCTGGAGAAAGCGTCCCTCCCTGCTGATGACGATGATGATATCATTCATGGCCTCAAAAAGAGCCCGCAGCTCGCTCTCCGAGGCCTCGAGCGAGGTCTTGACCTTCCGGCTCTCGATAGTCGCCCCCAGGATGTTGGCCGCGGTCTTGAGGGATTCGACCTCGGCCGGGTCCCAAATTCTCTCGCGGCGGCACTCGTCAATGCCGATGAACCCCCACAGCTGCATCTGAACGAAGATCGGAACCGCGGCCAGGGACTGGATTTGTTGAGATTCGAGGGCTGGCCGCTCTTTGGCCGGGAAATTCCGGACCCGGCCGTGGACGGGCTTGTTCTTCTGGAACAGGCGCACCCACCGCTCAAACCCTCGCGCCTCGAAAACAAAACCCTGCAGCTCGGGATTGGCCAGCTGGGGCTCGATGCCCGGCGCCGTCCATTCATTGATGATGCTGGTCAGGAGCCGGCCCTCGGCGTCGAAATGATTCTTGAAGATATGAACCCGGCTCGCGTGCGCGGCCCGGCCCAAGCGGCCGATAACATCCTGAATATGCATTTCCCAAGAAGCGGACTTGAGGAATTGTTCCGCGGCATAGCTTACGGCCCTGAGAATGGCATCTCGGCGCCCTAGGATATCGGCGGGCTTATCAGCCGGGCGGTCTCGCCTTCCCTTTTTATCCAAACTGAACCCCTCTCCGTGGATGATACACTTATTTTAAAGAAGATACAGGCGGAAAATCAAGGAAAACAAGGCTCCCGGGCCGAACCCTTCAGCGGAGATGTGTCCGCCGTTTCTCCCCGAGCACGATCTCGGCCGCCGTCTCCTTGATGATCTTGAACGCCGCGGCGGCGGTGATGCCCAGGGGGTCCCGCGCGGGATTCAACTCGACCACGTCCAGGCCCACGACTCTGGCCCGCAGGCGATGGATGATGTCGATCGCCTGCCTCGTGGTCAGCCCTCCCGCCTCATGGTGGGAGACGCCCGGGGCAAAAGCGGGGTCCAGGGCGTCCATGTCGAAGGAGATGAACAGGGGATTCCGGAACGTGAGCGCGAGACGCCCGGGCAGGTCTTTCATCTCTATGAGGCGCACTCCGTACTTCCGGGCGTTGTCCCTCTGCGGAGGAGAGGCCGCCCGGATGCCGACCTGGACGAGGGTGCGCGCCAACTCCTCCTCCATGATGCGGGCGAACGTACAGGCGTGAGAATAGCGGTCGTCATAGAGCTCGTCGTACAGGTCCGGATGGGCATCAAAATGGAGGATGTCGAGCGCGGGATAGATCCGGCTCAAGGCCTTCACCACGGGATAGGTCACCGAATGGTCCCCGCCGAGGACGATCGGCGCCGCGCCCCTGGCCAAGACGGGCGCCAGCGCGGCTTGGATCCCGCCCGCCACCCGGTCATAGTCTCCCTCCGTGTTCACGTCTCCCAGGTCGACCATGACCGTGTCCCGCTCCAGGTTGACCTGCTTCTCGGTGATCTCATTGGTCGACAGGCCCGTGGAGGCCTCCCGGATGGCCTTTGGCCCCAGCGCCGCGCCCCTCAGGTAGGAAGACTTAGCGTCATAAGGAACGCCCAACACGGCGATTCGATAATCATCGCTCTTTTGAATGGCTCCTCCGAAGTCCGTCATCATCCCTTCTCCCCTGTCCCGGCCGACCTCTCCTCGGCATAAAAAACCATGGCGGCGAAGCTCACCGCCGAGCGGGTGGCCGCCTCTTGCCTGAGGTCGTAATCCAAGAGCCGGCCGGTCAAGCGGCCGGCGGCCAAAATCTCCAGCAAACAAGCCAACGTCGAAAACCCGCAGACATTGAAACGATCCCCGACCGAACGGATTTCCTCCCATAGAGCGAGGGGGTCACGGCCGAGGAGGGCTTCGATCAGCCTCCGGTCATGTCTGCCTGTCTCCTCCTGCAGGGCGGTGGCGCTCCGGTCATGCCCGAACTTCGGGCCGACATGGGACAGGTCCACTCCGGCCACGATCAGGGTCTCAGAGCCTGCGCGAGCCGAAAAGTCCGCCAGGAGGCCGAGGACGGCTTCCACTCCGGGGATGTCCGCTGCGCGCCGGCGCCGGGGCAACTCATCCTGAAAAGACCCGCACAGGATGGGAAGGAGGGTGAAGTCCGAGCCGAACAGTCGCTGCAGAAAGATCAGCTGGAACTCGAGCGAATGCTCGCTCCGATGGCTGAAATCGTCCGGCGCCGCGAGGGGGCCGGACGCGCTGATCAGGCGGCGCACTTCGCTCTTGTCCGTGCGGACACGGCCGAGCGGAGTCTCGAAATCCTTGGCCGTCATAGAAAAAAAGCTCGCACCCAGGCTGTGGCCCGTCCCCAGCAGCAGGATGCGGCGCGGCGGTTGAAGACCGCGGAGCGAGCCGTAGGCCCGGGCGTACGCCCGGCGGCCGGCTTCAAGGTCGATGTGAGGCGCGACCAGCGCCCGGGCGGGACCCGCGGGCGGCTCGGGTGAGGGGACATCCTCGGAATCCAGGATGCGGTCGACCAGGCTCTCCAGCTCTTTCCTGTCCGAGGGATACGATCGGCCGGCGTGGAAGGCCGGCCGGACCTTGAGGGCGACGAAATCCCCGATCAATCGTCTCCGTCGCGCTTCAATTTGAGGAGTCTCGAGAACAGCGGCCGTTTCAAGTTCGCCCACCATTCCGGCGATGTCCTCGACCGAGACGAAAAGGCCGTCCCGCTGACGAACGAGGTCAACCTGAATATCGAGAAGGCTGCGCCGGCCGTCGATAAGCCCGAGAAGGCCCAAGGCCTCCCCCTGGATGAGGAGAGGCTGGGGGGCCAATTCCAAGGGGTCTCGGATCAACAGGGACCTTCGCCCCTCGTGGGAGACGGCGATATACTCCAGGTCCGCTCGCAGGCGCGGGATGCCGGGCTTCCCGTTCACGGTCTTGTCAGCGGACATGGCGATTCAAGTCCCTTAGACGGTCTTTGTATAATGATTCTAGTATTTTTTCAATAAACCAGACGGCATTTCTGATTTGCGGCTCGCCCCTTCATATCAAGCTCTTTTCATCACCTGGAATTCCAGAGAGACTGCCTTTTCCCTTGAAAGGATGGGCCGCGACAGGACCCCATGAAGATCACGGTCATCACACAATCAAAAGCATTTCCTTTTGTGTGATTCACAGCGCAAATTGAAGTGGGGTGGCGCGGCCCAGGGCTCCCTGACGGCCGAAGCGTACGGGTTCCCTGGCCTTTTCAGGGTGGGGAGCGAGGCCGGCAGGGATGGGCTGTGACAGGACCCCATGAAGATCACGGTCATCACACAAAAGGAGATGCTTCAATATCCCTCTTTGTTTTTATCCCGGGACTCTTTATAATAAACGGACCAAGTCAGGAGGGGCCATGGCCGACATCGCGCGCATCGAAAACCGGGAGGATGCCCTCGCGCTGCTCGCCGTAGCCTTGAAGCACGAGTGGGCGGTCTCCCTGGAATACCTCATCCACGCCTATTCCATGCCCAAGGGGAAATATCTCTACGACGACCCCGTGGTCTTGGCCCGGCTGGACATGCGGGGTCAGACCATCCAGATCGGGATCGACGAGATGTACCACGCCCTGCAGATGGGGATCGTCATCCGCCAACTGGGCGGCGAGCCGACCTTCGAGGTCGACGAAGTCATCCGCCATCCGCGCATCGTGGACAACCTCGACCGCGACCGGCAGACGGAAGACCTGGTCACGGGGCTGTACCAGAAGCCGAAATACAAGGACGGGCTCTATCCCGAGATCGAAAACATGTTCTGGAACATCTCCTGCGACGAGGTCCGCCACTCCCGCCAGTTCACGGCCATGATCGATACCCTGCGGAATTCCCCCGACGCGGACGCCCGCTGTCTCCAGCCGGACCCCGAGGCCGAGAAGCGGGAAGAAGTCATCCTCCTCCACGACATCACCCGCGCGGAAAATGAGCTCATGCACCGCTACCTCCACTACGTCCTCCTCTTCCACGCGCACCAGGACCTCGGCGCCCGTCTGTTCAAGAACTCGGTGGACCACATGCGCCACTGGGATAAGAACTCCGGGATCCTCATCAAGCTCGGCAGCCTGGTGGGGGTCGAGAACGCCGATCGGCTTCCCGACGGGAGCGAACGCAGCCTCAAGTTCATGCCCGGCGTCTACCCCGGCCGCAGCCGCTTGTCCGCCCTGGAGACGCTCGTCCCGGCCGAGAAAAAACTCATCGGCGACTACGAACGGCTCATCAGGCTCGTGCCCGAGGGAGAGATCAAGGAGCAGCTCAAGGTCCATCTCCTTCAGAACCGGGAACACCTCTTCACTCAGGAAGCCCTCCTTCGGAACGCCGGGAAGATCAAAGGGCTAAGCTAAGGAAGGAGCGCCAGAGTGGGAATGATGTCCGACATTCTGGTCATCGACGACCTGCGCAAGTCCTTCGCCACGGGATTTATCCCCCGCCAGAAGGAGATCCTCAGGGGCGTATCGCTCGCCGTGGAGCCGGGAGAGATCTTCGGCTACCTCGGCCCCAACGGCGCAGGCAAGACGACCACCCTCAAATGCCTTCTGGGCCTCGTCTTCCCCGACTCAGGCTCCCTGACGATTTTCGGCCAGCCTCACCTTTCGCTGCGGGCCAGGCAACGCATCGGTTATCTGCCGGAAAGCCCCTACTTTTACGACCACCTGACCGCCTTCGAGTTCCTCGACTTTTACGCCCGGCTGTTCGGCCTTAAGAAAAAGGAGCGCGGGGAGCGCATCTCCGGTCTTCTCGAGCGGGTCGGGCTGGCGGACGCGGGCCGGATTCCCCTCCGCAAATTCTCCCGCGGCATGCTCCAGCGCGCCGGACTGGCCCAAGCCCTGATCAACGACCCCGACCTCCTCTTCCTTGACGAGCCCCTGGGCGGTCTCGACCCCATCGGCCGCAAGGAGTTGCGGGACATCATCCTCGAGCAGAAAAAGCGGGGCAAGACCGTCTTCCTCTGCTCCCACATCCTTCAGGATATCGAGATGATCTGCGACCGGGTGGCGATCCTGGTCTCGGGGCGCGTCGTGAGCTCCGGGCGCCTCCGGGACCTCGTCTCGGAAAAAATCCTCTTCACCGAAATCGAAATCTCGGGAGTGAAGCGGGAGGATCTCTTGGGGCTGGGCGAGAGCCTCGCCGGGCAGGAAGGCCGGGTCCTGCTCAAGGTCGTCGGCGAGGAAAAAGTGGAAGAGGTCCTGGCCCTCGTGCTGCGGAGCCGGGGACGCGTCCACTCGCTCCTGCCGCGGAGCCTGACGCTCGAAGACCTCTTCCTGGACATGGTGAAAGCCTCATGAGACGCATCGGCATCATCGCCCTCAACACCTTCCGGGAAGCGGTCCGCGACCGAGTCCTCTATCTTCTGCTGTTCTTCGCCGGCGCGACCATCCTTCTGTCGCGGGTCCTTTCCCTCCTGACCGTGGGCGACCGGGTCAAGGTCGTCATGGATGTCGGTTTGGCGGCCCTGTCGTTTTTCGGAGCCCTGATGGCCATCCTCATCGGCACAAGCCTGGTGTTCAAAGAGATCGATAAAAAGACCATCTACACGCTGATGTCCAAGCCTCTCCATCGCTTTGAATTCCTCCTGGGGAAGTTCCTGGGCCTGGCGCTCACCCTCCTGGTCATGATCTCGCTGATGACGGTCTTTTTCCAGGCCTACCTCATCCTTCTCGGCAGGAGAGGCGACGGGCGCGTCTTCCTGGCCGCCCTGTATATTTTCCTGGAGGTGGTCCTGTTGACCGCGGTGGCCATCCTCTTCTCCACGTTTTCCACGCCCATCCTGGCCTCCCTCTTTTCCCTCTCTTTTTTCCTCATCGGCCATTTCTCCCGAGGCCTGCAGACGCTCATCCGCAAGGTTCCGGCCGGCTTCAGCCGCTCCAGCCTCCGCCTGCTCTACCTCATCCTGCCGGACCTCGAGAATTTCAACCTTAAAACCGAAGTCGTCCACGGCCTGCCCATCCCGGCGAACCTCCTCCTAACTTCGGCGGCCTACGGCCTCTTCTATACGCTGTTCATCCTGACTCTGGCCGTGATCATCTTCCGGCGCAGGGACTTCACATGATGATAGGGGCGGAGCGACGTCGGGCAGGAAGCGCCCTGATTCTCGGCTTCCTGCTCCTGGCCGCCGCGGGGGGAACGCTCGCTCTCAAGCTCCGGTCCGAGGACATCGCCCGCGCCAGAATCCCCGGCTCCTCCTTGCGCTTTCTCCCCTCGGGCCGCTATCTCAACGCCGTCTCCCTCGGCTACTCCTCGCTCCTGGCCGATATCATTTACATCTGGGCCATCCAATACTATTCCGACCCGGCCATCACCGACCGTTTCAGCCGGCTGGACCATATCTTCGGAGTCATCTCCGAGCTCGACCCGAAGTACTCCGAGCCCTACCTTGTCGGAGCGCTGATCGCCGCCTATGAAGCCCGGGACCCCGGACTGGCCCTGAAAGTCCTCGACCGAGCCATGGAGAAAAACCCGCAGGACTGGATCTATCCCTTCGAGGCCGGTCATTACGCGCAGATGATGATGAAAGACTTCCGCATCGCCCAGGAGTACTACCGCCGGGCGATGGAGCTTCCGGACGCCCCGGATATCGCCAAGCGGCTCTACGCCAATGCCCTGTTCAAGGCCGAGGACCTCGAAACAGCCTGGAAGACGTGGCTTGAGGTCTACAACTCCGCGCCGGACGACCGCATCCGGAAGATCGCTTCCAATCATCTCTACCAGGTCAAGGCGGTCCTGGACATCAAGCTCATCAAGGAAGCCGTTGCGCGCTTCCAGGACCTTTTCGGCCGGCCGCCGCTGAACCTCGAACAGCTTGTGGGCGCCGGATTGCTCAAGTCCCTTCCCCGCGATTTGGACGACAGAAGCTACGCCTACGACCCGGAGACGGGAGAAGTGACCACGGCCGTCATTCCATGGAAACGATAATCGCCGTCTTCGTCGCGGTCTTCGGACTGATCTGGGGCAGCTTTCTCAACGTTGTCATCCACCGCCTGCCGTCCGGGCAGAGCCTCTTCCGCCCCCGATCGCATTGCCCGCAGTGTCTCAAGCCCATCCGGCCGTATGACAATGTGCCCTTGCTCTCGTTCCTCATCCTGGGCGGACGATGCCGATACTGCCGCAAAAGGATTTCCCTCACCTACCCTCTCGTGGAACTCCTGACCGGAGCTTGTTTTCTCACCCTGTACCGGGCCTTCGGGTTGTCGCACTTTTTCTTCGCCGCCTGCCTCTTCACCTGCGCGCTTATCGTCCTGGGATTCATCGACTTTCGCCACCAAATCCTGCCCGACGCCGTCACCCTGCCGGGGTTCGGCCTGGCCGTGGCCTATGCCTTCCTCCGCGAGGACATGACCTGGGCTCAGGCCATGCTCGGGGCCGCCGCGGGGGGAGGAACGATCCTGCTCATCTACGGCCTGTATTATCTCATCAGGAAAAAGGAGGGAATGGGCATGGGGGATGCGACCCTGATGCTCATGGTCGGAGCTTTTCTCGGCTGGAAGCTCGCCGTACTGACGCTCATCCTGGGAACGTTCGCCGGCGCGGTCGCGGGCGTCCTTCTCCTGTCCTTCAGAAAAAAGGGATGGCAGCACGCCGTGCCCTTCGGCTCCTTCCTGGCCCCGGCGGCCTTCGTCGCCCTCGTCTGGGGCGAGAGGGTCGTCGACTGGTACCTGAACCTCTATCGCCGCTGACCCTCTCTTAGGTTCCTCCTGACCCCGCGCGACGCGGCTTCGTCCCGGTAGTGGGTCAGTTTGAAAAGAAAGACTGAATCTCAATAAATATTAAAATTTTATGGGTTCGAGCAATTCTTTCGTTAATGGAAATCGTTCATCACAAAGATCCCAAAGACTAGTATGAAATGTCGACGAGGAATGATATAGCGTTACGTTGACAGCATGATCTTTTACAACAGTAACGGCAGGGACAAAATCATAATCTCCCGCTAATAATACTGCCTCTGAAATCATGTTGGACGCAGCAAGATTAACTAAATCAATGCTTAATAAAGTATCAATTCCTTTTTGTTCAAACTCAAAACCTCTCTTTACAAGTCTTCCCTCTCTTACTTCATACTTTGGAAGGCGGGTAAGCATTTTATGAAATCTTTGTCTTTTTGAAAAACGCGCTCTCTCTTCTTCGGTCGGAGGATTGCTTTGATAAGGCAAGCAATTATAATAATAAGTCCTTAAAATTTCTTTCCCACGCGCTAAAATGGGTGGTAATTTAGCAAAATTAAGTTTAAACCAATTGAATTCTAGTTTCATAACTTTTTCAATATAGGCACCATCAATAAAGATAGCTACTTTCATAAAATTACCCCCCTAAAATATTAACCCCTCGTCTCCTCTTGGGGAAACGAGGGGGAACATAATTTACCTTTCATCCTCAGAAGAGTCAACTCTCCAGAACGAAAGGGAATATCTTATTAATAAGATAATTAGCAAAATAGATTTTGTCAAGTACAAAATTAAAATAAATCAATAATATTTATGTAACTAAAAGATTCTACATATATTATGACGTATCTATGTTTTCATTAAACTTATAATTTCCTCGATTGTCCAAACGTGATCCGCAACCTTAGCTTCCATCGCCGGGGTTACTCTAAGTGTCTGATGAATTCGGCAGAAATTGTAATACATGAAATGCAGGGAGACGGCATAAAAGAGATTTTCGACCTTCTTTGAGAAGGCGTTGGTTAGCCGAGTAAATCTTCGCATATTCATTCTCATCGTTAGATTCTGTCTTTCAACATAGCTTGTTGAAATATCTTTGGAATCAGGCTTACCGATTATTTTGGTTTTTATTGTTCCTATACATTGAGGCGGACTATAGCGCTTTTGACCTTCTTGAGTTTGGCCATATATTTTAACGAGCTGACTAAAATCAACATCTCCGCCAAAAGCTCCTTCAACCGCTTCCAAATACATTTTGTGACCATCGGTAGTAAGCTGAATCCGGCTAGCAAGTCGTCCCGCCAAGTCTTTCATGAAAATTATGGCGTCTTGAAGATCGCGTCTCCCAATGTGCCAGGAGGGGACTAGCCTAGTATCCGCACAGATTGCCGTGAATGTCCAAACATCTCCGTAACCAAATTGACCCTTCTTATCTTTGGGGACATTCTTTTCTTTAGCATAACAAAAGCTCCAAATCTCATCGCATTGGATTTTTTTACAGGGGAGATTTCTAAATACCTTATCCTGATATTCGGCACAGGCTAAGCCAAGATCGGCCAGGAGTTTGACAATAGTATTTTTGGCTACGCCTGTCATTCTGACTGTCGCCCGGATTGAATTCCCTTCACAGAGGGCGGCCACGACCTGGGCTTGTTTCGCTTTATTTAGCTTATTCATAAACATATTATACTTGAGCGCTCAAGCTATGTCAAGCACTTTTTTTGACCTACATTTGACAAGGCCCATATTTAGCTATATAAAAAAGACGGAGGCTGCGGGATTCGAACCCGCGATAGGTTACCACCTATGCCCGGTTATAAGCCGGATCCCTTAAACCGCTCGGGCAAGCCTCCGACCTCATGATTAAAATATCACAATATTGTGATTATATCAATAAATTAATATCTATTGACACTATCTCATTATTGTGATAAATCTTATGAAGCATTGGTTGCTCCTTCAAATTGATCATGTCATAGGTGACTTTCTTGATTCATGTGGCGAAGATATGTCAACAATTCTTATGCGGCGTTTAGACCTTCTATCTGATAGGGGAAACGAATTGCGTTATCCTATTTCCGAACCTATAGGAGACGGCTTATTTCAGATACGTGGGCGAGCTGGGAAAACGAGGGCGAGATTGATTTAATTTTTTGGTCCGGGGAAAAATATATTCTTTGTTCATGCGTGTTATAAAGATCAAAGACGCCTAGACCCCCCTGACCGCGAAATCGCATTGAAAAACAAGAAAAAGATTGAGCAAGGAAGAGCAAATGTCTATTCCTTTGATTACATCAATTAAGCTAAATCTTTCTAAAAAACTCAAGGATAAGGCTTTCAGACATATATTTTTTCGCGGCCAAACACAAGATACTATTGCGATGAGCATTGTTTATTTGCGCAAAATGAGGGGAAAAAGGCAATCGGATTTGGCGATAGAAACCGGAATGAAACAATCCGCGATTTCCAGGATCGAACAGGCGGAATATTCCGGCTGGAGTTTAAGCACGCTTTGGCGAGTAGCAGAAGCCCTAGATGCAAGATTAAACGTCACGTTTGAACCGATCGAAGAAGTAATTCGATACTATCAAGAGAAAGAATCAGAAAACTATCAATTAGAACAAAAAGCCCTGGTTAGCAAGGCGGGGGCTTTAATGGAGGATATTTCGATGGATCGGATTGCTGAAAAAGCGGCCAATGAGGAAAGCCCGTTTTATACCGCATCAGAAGGATAACGAAAGGAGTCCTAATTATGGCCGAAGAGAAAAATGGCACAAGAGCAAAAAAGGCGATCCGAGTTCCGCTTAAGTTTAGAATCCCAGAAAATATAGTTACACGTTTCGCAAGTAATATTGTCGTTCAAACCATTGAAAACGAATTTAAGATTTCTTTTTTCGAAATTAAGCCGGAAATCCGCCTTTTTCCCCAATCACCCCAAAATGCCCCAAAGGATGTTTTGGCAGATTGTGTCGCTAGTGTTATTGTTACGGCCGAAAAAATGCCCAGCTTTATTAGCGCCCTCCAAAACCATTTTGATAGATTCAAAAAAGACAAAGAAACTGGAAACAAAAATTAGGCGGATTTTTTAGCCCATCTCGCCTTAGCCGCCTTCTTCGCAATCTCTTTCCGCTTCTTGGCCGACAGCTTGGCTGCCCGTGCCTTCCCGCCCTTAAGTCCGCCTAGCCTTCCTAGCGCGACGGCCGCGGGATTCTTCTTGGGCTTAGAAACCCCCTCGGTGGATATGGTTTCAGCTACTATATGAGTTGCTATTTGATTGATGTCTTTGTTTTTCATGCCTCCATGATATAGCCTGACCGCCCAAGAATCAAGAGGCTTGAATTTCAAACTGACCCACTACCTTCGTCCCTCAAGCGTTGCATTCCGGCCGACCTTTGTGATAAGGGAAGAAGAGATGGACCGGGAAAAAAAGAACGTCTGGATCCTCCTGGGCTTAATCGTCCTCTTTTTCCTGGGTTTCTCCCTGTCGGTCAACCTGCCCGTCGTCCACAAGAACTTTCTCACGGCCGACCAGGCCGTTTATTTCTCCCTGACCCAGAGCCTGGCCCACGATTTCGACCTGGAGTATACGCGTCAGGACCTCGTCCGTTATTACCGGGAGTTCGAAGCCGGGCCCCAGGGCATTTTTCTCAAGCGCGGGCCCGGAGGGAAAATCTATTACGCCAAATCCTGGGCCTATGCGCTGCTCGCCGCTCCCTTCGTCCGGGTCTTCGGGCCCAACGGCTTCCTGGTCTTTCACACCCTGCTCCTGGCGTTGTTGCTGGCCATGGGCTATCGTTACGCCGCCGCGCTCTCCCGCCCCTGGCCGGCGCTCCTGGCGGCCTTGACCTTTCTCTTCGCTTCGGCGGCGGGAGTGTATTTCTTCTGGCTCACGCCTGATTTCTTCAACCTGACCCTCGTGTTCACCGTCATCTTTCTCTGGCTCTACAAGACCCTGCCCCGCGAACAACCCTGCGGCTGTTGCGGTCCGGCGCCCAGCGTCGGCCGCCTGGAGCGACTCCTCCGATCGGACGCTTCAGACATCGCCGCCGCGCTTCTCATCGGTGTGGCCGTGTTCTCCAAGCCACCCAATGTCGTCCTCTTGGCCCCCCTGGTCCTGGCCAACCTTGTCCGCAGGAAATTCCTCAAGTCCCTCCTGCTCGTCCTGTGCTTTCTGCTGGTCATGGGCGTTTTGTTCGGCGCCAACTACCTCTTCACCGGGGATTGGAACTACCAGGGCGGCGAGCGCAAGTCTTTCATCGGCACCTTCCCCCTGGAAAAAGAGGAAGTGACCTTCGACTCGACCGGCCACACCATGACCGCCAAAGGCTACCTGGAGAAGGTCAAGCTCTTCCCCGCCTGGCTCGTGCTGCCCAACCTGTACTGGTATTTCTTCGGCCGTTTCATGGGCCTGGCCTGGTACTTCTTCCCGGCGCTGCTCTTCCTCGTCCTTTTCTTCGGCCGGCGCCGGGACCTTAAGGCCTGGCTCCTCCTGGGCGCCATCGCCGTCGAGATCCTGATCTATATCGTCCTCATGCCCGACAACTACGGCGGAGGAGGCGGGACGCTGGCCAACCGCTATTTCCTGAACATCTATCCCCTGTTCTTCTTCCTGCCGCCGGTCCGGCGCCGGGGCCGGGAGATCGCCCTGTGCTGGGCCATGGCCGCGGTCTTCCTTTCTCAGATCCTGCTCAACCCCTTCGGCGCCTCGCACGCCCCGGCCTCCCACGCCAAGCGCCTGCCCTTCAAACTCATCCCCGTCGAGCTCAGCCAGGTTAACGAGTTCCCGACCAACACCAACCCCTTCGCCTTCCGCGTTCCGACAGGCGAGCCGCCCCAGGACGGCTATCTCCATTTCCTGGATGATAACTTCTATCCCAAGCACCCCACGGAAAACGGAGTCTGGACGCGGGGCGGCAAGCCGGCTGAGATCATCCTCAAGACCTATTTCCCCGTAAAGACGATCGCCGTTCACCTGCTCAACAACCCCCGGATCAAGAACGACATCACCGTCCGCATTGAAGGCCGCGCGCAAACAATCAGCCTCGGCGAAAAACAGCGGGCGACGCTCGAATTCCCCGCCGGCCGCGGCTTCGTCATCCGGGCCATCCACCTGTACAAGATCACGGTCCAAGCTTCCAAGTCGGCCATGCCGTATTTCGAGCTCAAAACAAGCAGCGAGCGCCGCAACCTGGGCGTGTTCTTCAGCCTGGAGCTCATTCCGCGCTGACCCCCATGTGCGGCATCTGCGGCCTGGTCCAGCCCCCCGGACGGCCGGCCCTCCCCACCGAAACCCTGGCGGCCATGCTGGGCGCCATCGCCCACCGCGGCCCGGACGACGAGGGCCGGCACATCGAGCCCGAGGTCGCGTTGGGCGCGCGCCGGCTGAGCATCATCGACGTCGAAGGCGGGCATCAGCCCCTGTCCAACGAGGACGGCACAATCTGGATCGCCTACAACGGCGAGGCGTTCAACTTTCCCGAGGTCCGGAGCGAGCTCCTCGGCCTCGGGCACCGTTTCCGGACCCGGACCGACACCGAGACCCTGGTCCATGCCTACGAGGAATGGGGCGAGGATTTCCTCGAGCGTTTCCGGGGGATGTTCGCATTCGCCCTCTGGGACCGGAAGGCGCGCAAGCTGCTCCTCGTCCGCGACCGGCTGGGCATCAAGCCTCTCTATTACACGCTCCACAGGGACGGAACGTTGGTCTTCGGCTCCGAGCTCAAGTCCGTCCTCCTCCACCCCGGTACGGAGAGAAGGCTCGACCTGCGGGCCCTCGACCTCTTCCTGGGCGTAGAATACGTGCCGGCGCCCCATTCGATCTTCCAGGACATCCGCAAGCTTCCGGCCGGCCATATCCTTTCCTACCAGGACGGCCGGGCGACCCTGAAGAAGTACTGGGACATCGAGGCGGCCGGGACGACCGACTCCCCTCCTCCCTCGCGGCCGGAGGAGGCCATGGACCGTCTCTACGAAATGCTCAAGGAATCGGTCCGATTGAGGCTCATCAGCGACGTCCCGCTCG
>Ga0154629_1190_pt15 | contig 17612 bp, 14 predicted proteins | sample Rifle2008BG13ft_FD_116058 | JGI IMG/M metagenome (GOLD analysis project Ga0154629, IMG submission 116058) | Candidatus Aminicenantes bacterium RBG_13_59_9 | reverse complement strand
CTTCAACTCCTCCTGGTTGATCTTCGAGAGGATGTCCATCAGGCCGGTGCTGAGGACCTGTTCCGAGGCGATGAAGACCTCGAAGATGGCCCCGGACCGGATCTTCGTCTCCTTGTGATGCACGGAGCTGGTGATCCAGGCCTGTTCGAGGAGGTCCATCAGGAGAGGAGACAGCTTGGGCTTTCCCGTGTTGCCCGTATCCATCTCGTCGAGGTTATGGTTGCACAGGGTCTGGACCCGGCCGGGGTCCACGGTGTAATGTCGCAGGATCAAGGGCACGTCTCCCTGGCCGTCTTCGATGAGGGCGTTCAAGAGGTGTTTCATGGTGATCTCATACTGTCCCCTCTTGAGGCCAAGTCCCGTGGCCGTATCCAGGTTCCGGACAAGGTGGTTGTTCAATTTGAGCAGGAGAGCCCGTAAGTCCTTGCTTTTCATGGAGTCCCTTTCAGTTCATGAGATTCGATAGAAAACGCTGCACTTTCACCCGACGGCGCTCGAGAGGCGTTCGTGGGGATAGAAGACCCTGACGAACTCGGCTCGAGGCCGTCCCATCCAATAGCTGACGCCAAGCCGCGGGCGGCGATCCTTCAAGGCCAGACGATGGATTGTCCGGGAGCGGATGATGAATCGGACATCGTATTCCAGGCCGTCGTTGAGATACATGTCCATCAAATTCTTGAGGAGGGCCAAGTTCCGGCTCCCAGGAATGAAATCCAGATAATCGTCGTAGGAGATCGGCCCGACTTCGAGGCAGATCCGCCCCATATAATCCAGCGTGCTCTCGCCGACGATGCTGTACCGGGAGAGACGGAAAGCCCCCGACCTCGGGGCCTGTCCCAGCCTGGGCCGTTCTCTCAGCATGGCCCGGTTGGGCACGAATTGCCTCAACCCGAAACCGACGGCCGGAAAGAACTCGCGGAGGAGAAGCAGGAGTCCCTCTTTATTGCGGATGCGGCTGCAGAGGATGCTCGAGAGCCGGAGCCACTTGAATTTCGGAACCGATAGGCCTGATTTCATTTTTTGAGGGGCGAATCCGATGAAAGCGAAGAGCCGGTCCAGCATCCGGTTATGCGGCTCCTCCTTGAGATGCAGGTAGTACCTGTATTTTTTCCAGGCTTGGTAATAAAGCCAGTAGAGCCGGTTGTTGAACACGTCCAGGAAATTCTGAAGAGGGACGTTGCCGGCACCGTGAAGATTTTGCTGGAGGGCGACCTGTTCATGGTAGCAGCGCGGGAGCGGCGAATCGATTCCGTAAAGCCCCATGAAATTGAGGACAAAGGTCATCGTCCCGTCCTTGTCTTCGAAGGAGCGGATATCTCTCGGCGGATAAACGTATTGCTCATGAGGACGGAACCGAAGGCCCGCCTGGTCGAATTTTTCTTCGTCCCGTTCGGGATGAGACGGTTTGCTGAGGATCTCGGCCAGATGAATGGCGCGAAAAACGCTGTAGAGAGGCGCGTTGGCCTCTATATCCGAGATCAGATGGGCAGTATCTTCCCGATGTCCGGCGGCCATGTGGTTTGCCTTCCCGTCCCTGTCTCGTTCATCGTGAGGATGACGAAGGAATTGATGGTGACGTACTGAGAGAGAAAACGGCTGAGGATCGATCCGAACAGCTCGATATCGCCCTCTCCGTTCTCGAAGTTGGCCGGGTCGATATCCAAACGGAACTCGATGCCGCGGATCACGGCCTGATTCCGGAAGATGGAGGTCGGACGCGGAGGATGAATCTTGGCGATCCCCTGGATCTTTTTCCGGTTCGGATTGTTCTGCTCCTGGGACCAGTTGTAAAGGCTCAAGATCCCCTTGAGAACATCGCCGTCGGAGAGGCTCGCGTAGCTCACCGTGAGATGGGTAATCAGAGTCCAGAGAAAGTTCTGCCTGTCCGGACAGGGCATAACCTCGGAGGGCGCCGAGAGGTTCGAGACTTCGATGCCGCCGGGGAAATTGACGGGCTGGTTGATGGCTCCCGCTTCGAGATATTTCGCCGGAAGGAAGCCGTTGGAGAGGGTGGCTTCTTCGACGCTCAATATCTCTTTGGGAAAAAGTTCCTCCTCCATGCTGGGACCGAACAGGCGGATATAAGTATCGGCCATGTCCCCTGTCGTGGGTTTGAACCTCAAGGAGAAGAACCTCTTGAACTCGTGCTCGGGATCGCAGGGGTCCAGGATGTCGTAAGAGGTCACGGGCAGATACTTGTACAGCTGCAATTTGCTGTCGCTCACGCCACGAACCCGCTGGATGGAATAAACTTCGCGACTTTTCCGCCTGTCGCCGTCAGGAAGAACGTAATACTCGGGCAGGCGCTGGTCGATGATCAACTCCTCCGTCGGCCGGTCGAAGAGGTTGACGATGGGGGCACAGTGAAGCAGGATGTTCCTGGCCGTCGGCCGGTATTCCGAGGAGAGTTTTCGGGAAAAAGCGATTTTAACTTCGAACGGCTGTCCTTCGGCCGACGCGCGAAAGGCCTCGAGCCCTTCGATTTCGACGAAAAAGAACCGCTCACGGAAGGCGAAATACTCCTGGAGAAGCCGGTAGCCGGAGAAGATCTGTCGGGCATAGGGGATCAGCGCGCATTCTTCGGCGGAATCCTCTTCGTTGTCGACCAGGCCGGGAATTCCGATGCGAAAGCGGCCGATTTTCTGGAACGCCACAGCGCCGTTGCCCAGCTCCCGGACCGAAACCTCCGAGACATATTTAGTCATGTACAACAGCAGGATGTATTTCAAGGATTCCGGCCCATGGAAGTGGAGGGTGAGATGCCGCAGGTCCAGCGATTCATAAGTGACGTTGCGATGAGGATGGATTTGGAGGATCAGGGCCGTTGTCATATCCGGCTGATCCTCCACCCTGACCTCTTTCAATTGCATGGGACGGACGATCATATCCTGGGTCGTCCGGAAGATGAACTCGGCCGGCTCGGTCTTTTCAATGGTCCGGTCCTTCTCCTGGGGCCCGGCGGCCACTTTGTACTTGACCTGATATTTGCCCGTGGGCGTTTGGACCTCGCTGCCCCTTTTGACCAAAACTGGTTTGGTCAATAGGTTGGTGATGGGCCGGGCCTCCAGGATCGCGCAGGAAGGAAAAGACCTTAGGAAATGCGGGAACAGGACCTCGAGCAGCCCTCCCGTGATCTCGGGGAAGTCGTCATCGAGGCGTTCGTGGATGCGGCCGGCCAAAAAGGAAAAACCTTCGAACAGGCGCTCGACGAAGGGGTCTTTCCGCTGCTTCTGGGTGATCCGCAGCTCTCCGGCCAGCCCCTGATGTTTTTCGGCGAACCGGTCTCCCTCGAGTTGGAGGAAGTTGTACTCCCGCTCAAAATACTTCTTGCTGCTCATGATCCGTCCTTCTCCGAGACGACCTTGGTCCAACCGGTTGTCGAGAATTCCGTCAACAGGATCTCCGTCTGGGCAAAATCCTTGACCGTCGTGACGATCTTGAGAAAGAGGCGCATGTTGTTTTTGTCGAAATAGGGATCCTCCACGCGGACATTGCCGATCCGGGGCTCGTATTTTAGGACGGTGTCGCGAATCTGCTTTTTAAGGGGCTCGAAGGAATACCCGGAGTTGATGTAGACCTGCAAGATGTCCGGCAGTCCGAAATCTGGGAGATGCGAGACCGAACCCTGCCGCGACCCCAGGATCATGGTCAGGTTCTCGATGATGCTCTTTCGGATCTTCTGTTCCTCGGACAGCCGTTCAAAATCCATCCGTTCGATGTCGGCGGGGCTCGGGTTTTCGTAGGCGAAAAAACCCGAGAGGAGATTATACAAGCTCAGATTCCGCATAAATTCCCCGCTATCACGTCACCCCGTCTTTTAACGTAAGCTTCGCCCTCCTGTTTCCCGCGCCGGGAAACGCTCGGGCAATCGGCAAGAAATCCGGCCTTACGGTCAGAATCCGACTTCCTGATAGGTCGGGCTTCCCCCTTTCCGGCCGTCCTTGTCCGTCGGTTCATGGTTCCAAGTGAACTTTTCGGCCATGAACTTGACCTCTTCCAGGTGCCCGACATTCTCGTTCTCTTTGGATTTGGTCGTGGGCATGAAATTCCTGACCGAGACGATCGTGGTGTTCTCGAGGATGTAGTTGAAATACGGAATTTCGCTGGCTTCCTTGATCTTGTAGAGGACAATCGTCACCTTTTTCAGCTTTGTGCCCTCGCAGCAATACTGGTAGAGAATGGGAGTGATCTTGTCGATGTCCTTGGTAATGTTGAAAGCCGTGATCCGCCGGGATCCTTGGACCCTGTTCGTCTCCGTTTCGTAAGGCAGATAGACTTCGTGGACGAACTCGTAGACCATGCTCGTGCCGTTTTCCCTCGGTCCCTCGAGCGGACCGTCCGGCCCTTCGATGTAAATCTCGCCTTTAAAGGCCATGTTCAGACCTCCTTAATGAATGAAATATTTTGAAAAGAATGGCTCTCCGCGCATCCAGGGAGAAACCCTATTTTTCTTCCTCCCCTCCCGAATGATAGGCCACCAATCTCAGATTGATGTCCATTCCCGTGATCGCCACGTGGGGGCGGAACTCGGCCTCGATCTGGAAAAAGCCGGGTTTCTCCGCCAGGGGCTTGACGTCCAGCTTGAAAGAACGGAGGGGACGTTCGGCGACCACGCTCTCGGGCGCACTCGGCTGATCCGAGGTGATCGTCTTGAGCCAGTTCGAGAGATCCTCCTGGATGGCCCCGGCGTTCTTGTTGGCCCCGACGAACCGCAGCTGACGGTACTTGAGGAAATGGGCGATTCGGGTCACGAGAAACGTGTACTGGAGCTTGGCCCCGATGTTGTAGTTCGCCGTCGCTTGCGGATCGTTCTTGATGATCTTCGCCCGCTGGGCGGATGGAACCTCGAAGAAACAGGCGTAGTCCGTCCGGTCCCAATGCGCCAGGGGAATGAAGCCCATTTCCGAGAGTTCGTAGTCCTTCGCCTGGCCGACCGACGCTTCGATAGGAACCTTGAGCTTGGTCTGGCCGTGCTCCTCGTAAGTCGGAGTGGGCAGGTTTTCGACCACTCCGCCCGATTCGACGCCGACCAGCTTGACGCTCCAGCCCCAGTTTTCGTAGCTCCTGACCATGTTGGAGGCCAGGGCGAACGAGGCGCTGCACCAGAGGCTGTTGTCCTTGCCGTCACGGTAGATTCCTTCGGAGTAATTGAAGTTCTTGGTCGGCTCGTCCTTGGGATTGTAAGGGAGCCGGCCGAGGAACCGGGGCAGGCACAGGCCGACGAATTTTGACCGGTCGTCGTCCCGGAAGGCCCGCCAGGAGGTGTATTCGGCGCCGTCGGCGATCTGCTCCTTGAGGAAGCGGTTGTTCATGACCTTGACGAAGTCGCTCTCGCCGAAAAATGTCGTGCTGGCGTTGGCGATGAAGGGCACCTGGGCGCTCTCGCCCATGACGGCCATATGCTGGAGCAGCTTGATATCCGGCGCGCTGTTGTTGAACTGATAATCGGCGATGATCGCCGTGATCGAATGGCCTCCCACCTTGTCGTAGGCATCCCAGTAGACGTGGTGCCAAAGGCCGGAGTCCTTTTCATACCCTTCGCCCAAGGCCGCTTCGTTCAGGTCCTCGTACAATTCTCCTTTCGTCACGTCGACGAGCTCGAGTTTCACGGGCTTTGAGAATTCCGTATTCTGCACGAGGAAATGAAGCCCTCGCCAGGTCGATTCGAGCTCCTGGAATTCCTTGTGATGAAGGATCTCGTCCATTTGGGCGCTCAGGACTTGATCGATCTCGGCGATATAGGTGTCGATGAGCGCCCCGCCGACCCGGTAGACCGCCGCTTCCTTCCCGACGTGGGTGATCAGCTCGGCCACCGCGCTTTTCTTGTCCTCGGTGTCGAGCATGGTCAACAGGGTGTCGACGGTGCTCACCTCGACCTGCTGTTCCGCCTGTTTTTCTTTTTCCTTGTCCTTTGCCATGGGTTTTCTCCTGCGTGATTCCTCCTAGCCTCGGAGGTTCACTTCTTCTTGGCCTCCTTGTTTTCGGGCGCGCTCTCTGGAGCCAGCTTCGTCATCAGGCTGTCTACGCCTCCCCCTTCGTTCAGCACGGCCTCAATCGCCTTCCGGAACTTGACGTCTTTCAGGACCTGGAGCTTGAGCTGTTTGAGCTTCTCGCGCGCGTCCAAGAGCTCCTTCAGAGGTTCGACCTTCGTGACGATCTGGTCGGGGTGGAAGTCCTTCATTTCCTTGAAATCGACGTTGACTTCCATCTCAGATGTGGGATCGCCGGAAAGCTTGTTGGGAACCGTGATCTTGAGCGTCGGATTGATGTCCTTCAGGGCTCTTTCGAAATCGCCCTTCCGTGCGATCCGGCGGATGCGACGGTCCTTCAACGCTCCGAGCGAGCCCGGTTCGCTCCGGCTGAAATTCCCGGGGATGAGCAGACGGTAGTCCAACTCCACGCTTTCCTTGGCGTCCGAGCTCGGCAAGATTGAGACCTTGACCCGAGTACCGATTTTCGGCACAATCGGTTTTGCCATACTAATACCTCCTTTCTCCTTTCTATGTTTTTATTTCAATCGGGCCAGCCGCAGGGCTAAAACCCCGTCGAAATTCCCGATCCGGGCGAATAGGTCTTTCTGTTGCCGGTCTAAGGTCTCGAGGCGCTCTTTGTTTTTTTCGCCGTCCATCAATTTCTTGTTGACCAGATAGGCGGATTCCCACACGGCCAGGCAAAGGGCCGGTTCCCATTCGGCCAGCTGGTAGGTATCGACCTTGTCCAGCAGCCGGGAGACATAAGTTTTGGCCAGGTCGAGCTGTTTCGCGGCCAAGCTGTAATTCGCCAGGTTCAAGATCCTCAGGAACCTGCCTTTCCGGCGGATTTCCCCGGCCATCCCCTGTTGCATCGCCTTCAAATTCTTTTCGAAATTCGCCGGCAGCTCCGCGCAAGCGGCGCGGTACTCCCTGTTGATCGGCTCGTAATCCTCTCCGAGGATGGGAGGAAGGATGGCCTCGCCCCCGCCGCCTTTCCCCATGACGGTCCGGACGGACTCGTCAATCCAGCGGCAAGTCTCGTCGTCGGCGAACGGCGTCTTGTTGCTGAATTTGAGGCTGGTCAAGTCGGGGAAACGTTGGAGATACTTGGCCAGCTGAAATTTGACCTCCTCGGCGGCCCGGACGGCGCCTCCCCCCTTCTGTTCCAGTGCGCCGTGGATATACCGTTGGGCGGTCAGCCAATACTTGAACCCGCTGTCTTCATCGAGAAGATTCAGCTCGATGGCGGGAATGAGTTTCTCCCATTCTTTCGCGGCATACCACTCTTTGATCTTGTTTTGGATCGCCCCGTCCGGCCCGCTGACGGGGGTGACGTCGTCCTGACTCGAAGGCAGGATGACCCTGCCCCACACCAGAGATCTGGAGATGCCGAAGATATAGGATTCGTTCTTCTTGGAGTCGTCCTTTTCCTGTTCGAAGAAATATCTCAAGGCCTTCTTGAAGGCGACGATGGCCTCTTTCTCTGAGCCCGCGGAAATGTCCTTGAGTCCCGCCGCCCCGGGCTCGGGAGCGGGCCTTTCTCTCGGTCTATCGGGCTCGGGAACGCGGGCCGGAGCTTTGTCGGGAGGTTTGGCGGATGCGGGCGGCGGAGCGACCGACGGCGCCTCCAGAAGCTGTTTGGCCGCCGCGGCGTGTCCGGCAATGATCTGGCCGAGCTCTTTCAACTGCGGCGCAGTCTCGCCGAGTTGGGCCCGGCTTTCCTCCATCATCCGTTCCAGGCTCCGCGATAGGTCCAAGAACAGCGGAATCGTCTCCCGGCTCACCTGCTCTGCCTCGAGCAGCTTGACGACGCGGCCCGAATTAAGGAATTGCAGGGATTTTCCCCGGTGGATCGGAGACGAGGGGAAAAGCCTCCCGCCAAATTTCTTCAGGAGCTCCGAAATGAGGGCCAATCCGTTGATGAGGCCGGGGATTTTTTCATCCCTGTACCAGGAGAAGCAAAGCCAGGCGGCGACTCTCAGGTCCTTGCTTTTCCCGGCCAGTATCTCGGACGCAAAATCGCCGCAGACCTTGTAATCGGGACTGACCTTGCCGATCTCCATTTCCAGCTTGAAATAGACCTCGTCCGCAGACGCGTCCTTGCCGGCGGGAGAATCGGCGGCAATGTCCTTGAGAAGGTCCACGACTCTCGCGGGAACTTGAATCTCGGACGACGTTTGGCTCATGGCCGTCTCCTCCCTTTGGCCTTCCCTATTCACGCATCATGGAGAACGCTCTCCTCATCCCCAGCCCGGACACGTCAGGTCGTGAAAGACTACGGTTCACCTCATGACCTCCCCCAGGAGACCCCGCAGGGTCAGGTCCTTCGACTCGAGGGCCGCCCGGTATCTTGGCGGGAGGTCTGCGGCAGACTGAGCGGCGTTTTCACGGTTATCTTCATCGAGACGATAGACGACGTCGCTCTCTGCGGAAGGCCGGAGCAGGGGAATCAGGGTTTTGACCGGAGGACGGTTGATGAAGAAATAGAGATAGGTCCTCTCCCCTGCCCGGGGAACTCCCCAGAGCACATTCGGAATAAGTCGGAGGTTCCTCAGCAGCTGCGAACCCAGGAGGATCCAGAAACAGGCGTCTTCCTGAAGAAACGGATTCTCGCCGCGGAGCGGAAACCGGACTCCCAGGGAGCTGCGGGCGGACCGTCCCGAAATTACAGGCCCGAACACGTCCAAGAGGTTTTTTACCAGCAGGAACTTGCCCCGGTCTTCGAAATCTCCGAGCTGGCGGGCCCAAAAATTTTCCGTGGTCGTCGTATCGAGGTAGTCTTGAAAACGCTGGTAGCTCGAGCCCATCTCGTCGGGAGAGGGGGCCGATAAGCGTCCGACCCCGGAGGTCAATTCGGAGAGGGACAAGCCGTTCATTCCGGCGGACGCCAGGTCGCTCGATTGTCGGAGAAAATCCTTGTACAGCACCGGGACATAGGGGACCATCCCGGGGACGATTCCTTCCCGGTGGTCGCGGAGGGCAACGACGAAGGGGAAATTCCGGCCGCTTTTATCGTGACTGGGCCAGACGATTCCGACAAGGAGCTGCTCGGAGGCTTCGGCTTGAATGCAGAACTGATAGGGAGAAGATCCCCGATAGACGTCCGCCCAATCGGACGAAAAATGCCGGGCGGCCTGAAAAAGGCCTTCCTGGAGCCACTGGTCCAGGACCCGGAAATCGGGCCCGCTGGCGTTGTGACGGACGAAGTCGTCGTGGTCCGGGAGCTTGCCGAAAAAGAAAGGACTTGAGTCGTTCACCGGGCTCCTCTTGTCATCTCTCTCAATCGAGTCTCTCGGGGCATCGGAAACTAAAGAAATCTTTCATGTTACGGAAGGGATTCACCAGGGCCTCGACCTGAAGACGAAAGCGGATTTGAACTTGATTCACGCTCGGGCGGCCACAGGTCCAAAGTAAGCGGTAGTCCCGGGAGGCTAGTTCCTCGATCTTGGCTCTCTCCAGGAGCTTAAACCAGCCCCATTGGCCGTCATAATTCAAACGGTCTAGCTCCCCTTGCCGAGTCGAAACGACCAGCGAGGCTGCCGGAGGGCCTTCCGGTCCCGGCCAGAAGAACACTTGCGGTTTCCTGTTTCCAAACTGATAGAGGAAGGTCCGCCCGTCGATCGTTATGCTGATGTTGTTGATAACGGGGCGGGGCCCCGAGACCTGCGTATAAGTCTCGACGTCGGGTATCAGATAGAATTGGCAGCTCAGATTCCCCTTGGGAAAGAAGCCCGCCTTGATGCTCTCGGCTTTTCTCAGGTTCTCGATCGTCTCCCGGGAAAGGACAATACCTTGATTCTCCCACGGGACGGGGCTCCATGATTCCAGTTTGACAAAGGGTTTCAACTCTTCATCAACGTACTTCCAAAGGACCCCCTCTTGAGGCGAAAAAAACCGCCCGAAATCGATTAGCGCGGCGCCCTCGCCCCCGGGACTGAAAGGGTAGTACCTAGCGAGCGATTCCTGGAAAACGCTGTAAACCTTTTTCTCCCAGTCCGCGTTCAACTGCGCCTGGGCTTCTTTGAGAATGGCCGCCCAAACGAGTCTCAACGGCTGTTCGAAGACCGCCTCGCGGGCGTCCGGGTCGAATTCGCTTTCGTCAAAAGTCCTGCGGACCGTCCGCACCGCCTCCGGAAGCGGCCCGGCCGGCTGTTTGAGAAGCTGGGCGGCAAATTCCATAGCTTTGGGACCCGGGTCATTGATCATGGCCTCGACCGCCTCATTGAGGGAGGAAAAGAGGAGGAGGACGGCTTGGAGTTCTCCGGCCTTATCCGCTCCTCCGGACCCGGTGCCCGTCAACGCGCGGAGCTTCTCGAACTCCTGCACGACCAGAAGAGGAGCCGGAACGTCCTTGACCGCCTCTCCTCCCCTCAGACCCAACTTAGACCGAACCTTTCTCGCGATCGGCTTGGGGGCGCGGTCGAGTACGCTCTTGGGGATTTCCGCCTCAAAATCCGTCTGTTGTGCGACAAAATCGAGGATGAAGGTCACGGGGGAGTCGAGGCGCGCGCTCAATCTCTTCAGGGCCGTGGCGGCTGAATCGAGGCGCTCGAAAGGCCGGTATTGGATGCTCCGGAGGAACTGCCACCATGTCTCGGCGTATTCACGGAAATAGAGGCGGCGAAGCTCGTCTCCAAGACTTTCGGGATCCCGCAGTTCCGAGGTCATCTGGGAGGCGGTTTGACCCAGAACCCAATCCGTCTGCTCCGGATTGCTGACTTCCTTCTTGATCATGGCTTCGACTTTGGCCGTCCAGCCCTGTTTGGTGAAAAGCTCCGGAACTTCGAAGTCGCTGAAGATCATGTCCTTGTCTTGGGAAGCCACGATTTGGGACACGCTCACGGGCTGTTGGAGCTCCGCGGCGACATTTCTTTTCATCCGTTCATAGACGGTCTTGGCGTTCGGCTCTTCATAGAGGACGCCGCGGACGGCGGCCACCAGCGTCGCGTCGTTTTCGAACGGTCCGGCCTTCGTCCGGCTCAGGCAGTCGACGAAGCATTCGACCTGTCTCTGAACGAGAGGCTTGTCCTCCGCGAGGCCGTCTTGCGGAAAAATGTCGGTATAACGTTCATCCAGGAGAGAAAGAAGTTCTTGCTTCAGAAACTGGGCGTTCGAGGAATCCAGCCGGCCGACCTCGGTTCCCATGAGGAGATAGGCCTTGAGGTCGTTGTAGGTTTTGTCCAAGGGGCGGGGCCCCGGGGACCGGGACTCCCTGAGACGGCCCGCCAGCTCCATGAACAGGCGGCTCTTCACCACCGGGCCGAAGGCTCTTATGTACAAGCGACGGGCCGGGTCGAGGACGGTGTTGCTGCGGTCCATCCCGGAGCGGATCAAGGGCTTGCGGCGGCCTCGCTCTTCGAGCCGGACGAGTTCGGCCCGGTACTGTTCGAGATTCTTCAGACTTGCCCGGATGGCGGAGAAACTATCCCACCTGACATCCCGGATCAATTCGGAGGCTCCCTTGATCGTCTTCAGATGGATCCGGCTCCTGACGAACCCCTGGGAAACGCCAAAAATGAGGGCCCCGAGCAGAACGGCGGAAGCCACGACGGTCCCACCGCGGACAAAGCTCTTTTGAGACGCGACCTTGGACGTCTGGAAGACGGAGTTTTGGTCGGGGATAATGACATCCAAGAAAAGGTCTTTGATAAAATAGCTCTTTTTCTGGATTTCCGGCGTGCTGACCGACTCGGCCGGAAGGTCGAACTGCTTGAGAATGGCCTGAATCACCCGGTCGATGGGGACCCCTTCCTGCGTTCCGCTAGTCAAATAGAAACCTCGGAGGCAGGGACTTTCCTGGTACGGATTGGCCTGAAACAATTGACTGATGAAATAGCTGATATTCTCTTTGACGGCCGCGACCTGAAGGGGGAACGTATAGATCTTGCCGCGGTTTTCCGGCTTCGGCGCGGCACTCAGCTGTCTCAGACGCACCTCGTCCAGGGATTGGACGAGGTGGTCGAACTCCTTGTCGAACCGGTCCCGGACCTCCCCCTCCGCCTGCTGGCTCCGGGAGAACGTGCACCCCCAGATCTGCTCTCTCTCCTTGCGGCCGAAGCCCTCGAAGAGCTCGATAAAACCCTGGACCAGGTCGCATTTCGTGAGAACCAGGTAGACCGGGAAGCGGACCCCCAGCCTCTGGATAAGCTCATCGATGCGACGGCGGATATTTTTGGCGTGCCACTCGAGTCCCTCATGGTTTTCCTTGAGAATGTCGGTGACGCTCATCCCGACAACGACCCCATTGATGGGCTTTTTCCGGCGGTGCTTTCTGAGGATCTCTAGGAAGGCCAGCCATTCTTCGCGATCCTCGTCCTCGGTGATATAGCGGCCCGCCGTATCCAGGATGATGGCCGAACTCGAAAAGAACCAATCACAGTTGCGTGTTCCCCCGATCCCCTTGATCTCGTTGCCGTAGGGAAATTCAAGCCCGGAATTGACGATGGCCGTCGTTTTCCCCGCCGCCGGAGGCCCGATGAACATGTACCATGGCAAGGCATAAAGAGCGGCCCGCCCGCTGCGGCCCTTACCGAGCCTCGTTTTTTTCAGGGACTCGATGGCCGCCAGCAGCTGGTTCTTGAGCTCCTCGATTTCTCCCCTTTTTTCAGGGCGCAGGGATTGCTTGTGTTCTTCCGCCTGGTTCTTGATGGAACGCTCAAGTTGAGTCGCCCCCTTGTTCGCCTTGAGCTGCTTCAGCAGAACCAAGAAAACGCCGAAGAAAACAATGACCAGGATGATGAGCAGTCGCGTGTTCAAGGCCAGGCCATATCTGGCCCCGGCGACCAAGACGAGGACGACCAGCAGGATGAAGGCGAACAGAGTCAACAATCCTTTGTGTTTCAACAGCTTGATGATGAATTTCATGGTCGGCTCATCCCCATTTCAGATGATGGAATCCATGCCTCGAACGACCTCGTTCGCCGTCCCCGAGATAAGGACCGTCATGACCAGATAAAAAAAGAAGCCGATCCCGGCGGCGAAGACGGCGATGACCCAGACAGGAATTTCCCGAGTGACGACGTCGACGATTTCGTCCTCCCTGGCCCCGTGGGGGGAGATGCGGTTGCCGTCCTTTCCCCGGCCATGGTAGAGCTCTGCGTAGGTATCCTCAATCAGCGTCTTGATCTTTTCCCTCTCCAGGAACTGGTGCTTCCCTCGATATCCCAACGCCATGCACATATGAAAGACCTTGAGGACCGGGCCCATCGATTGGGGCCGCTGGCGCAAAGCGTCGAGTTTGACGAAGAACTCTTCGCCGGCGTCGAATCGGTTGAAATATTCCAATTGGAGCGGCCTGGCCAGCCATTCGTCCTTTTGGCCCCAATCCGAGGCGATGATCGTCTCGTCCAGAAAGGCGACGCAGGCGAACAGGACCAGCTGAATATCCTCCGTGCCGTAACCGGCCTCTCGAGCCTTGGCTTCCACACGGCTCAGCAGAGCTCGGACCCGCTGCCGGAGGATTTCAAAATTTCCGAAATCGCTTGTCCGGCGCAACTGGAGGATAAGCGTGAAAATCTCCGAACAGATGTCGGTCAGGTCATGAGGACGATTTCTATCTTCGCTGTCAGGCGTTCGTTCCGGTTTTTTCATGAAGGTCTCCACTGACGATCATACGGCGATGACTTCGATGACCAGTTGTGCCCATTCTTTGGGGACAAAAATGGCCAGGGTATTGCTTCGAACGATCGCCTCCCAGAAAGGCCCGGCCGGCTCCATTTGGAAGAAGCAGGCGTTTTCCTTTTTGGGAATTCCCGTCGGCGGCGAAGAGACGAATTTGAGCGGAAGGGCTTTTTGAAAACTGCTCAGGATCATCGTCATGATGTCCGGAGAAGCGACCCGGAAATTGTTGGGGATTTCATCGATCATCCGCCGCTCGGGAAGGTCGCCGCTGGCGATCAAGTAGAACTTGGCCTTCTGAAACAGTCCGGCGTCGATCGATCGGCTGACATAGAGCGACTCTCCCCGCCGTTCCAAGGGAATTTTGGTATATTTCGCGGAAGGAACCAGGCTGTCGAGGGCCATGCGGATCTGCAGGTCAAGCTGCGAAAAACACTCCGACAAGTTGTCATGTTCATAAAGGGGAAAATTCCGGGGCTGTACGCCGTCCTCCGGTAAGAACGTCGTCAGCTGACCGGCCAGCTCCAAGAGTTTCCGGTAAAGATCCTCCGGATGGATCTTGGCGACCGAATAATAATGATTGATCACGGGCACATAGGTGTTCAAGGTTTTCAGGGCTAGGAAGAACCGGAGGTCTTGGGGAGCGGACTCTCCCGCCAGGAAGCCCGTCAGGGACGACGACAGAGAGGAAGTCCTGGCCACGAGAAGCTCGACCAGACGCCGGGTCATGGCCATGAGAATGCTCGATCCCTCTAGGGACAGACAGGGAGGAATGAACCTGTCGCTTAATACAAAACTGCCGTCGGCGGCGCGGAGGATTTCGGCGATCTTGAGGATACACAAGTCCTCCATGGATTCCATGCCGAAGCGGATCTGGAAATTGCCCTGGCCGACGCCGACGGCGCGCTCGTCGGCTCCCGTATTGTCGTCGAGGACGGCGATATTTTTAAGAAAAAACCGGGACTCCCGCGCGTCCGTCTCCTCTTCCAGCCGGCAGTTTCGGCCCCTGTCCCGCTCCAGGGGGATGGTTAGGCAAGCCAGAAGCCTGCTCTCCGTCGGCTTGAAGACTTCCTTGACCGATCGCGAAAGGGGGGCCGGGTCATCCTCGGGGATGTTGAACGCCAGGCCGTCCGGCATAATGCCCCGGCACCTCCAGAGCGTGAATTGGCCGTTGGCCAGGGCTTCCTTGTCGATCGAGAGTTCGGATACACCCCAGGCGTAGGGGGCTACGGAACGGAGGCAGAAATCCAGGAGAAAACGGTGGTGGCGGTCCCACTGCTGAAAATGGTGGGGGTCCAGGCACATCCCCTCGTACCAGATGACTTTCTGACGATTGGCCATGGGATTCTCCGATTCTTTCACACGGACCGGGATTCAGGTCTTGATCTCGATTCCGCCGGCGCTGATGATGAGGATGATCTTCTTGTCTTTCCGCAAAGAAACGGGCAGCAGGCCTTTCTTCGACGAAATGGGCAGGATTTTCCTCCAGGCGTCCCTATCCGGCCGCCGGAAATCGGCCGCGGCCCCGATGAATTTTGTCTCTTTGGAGATTTTAATTTTGAGCTCCTTCGTCTCTCCGGGTTCGAGCATCACCTCCGTTCGTGGCGCGACGGCCAAGTCGGCCTGGAAGGGCGGCGCCGTAGCGCTCCAGAAGGCTTCCAGCGGCATGGCCGCAAAACTCGTATCGCTCTTGAGTTGGTAAATGCAGACAAGGCAGGCATACCCCCCGTTCATGTCGGATTTCCCCTCGAAGGACAACTTGACCTGCTTAGATTTCGCGCAGCCCGCAAGGACGAGCAGGGCCGCGCTCAAGGCGAGGATTCCGGCAATCGATATTCGGCTCGGTATGTGCTGTGCGCGCATTTTCATAGTTTCGTTCCTCCTCGATTTCAAATGAATGGCGGGATTCCCATTATCCCTCGGCTTTGGACGGTTTCCGGCGGGACCCCCTCGAGCAATTGTAATAGCTGCGCTTGTAGGAAGGCCGGAAGTAGCGTTCTTCAATGACGGACCGGTCTTCCGCTGTGAGCTCCCGGTAGACTTCGGCGTAGATCTGGATGAGCTTTGAGAGTTTCAGGATGGGAACGGACTTGACCGGGATATCGATGATCCCAAGGCGAATTTTCTTTTCGGCGAGCTGTTCGTTGAGCCGCGCGGGATTCATCCGGTCCAGGAACCGCTTCGTCCCTTCGTTCACCCCCGCTTTATAGCCCTCTAGGAGGGACAGCTGGTGCAGGAGGAGTTCTTCGAGGACGACGGCCAGAGCCTCGGTCCTTTTCTGGCCGTCCTCCGGGGAAAGCTTGGCATCGAAAAGGAAACCCTTCAATTCGTCCGGCGTGCAGCTGTCCAGAGAAAAGGACTTGGACTTGATAATGGTTTCATTCAGGAATTCCTGGCGAAACTTGACCCGGGCCTGGATGAGCTTCGTCAGGAATTCGAGGGTCGTATCGATGAGTTTTCTGACCCGGTCGTAGTTGGAAAGGATGTCCAGCTCGGAGGTGTCTTTTCCCAGCACGGACACCGTCGGCATGCTCTTGTCTCCGCCCAGGTAGCTGCCCAGAATCCCTCCCGCCTTTTTTCCCCGGCTTTCCTTGAGGGCCTTCTGGAGGGCATCGTGCATGTCTTCGTTTTTTCCCGGAGACTCGTCGAGTTCGTAGGCCAAGTTGACCCGATCGAGAATTTTGGACAGCTCCATGAGGTCCTGGAGGAAGGGATTGGGCCGCGGCGGCGACGGTGGCGGCGAGGGCGCCGTCAGCGGTTCTTCCTCAACTTTCTTTTTTTCGAGAAGGAACTCTATTTCATAATCGCAGATTTGGAACCTGTCGCCGGGGTGGAGCTCGTACTCCACGTTGGGTTTGAGTTTTTCCCCATTGAGCACGGTCGTATTCGTGCTGTTCAGGTCGACGAGAACGTAGAATTCCGGCTTGCGGAGGATCTTGGCGTGTTCCCGGCTGACAACGCTGTTGATCCCTTCCAGCTGGAGGTCGTTTTTGACGCCGCGGCCGATGGTGATCAGGTCCTGGTCGTACTCATACACGTGATGCCAGGGCGGGGGGCTGGGCTTGGACACCTTCAACTTGATGATCACCGACATTCTCTCAATTCCGGGACCTATTATAGGCATTCAATTCCGAAGGGGAAACGAAAAATTCGCAGGCTACCGCCGTTCCAGGGGCAATGGCGGGGGATCCTCTTCTGACGAATACGGCTCACCCCGACTCTAATGAATCCGCCCCCTCGTTTCGCGCATTTCGTTCCTCATTGAAGTCAAAGCCTCGGAGCTTGTCATTCAGCGCCCAGGAAAGGCCGCCCGCAATTTGCCATGTGCGCTTTTGGGCAGAGCCGCTCGCGGGAGTGGAGGTGTCCTGGACTGATACGTGCATTGTACATTCCGACATTAACACTCTGGTAGGCGCATAGGGGCCGCTCCATGTCATCCTCGCGATCAGGCGACCATCATAAGAATATTTGATGATAGGTCCATACTATCCTTGGATTAAGTAGTTTTGTCAAGGTTCTTTTGGCGGAAAAGAGGAAGGCGGGGAAGCCTGAATTTAGTGCGTTAAAATGGCCGGGTTTTTCCGGCAAAAGCAGGATTGACTAGCTCATGCCTCGGCTCTTCGACTTTGTCCCTTTTCTCAATCGCAAATTCGATTTTATAATCACAGATCTGGATCTTGTCGCCCGAGTGGAGATCATATTCCACATTGGGCTTGAGCTTTTCGCCATTGAGCACAGTCGTGTTCGTGCTGTTCAGGTCGACGAGGGCACAGGATTCGGATTTGCGGATGATCCTGGCGTGTTCCCGGCTGACGACACTGTTGATGCCTTCGAGCTGGAGGTCGTTCTTGACGCCGCGGCCGATGGTGATCAGATCCTGGTCGAACTCGTATTCGTGGTACCACGGAGGAGGGCAGGGCTTGGAGACCTTCAGCTTAACCGGCATGCACTCTTCTCATCGATTCATCTAAAGGTGCGCTCTCGGGAGATCCGGATTGATCCGGAAAGCGCTTAAAAAATACT
>Ga0154629_1024_pt5 | contig 19083 bp, 10 predicted proteins | sample Rifle2008BG13ft_FD_116058 | JGI IMG/M metagenome (GOLD analysis project Ga0154629, IMG submission 116058) | Candidatus Aminicenantes bacterium RBG_13_59_9 | reverse complement strand
CGCCGCTCCCGTCGAGGTACTTTTTGCCGTTTATGTCATAGAGGAACACGCCGCGGCCGGACGTAACGAGCGGAAAGGACTCATGGAGATTGCGGTATAGGACCGAACCCAGGGGATAGCGATATTCGGTCATGGTAAGCCCATTTTATCATTAAGGGCGTTTCCCATGTCAAAGTCTCCGCCGTAAAGCGTCGGCCTGAAGATACACCCTGCCTATCGCCTCGGGTCAATATTCACTTTAGCCGGAGAATCCGGCACGACGACAAGCGGGCCGGGTTTTCGCAGATCATCCGCGGCTTGGCCGATAATGTCTTGCCAAAACTGCTTCCCGGTCGGCAACTGGGGAAGAGCCCCCGCCACAGACCAGGTCATGGTCAGCGCGTCGAGGTCGACGTCGATCGTCATGTCGGCGTAAGCGCCGTTCTTGTCAAACCCGAAGAATTTTTGCCAGGCCGGGAGGTCGAGCTGGAGGGTCGTGCCCGCGTCGGGGATCCAGTTGAGGCCGCGCCCGACCGCCCGGGTCTCCTCCTTGACCTCGCCCCAGTCTTTCGTATAGAGGTTACCGTCCGCCGTGTTATCCTGGTTGGAAAAGTCGATGGCTTTGCCGCATCTGTAGAAGATGTTGTTCAGGACCTTGTTCCGTCGCGTGGTCCCTCCCCGCCCGCTTACGATCCGGCCCTCGATGTTACGAAACTTGATGGCCGCATCCTGGGTCAATCCGATCAGGTTATGGGCGATGATTGTTTCGTCGCTTCCGTCGACGGTGATCCCCCAGCCGCCGTGGCCCGGCATGTTGTACGACCCGCCTCCCGCGCCCTCGGTCGCCCGCCAGATGATATTGTTGTCGATCATATTGGAGTCGTGTGACGCTTCGAGGTAGATGCCGCCGCGGAGAGTTTCGAGCGTGTCGCCCATAACGTTCCCGGTGACCCTCGTATTGGAGTTCTCGTAGTCGAGCCAGATGGCCTCGGCGTGGACCGTGTGCCGGATGACGTTCCGGCGGAGAATGCAGTTTTTGGTCGAATGCAGCTTGATCCCCCCGGTTTCCCAGGCAAGCTCCACGTCCTGATACCCCACATGCTCGATCATGTTCGATTCGATAAGAGTATCCTCAACAGCCATGCCGGAGATCCCGCACACACCTGCTTCATCGATGTGATTGCGGCGGACGATGGCATGTCCGACAATCGGCGGCGGCTCCATGTCCCAATCCTGGGCGCCGAGGTCGAGCGCGACACCGTTGGCCTGCCGCATTACGCAATCCTCGATGATCCAATGATGTCCGCGGCTCAGGGAAACAAGGCCGCGCTGGGGCACCGGGAAGCCGTTGGCCGCGTGTTCAAAGGTGATGCCCTTGATCCGGATATAAGCCAGCCCGCGGGTCCGGGGGGCAAAAACCTGCTCCTGAATAGCCAGCTCCACTTCATGCCGGTCCGGGTCGGCGTCGCCGGGAAGGCGGACATGGATCCCAAGCCCGTCGTGCTCACACCAAAAGGTTCCATCTTTTTCCCCGAGCCCCCGATAGAGCTCGACCTGCTCGAGGCGACGCCCATCGACAAACACCAGGCCGCGCCTCTTGAGATGCCGCCACAGCTCCTCCGGCTTGGGCATCAGATAGACTCGGTTCTGCATGATGCTGGCCATCCCGAAGGGGTTATATCCCTGGAAATCAAGGTCCTCCAAGCGGCGATGATAGATCTTGATGGCGGCGCGAGACCTCGCGGGAACATCGAGTTTGAAAGCTCTCGAAGGCTCCCAGCCGGTCTTGACCACCCGCGAGCCCTTGACGACGACATCCGCGCCGGGGGCCGCCTCGTAGCTGATCATTTTGCCGGGACCTGTGCCGCCGCGCGCCGGGTCGATGCGCTCGCGATAGACGCCCGGCATGATAACCACCCGCTCGCCCGGCTGCAGCACTTGGGCCGCCTTGTTGATGGTGAGAAAGGGCAGATCCTCGGTGCCGGAGTTTGAATCGGCGGCGCGGGGATCCCGGTTATCCACAAAATACGTCCGGCCGAACTGAAGGGGCTTCTCCCAGGAAATGAACTCACGGCCGTCCGGCAGCAATACTCCGGTTCCGCCCTCTTCAGTCGGCGTCGGACTGCCTGCGAGGTTGGCCAGGCATAAGACCATACTGAGCATCGCCGATAGAACGCTCCGGCCGGATCGGCAGATTCGAAGATCCGATCGAACAGAAATTCCCTTTCCGCTGCGCTTGCGGACCCTCGGTCGTTTCAGCATGCCGCTCTCCTTCCCTTGTCTGGATGATAAGGCCCGAATCGAGGGCCTGTCAAGACAAACCAAAAGGGTGGACGCCCGGTTCTTCGCTAAAGCCAGGGCTCTATGACGTTCAGTGGGTCCACTTTGAGTTGTTAAATGACAAAAGCCAAAAGTCGCTTGACAAGGCAAAAAGAATTTGATACAGAAATTGCCAGTCATAGAGTATATATTGGTTCGGGGAATTGTGCTTGCTTATGCCCGATGTCAAAAAGCTGAGGCCTTGAGAGAACCGGGACGATCGTCGGGGCGGTCTTCCCATATCCTCATTTTCCAAATTAACAGGAGGGATCTGTGAAGAACAAAAGGGTTTTCTGTCTGGTCGCACTGAGTCTTGTTTTTACGCTCTCGGCCGTCAATCAAGGATTCGCCCAGAAACAGACGGGAGCGATCCGGGGCACGGTCAAGGACGAATCAGGGGAGCCTCTCCCCGGCGTCGCCGTCGAACTGACGGGGCCGGCTCTGATGGGCACGAGAACGGACACAACCGACGCGGCGGGGGAATTCCGGTTTCTGGCCCTCCCCATCGGAGCGGATTACGAGGTCGCTTTTTCGCTCCAGGGATTTCAGCCGGCGGCGAACAAGAGCCTCCGGATCACGATCGGCGGGACCATCACACTCGACATCGTCCTCAAACCCGCGGCCATCAGCACGGAATTGACGGTGACCGCGGAGGCCCCCCTCGTGGATGTCACCAAGACAAGTTTTTCCTCCAACTTCAACGCCCAGACCCTGGAAACCGTGCCGACCCGGCGGTACACGTTCTTCGACATGGTCCAGGCCTCTCCGGGCATCACGAATGAGAGCCAGGAAGATTCCCGCGCCAGCGCCTTCGGAAGCGAGCGAAAATCCAACGCCTATTATATCAACGGGCTCGACATTTCCGCCCCCTCCACCGGCGCGGCCTGGCCCTGGCCCATGCCCGACATCATCGCGGAGATAGAGGTCACCGGAATCGGCGCTCCGGCCGAGTACGGCAATTTCGAGGGAGCCGTCATCAATGTCGTCAGCAAATCCGGTTCCAACGCCTTCCACGGCGCCGCCAAGGTCTTCCTCCAGACGGATTCCCTGACGGCCAATAACACGCCGGATGAAAAGTGGCCTTATCACCGCGACCACTGGCACGACTACGTCCTTGCCCTGGGCGGGCCGATCGTCAGGGATAAGCTGTGGTTCTTCGGCGCCGTCCAGCATCAGGTGGACAGCTATTCAGGCGTGGGAGGGGATCCCCAATATCCGGTCGAGTACCGGATGGCTCCCACGTGGGACGTCAAGATCGACTACCAGTTCACCAAAAAGGACAAACTGAGCCTATTTGCCCACTACGAAAACTATTTTAGTCCGTCATCACCCACGACATTCTCCCCGATTGAAACTCTCAGCGCGGAAAGCGCGCCGGCCATCGCGCCCACCCTGGACTGGCTCCATATGGTGAACGAAAACACCTACTTCGAGGTGAAGGCGGGCGGGTTCTATACCTACCTGAAATGGGACCCGGTCCAAGGCGATATGACAACGCCGGGGCGCACGGACTGGTTTACCGGGTATGACTCGGTCAATGCCCGGACTTTCTACCACTGGAAAACCAACCGGACGCAGGTCAACGGGAGCGTCTCCCATTTCGCTCAGGACTTCCTGCACGGAAATCACGAGTTCAAGACCGGCGTCCAGTACAGTCACGGGTATTCCGATTTCATCTACGGCTATATCGGGGGAGTGCAGTATTTCGATTGGGATAACGAGCCTTACCTGGCCTATTTCCGGCGTCCCTCCCACTACGGCGGCATGACGGACCAGCTGGGAGTTTTCGCCGATGATTCCTGGGAAATCTCGGACCGGATGACCGCCAACTTGGGGCTGCGTTTGGACTACAACCATGCCTCCATCCCGGACTTCGAAGAGCTCGACCAGAACGAGGACCCGACGGGGAACAAGATCCCCGGGATCCCGGATGTGGCCAACTGGGTGCAGGTCTCCCCGCGGATCGGGCTGAACTACCAGCTCACCTCGGACAGAAAGACCCTGTTGCGTTTGTCTTTCGGCCGCTATACCAAGGGCCTGGTCATCGGAGACGTCTCGGGGGCGACCCCGGCCCAGGCGATCCTGTCTGTCTATGGCTACAACTTCGACACCCAGGCCTATGACCAGTTCATCTACGACTGGAATCCGCTGACGGGCCTGGGCGTCGACAAGGACCTGAAGGCTCCTTATACTTGGCAGTTCTCCGCCGCCCTGGAAAGGGAGATCTTCCAGGATTTCTCCCTCTCGATTACGTACATCCATAAGACCAGCAGGAACAGGATCGACAGGCTCAATACGTCGGCCCAGTATGAGGAGATCCCCTTCCTCGATGCCAGCACCGGGAAGACGATCACCGTTTACAACCAAGTAACGCCGATCGATAATTTTTACCTCATCACCAATCCGGGAGACACGATTGATTATGACGGCCTCATGATCGTGGCCAACAAGCGGTTTTCCCATAACTTCCAGTTCTACGGTTCATTCACCTATTCCAAGGCCTGGTGGAAGAAAAAGGGTTTCCGGGACAAGAACGAGCTGATCAATGCCGAAGGCCCGTTGAGGATCCTGGAGGCCAACGACAGGCGGTGGATGTTCAAGCTCGGCGGTGTCTATATGGCCCCCTGGGGAATCGTCCTGGGGACGAACATCATTTACCAGCAGGGTGCGCCTTGGGAGAGGACCGCCCTCGTGCAGGGCCTCAATCAGGGAGGCAAGACCATCATGGTCGAGCAGCGCGGCAGCCGTCGGTCGCCCAACCAGTTCTATTTCGACATCAAGGTGGAGAAGGCGTTCAAGATCATGACCAAGTACTCGCTGGAGTTCTCGCTCGACTTTATCAACGTCCCCAACGCGGATACGAATCTGTTTTATGCCAGCACCATCATCGAGAGCCCGAGCTGGATGCTCCCCACGGATATCATCATGCCCCGGAGAGCTTTGCTGGGAGTGAAATTCGTCTTTTAAGGATTCAGCAAGACAGGAGATCAAGGGAGGCCGACCGCGGCCTCCCTTGATCTCATCATCCCCTCTAACCTGAGGAGGCGGAAGTTCGTTATCTTTTCACGTTCCGTTGGGCTTTCGCCTGGACAAGCCAGTTTCGGGGAGTTTGGTGTGGACGAGAAACTTTTATCGGATGCTGAAGGAAGCCTAGGCTGAACTCCGCTGACGCTTATTCGAGCGCCCGGCCCGTGCGCTCCCCCATTATAATGACTTGATGTAACTCTTCATGTACTCATATTCCGGAGTGAATTGTCCCCGAAAAAGGATGACGGCTCTCCGGATAGGATCCGGGAGGCGGCAATCCGCCAGGCTGCCTGAAAAATCGGCCGCTGCGATCCCGGGCACAAAGCCCTTCAAGGCCCCGCTGAAAAAGACCGATGACTCCAGGGGGATCTCCGCGGGCAGGTTGTCCACGGCCATCACGACGGGCCCTCTGCCGACAAATCCGTCCCGGGCGACGTCCTGGAACGGATCATAGATAAAAGACGGCATATCCGGCTCCGTGGCTTTAACCGTGCATTCCATCGACCCGTCGATATCGCAGGTGATATCCCCGACGACCCGAAGCCGGGGCGCCGCCGGGCCTCCGTAGAGCCTCTTGAGGAATTCCTTGGTGACATACTTCGGGTATTTCGGGGACCAAAAAATGCAGTTCACCAGGATGGTCAGATAGGGAACATGCGAATCAAAAACCGGCTTGTATTTTTCCGGATGGTCATAATAATCCTGAAGGTCGAACGCGGCCCCCTTCGCTTTTGGCTCGACCATGTCGCCTTCCTTGAAAACAACTTTGTACAGTTTGTTGGCGCTGAAGTTCTTGGCCTTGAAGAAAGCCTCAAGGGCGGCGGGCGGGATTTCTTCAAAGGGCAGGAGCTCGAAGATCTCCTGGGCTCCCTGGGAGACATGGCCATAGCCGGTGAACCCGCAGACCAAAGGAACCAGGCTCGGGTCCAGGCCCTTTTCCTGTATTTGCGACCCCACCTTTTGGATATCCTCCTTGGCCGCAGCCAAAGAGGGATAGGCATAGGTCTGCCGGAGCGTCGAAAAAGGATTATTCCTCATCCCTTCAACGTTGAGCCGTTGGCCGAGGGACCAGAGTGTCTCTACCATCCCCGCTTCGCCGGCCTGCCGGCCGAAGAAGAGAAGGCGCTGCCCCTTTTCGTTGACGATTTTTTCATAATCGATCATGGTGCATCCGAGTTCCACCATTTTCTTAAGCAGGGGCATGTTGTGGGACTGGCCTTTGGTGGTGTGAGTGAAGAACACATAGGCCTTTCCCTTTTCCAGGTGAGGAATGGGAATTTCTTTGATGGCGAGGATGAGCGAACAGGATGAAAGGTCGTCGACAATTTTTGCCCCTTCGCGCCGGAAGTCCCCATCAGGGAATATCCGGTTGGGGGACGTTTGGACACGGATATCCAGTTGCTGATCGCGAATGAGCTCCCCGACATGAACCGGGATCAAGGGAACCCGGCGCTCCCATATGTTTTTTTCCTCTCTGCCAATACCGATAATGGCTTTCATGGATGATGATTCCTTTCCGTCAGCGCGAAATCCTCTCCTCCAATGGCCGTTTGATCGCTAGGGCTTGATGCCTTTGGCCTTCTTGTACCTATTGCTCCGGACGTTTCTTTCCAACCCGGCCGGGCCGATGCTCACTTTTTCGCCTCGGATAAGAGTCGAAGTCCCTTCGCGGTTTTCCAGATAGGGGAATTCCTTGCGCAATTCCTCTTCGTCCGGGCAGGGAACCTCGGACGGTTCAGGTTCCGTATATGCCGAAATGACTCCTTCCCAATTCCGCATGACCACCTTTCGATCCCCCTTGAACAGCAGATAATTGGGCATGATGGGGGTCTTCCCGCCTCCACCCGGGGCGTCCTCCACATAGATGGGAACGCACAAGCCGGAGGTGTATCCCCTCAGATTCTCCATGATCTCCATGCCCTTGCCGAGCGAGGTCCGGAAGTGGTTGATGCCCATAGAAAGGTCGCACTGGTAGATATAGTAGGGCCGGACCCTGATCCGGACAAGGTCGTGGACCAGTTTTTTCATGATGATGGAAGAGTCGTTGACGCCCTTCAGCAGAACGGACTGATTGCCTAAGGGGATGCCGCCGTCGGCCAGCATCTCGCAGGCTTTTTTCGATTCGGGGGTGATCTCCTTGGGGTGGTTGAAATGGGTATTGACGTAAATGGGATGGTACTTCTTCAGCATTCTCACAAAACCGGGGGTAATCCGTTGAGGCATGACTACGGGCACCGCGATGCCCAACCGGATGATCTCCACATGGGGGATCGCCCGCAACTTCTTGATGATCTCCTCGAGGTGGTCATCCGACACCGTCAAGGGATCCCCGCCCGAGATCAAGACGTCCCGGACTTGAGGTGTGTCCCTGACGTACTGGATGCCCAGATCGACGTCTTTTTTGGGCATGGGCTTATCGGTTTCCCCGGCCATCCTCCGCCTTGTGCAGTGGCGGCAATACATGGAACACTGGTCCGTGATCAGGAAGAGGATCCGGTCCGGATACCGGTGAGTGATCCCGTGGACAGGAGATTCGATGTCCTCATGCAACGGGTCCACCATGTCTTCTTTGCTGATTTCCGTTTCCTTGCCTGTCGGGATGGCCCGCCTGCGGATCGGGCAGTTCCTGTCGGTCGGATCCATCAGACTCGCGTAATAAGGGGTGATAGCCATCCTCAAAGTCTGGAGTGAACTGTTGATCATATCCTCTTCTTCTTTGGTCATCTCCACGACGTGTTTCAGCTGGTCGACAGAGGTGATCCTGTTCCTCAGCTGCCATCTCCAGTCATTCCATTGCTTGGCTGAGACATTTTTCCAAAGAGGAATTTCCTTGTAGTTCCTTCCTCCGGTGACGCTTCCGTCTCTCCTGAACATGAGGGCCTCCTTTGATTATTTCACAGTATGATATTCATTATTGCGCAAGCGATTGACTCTTCGAAAGGCGGATTTTTAAGCCTAAAGCCTAACACTTTAAGCGGGTGTAGTCAATGAAATGGGGGCCCTTGTCAGGCCTGCTCCGGATTCTTCCTCCGCCGCATGAAGTGGCCCTCAAGACGAAAGCCGGCCGCCGATCAGCCGAGCGATCAGCGCCTATCTCTTTTTGTCGGTCGGCGCGGGCAGGATGATGGGAGGCGTACCCATCTCCTGGATCATTGTGTTGAACGCGGCCAAGTCCGTATCCAGGATGACCTGGAGCTCCTTTAAAAGGGATTCTTTTTCCCGCTCCAAATCCTGGAATCGTTCCACCTGTCCGTCGGTCGGCCGAAAATCCGTGGAATCGAGCTTCATATAAATATAGGCCAGCTGATTGTCCAGCTGGGTGGGGAAGTTCTCCGTGTCCTGGTCCGCCGTATTCTTCGGCTGCATGAGTTCTTCTTCGATCCGGGTGAGCTTTTCGAAGAGCGGATCAGCCGCTTTCTGGACTTTGTCCACCTCCCGGCAGGCCTGCCGGAGTTCCTGGATCAGGTTTTTGGCCTGGCGGCGGACCTCCCGCACGGCCCTGACCCCGTCATAAATCTCGTTGAGGCTGTCGCGCATTTTGAGCAGAAGAGCGGATTGTTCATCGAACTCGGCCGGAGTGGTTTGGGACCTCGGGTCTTTGAGGATTGTCAAAGGACGAGTCTGGCTCCAATCTCCCGCCGAGATCTTCACCGTGTACGTCCCCGGAGCAACCCGCGGACCGCCGGTGAAGCCCCAGACGATGGCGCCCTCGACCGTGTTGACAACCGGATAGCGGAGATCCCAGACAAACCGGTTGAGGCCCGCCTTTTTGGGCACCTTTTTATCGCCCTGCGAAGGATTGAAATTGACGAATTCGGGATTCGGATAGGGATCGCGCTCGCTGGAGTATGTTTGAATGACCGAGCCGGCGGGCGCACTCACCTGGATCGTCACCTCACCTTCGGGGGCTTTGGGAAAGGAATAAAAAATAAAGGCGCCGTTGGGGGGATTTTGTCCGCAGGGAGAATTCGGATTCCTGGTTCTGGCCATATGCATCCGGGTGGTGTCGCGCGGCTTGAAGAAATGGGGGCTCCTGGTCAGCTCGGCGGATATCTGGTGCAACGGGGTTAGGTCGTCAAGGATCCAGAAGCTCCGGCCTTGGGTGGAGAGAACGAGATCCCGGCGGTGAACCCGGATATCCGTCACCGGGATCTTGGGGAGGTTGAGCTGGAGGGATTGCCAATGCTTTCCGTCATCAAAGGAGACATACATGCCGAACTCGGTCCCCGCATACAGAAGGCCCTTGCGGTCGGGGTCTTCCCGGACCACCCGCGTTGGCGTATCCGGAGGGATACCGTTTTTTCCGTCGGTCAAGAGTTCCCAGCTCTGGCCGTAATCGTTGGTCCTGAAAATGGTGGGCCGGTAGTCCTCGTAATAATAGTTAAGGACCGTAACGAAGGCCCGGCCCGGGTCGTGCGGCGAAAGCTCGATGATGTTGATGGTCCCATTTCGGGGCGTTCCCTTGGGGGTGATATTCGTCCAGGACTTTCCCCCGTCCCGGGAAATATGCACCAGTCCGTCACAGCTTCCCGCCCAGAGAAGGCCCGGTGTCTGGGCCGATTCCTCAAACGAGAGGATATTGGAATAGACCTCAACGCCCGTGTTCTCCATCGTGATGGGGCTGCCGGCGTAGTCCTGCTTGTCTTTTTCATTGCGGGACAGGTCGGGGCTTATGATCTCCCAACTCTGTCCCTGGTTCAGAGATTTGTGAACGAATTGAGAGCAGTGGTAGAGGATGTTGGGATCATGGGGCGAGAGCCGGATGGGCGCGTTCCAGTTGAACCGGTAGCGCATGTCTTTTGGCGCCCGGCCGATCTCCATCTCCGGATAGGCCAGGACGTCCCTTTCTTCTCCGGTGATGACATTGTAGCGGGTGATCTCGCCGCCGTAGCACCCGGCATAGACGATGGTCGGGTCCTTGGGATTAAAAGCGATCTGACCGTCCTCGCAGCCTCCGACCTGGTACCAGTTTTCATAACATGTCAGCTGGCTGGGGATGCGGCTCAAGACAGAGATCGTGGAATCGTCCTGCTGAGGGCCGTAGAGACGATAGGGGAACTGCTCGTCCACATAAACGTAGTAAAGCTCAGCCGTCGGCTGATTGTGCATGGTTGAAAACGTCTTGGCGCCGTCCAGGGAAACGGTGACCCCTCCGTCCGTGGCCACGATCATGATATCGGGATCGTCCGGGTTGATCCACATGCCGTGGCCGTCGCCGTGGGGCCAACTTGTGATTTCCGTGAAAGTCTTCCCCCCGTCGATGGATTTGAAGAATTCGACATTCTGAATATAGACGGCGTTCTCATTTTTCGGATCGGCATAGATGTGCATGTAGTACCAGGACCTCTGGAACAACCGGCGCTTCATATTGGTTTCCAGGGGTTGCCAGCTCGCTCCGCCGTCGTCCGACCGGAAGAGCCCGCCTTTCTCCGCCTCGACCAGGGCCCAGAGCCGGCTCGGGTTGGCCGGAGACACGGTGACTCCGATCTTGCCCACGATACCCGCGGGAAGTCCGCTGTCGAGCTTTTTCCATGTCTCTCCGCCGTCGGCGGTCTTGTAAAGACCGCATTCCTCGCTTCCGGAAATGATGGTCCAGTGTTTTCGTTCCACCGTCCAGGCGGAAGCGTAGAGGATCCTGGGGTTTGTCGGATCCATGGCCAGGTCGGCAATGCCTGTTTTGGGACTGATGTAAAGGACTTTTTCCCATGTCTTTCCGCCGTCCCGGGTTCGGAAGACTCCGCGCTCCTCGTTGGGTCCGAACGCATGGCCGATGACAGCGGCGTATACGAAATCGGGGTCGGCCGGATGGACGATGATCATGGCGATCTGTCCCGCGTTGCGCAATCCCATCTGGGCCCAGGTTTTTCCTCCGTCGACGGACTTATAAACCCCCTTTCCCGTAGAGACGTTGCCCCGTATGGTGGACTGTCCGGTTCCGACATAAATGACGTTGGGATCCGAATCGGCCACGTCGATCGAACCGATAGAGCCCGTCTCAAAAAATCCGTCCGAGATGTTCTCCCACGACAAGCCGGCATTCACCGTCTTCCAGACACCTCCCGAACCCATATAGAACAGATGAGGATTCTGCCGAACGCCGGCGACCGCCGAGGAGCGGCCTCCGCGATAGGGCCCCACTGTCCGGTACTTGAGGGCCTGATAAAAAGACGGGTCAATGAGGGTATTGGCGCTCGCCGGACCGGCCGGTTGACAGAGGGCCAGGTTTGTCGCCATTATCAGGCCGGCCAATCCCAATGGGACCAAGAACCGCTTTGATGGTCTCAAAGAATCAAGGGTGTTCACGCTTTCTTCCTTTCTTCACCATGATCCAGGATTCTCGTTCTTTCTATTCCGGGTCTTTGGCCCAGCCGACCCAGCTCGATTTTTCGATTTGACGGTTCTGCAGTTCCACGCATCGCGTCTCGAGGTCTTTGATCATCGTCTGGGCCGTCTGATAAGCGTTGAGGGCAAGCGCATTGGAATGAGTGGTGAGATAGCTCCTGGCCAGTGCAGGATCCTTCCGGGATAATTCCAGGGCGGTCTTTTCGACGCTTTCCTGCTGGGCGGACACGTCGTTCTCGAAGGATCTCCAGGTGCTCCGGACCTGGGTGATCAGATCTCCATAAAAAGCGTTGACTAAAACACCGATTCTCTTAAAGGCCCAGTAAGCCGATTCCTGATCGGACCGGCCCATTCCGGAGCGGAATGGAGGCGGGGTTTCCGTGATTCCCTGATACCAGGGGACGTAGACACTGATGTCCGGGTTGGCCAGGGCCAGCCAATAAACTCCCCCGATCTCAGCCGGCAGCCAGCTTCGGAGCTGGGTGACGACCGAATATTGGGTCCGGGTGACACAGAGTGTCCTTTCCGCGGTAAAGTGGGGATTCCCTGTCTTATAGTTGTCCGTCAGGTCGAGCGGACTCCCCTCATAATGATCCCGCATGATGGACATCAGCGTGTCCTTGGAGATCTTGTTCTCCGGCTCCAGAAACAGGGGAAATTCAAAATAGGGGGTATCGGGAGGAAGGCTTGAGCGGGGCGAGAGAATACTTTGCACGCGCCAGATGCGGCGATCCGCGGGAGGCGTTTTCGTATAGACGCGGCCCCAGGCTTTTTTAAAGCTGAATGGGCCCGAGGCGGGATCGTAGAGTTTGTTCTTGATCGAGAACTGGACGAGATCCGGAGAGCAGCGAGAATCGGCGGCGCCGCACTCGACCTCCCCCATGCGGAAGGTATTGTCGTAGATCACATAACAGTTATCGGGCACTCTTATCGCTGCCCAATGGTGGCCGCCTCCTATCTGAAAAACCCAGATCTCGTTCGGGTCCGCTATGGCAAAAGAGCCGTCTTCCGCGAGCCCATATTGGTTGAACAGACGCTCGACCAGATCGACCCCCTCTTTGGCGGTCTTGGCCCTTTCCAGGACGAGACGCCAGGGGATCAGGATGCCGGGCTTCTGGGCCTTTTCCCCCAGCAAGGGATCAACCTCTTCCGCTTTCGGGCTGACCTGAACGGCCGTCCCGAAACAGATGGCCACTTGATGCTCGTTGATGCCGTTCTCAAACGTCGCGTGATCGGTCCAATAAAGCTCGTTTCCGATGTAAGAGTATGAGATGTCCGCTTGAGGTATTTCGGCGCCGTTGCTGAGCTTCGAGACGTCTCCGGGTTTATGTTGAACCCGAGGCACAAAGATCACATGGGAGGCCCCTTTGCCGTCCCAGTCATTGCTGTACGACATGAGCACGGAACCGTCGACCGTTGCCTGCTTGCCCACCAAAATCATCGTGCATTCGGGCTGGCCATCGCGCCGGTAGGACTCTTCTGACCAGGCCGACGAATTCAGAAAGGCGGCCGCTGTGGCGGCCACACTTACAAGAAATATCAAGAATCCGTTTTTTCGGCGGTCGGCGACCGGAATTGTGGTTATGTTCATGATGGATTGCCCTCGTCCCGGGCTTATTATCATAAGGAAAACACCAAGTCAATTAATCCAAAACCGGCAGTCACTGAAGGCCTTAAAACGATCCCTGATCTGTGGAATGGTCAAATCATTCCCGCCTGTCTTGGAGGCGACGAACCGATCAATCGGCGTCCGGAGAAGATAAGACCTCTTCTTTGGCCGCTGTCGCCTTCCCTCCGACGTGAACCCCGGTGATGTCCGAGTTTTTGATCTCGAGGCGGACGATGATCTCGGAGGGCCTTTTCATGGCATAACCCTGCTCAAAAACCAGCCTCTGAGCCTGATCTTCCGTTATTTTGCCATATTTGAAAAGGTAACAGGCGAGCGCGCCGGACGATGTTCCCGTGGCGGCTTCTTCCGGGATTCCATACAGGGGAGCCAGATTTCGGCAATGGGCTGTTGATTGGCGTTTCGTTTCCAGGCTGAAAACATGATACCCCACCGCCTCCTCTTTTTGGCTGATTTCGGTGATTTTATCGAGGTCGGGATTGATGCTCGAAAGAACGGGAAGCGAAATGACGGGGACGATGATGTCGCGGAGACCGGTGGAGACGATTTGAACCGGCATATCCGGGGCCAGAGAATGAAGCCCTATCCCCAAGGATGCGGCCACATCTTCCCGGTCGACTGCGTTCCCGAAGAGAGGCAAAGTCTGGTCCATGAAAACGGTTCCATCCTCTTGAACTTCGACTCCGAGAACCCCCGCTCTTGTTTCCTGGCTGTGTTTCCCCGGCCGGATTCGCCGGAGCCCAAAAAGGAGTGAAAAAACCGCAATGGTGGCATGGCCGCACAAATCGACTTCGGCCGCCGGGGTGAAAAATCGTGTTTTGAAGTCCGCCGCGGCGGCCCTTTGAACGAATGCCGTCTCCGAAAAACCGACTCTCGCGGCTATCTTTTGCATCGTCGTTTCAGACAAACGATCCGCATCAAGTACAACCCCGGCGGGATTCCCGCCCCTTTTCGTTTTGGCAAAGGCGTTTAAAATGTAGACTCTCATCTTCCGTCCTCGGTTCCGGTCGCCGGATAAAATGAGCCTCCCCAAAAATAGCTCAATCCAGGCATCGAGGCAAGAGAGATCTTACGCCGGGAAACCGGTTCTCCGCGATAATATTTTCGGTTTGCTTTCGGCTGGGAGAATAATATAATCGGCTGACTGGAGGAGAAGATGAACACAAAAAAAACGGGCTCTCCACGATGGGTTCTTCTCCTGGGGTTGGCGGCCATCGCCCTCGCGGCCTTCTCCCAAACCCCCGGGGCCAAACGCCCGGCCTCCCGTGAGGACCTCAGCGCCTACAAGGGTTTCATCGACAAAACCGTCTCGCCGGAGAGAGTCGCCCAGTTCTTACGTTATCTCACCGCCGAGCCGCACATGGCGTCTTCTCCGAGGAACGATGAACTGGCCCGCTACGTCCAAGATAAATGGAAGGAATTCGGCCTTGAAGACGTGGGCCCGGCAACCTATGACGTGCTCCTCTCTTTCCCCAAGTCGATCACCGTCGAGCTTGTGGCACCGCGGAGCCTCCGGCTCAAGATCGAGGAAAAGGGCTTCCCCGAGGACCCCGATACCATGAATCCCGACATCGGGATCCCCTATAACGCCTACTCGCGCTCAGGCGACATCACGGCGCCCTTGGTTTACGCCAACGGAGGCAATCCGGAGGACTATGACCTGCTGGAAAAGCACGGGATCGACGTCAAGGGGAAGATCGCCTTGGTCAGATATTCCTTTCCCTACAGCTACCGCGGATTCAAAGCCCTCACCGCAGAAAAGAGGGGGCTGGCGGGGCTTCTGATCTACTCGGACCCGAAAGAGGACGGGGAGGCTCGAGGCGCCGTTTTTCCGCTTGGACCTTGGGGACCGCTGAGCCATATCCAGCGAGGCGGGATCCCCTATGATTTCATCTATCCCGGCGATCCGCTGACGCCGGAATGGGCATCGAAACCGGGAGCCCGGAGGCTCAGTGCTGGGGAAGCAGCCACTCTCCCCAAGATCATCAGCGTGCCGATCTCGGCCGAGAACGCCCGCCCCCTGCTCGAATCCCTGGATGGAGAAACCGCCCCACCGGCCTGGCAGGGCGCGCTTCCGATCACCTACCGTCTTTCCGGATCGCAAACCAAGGTCCGGATGCAGGTCGAGATGGAAGACCCGATAAGAACCATTACGAATGTGATCGGCTCGCTTAAAGGGACAGATCATCCGGAAGAACTCATCGTCGTCGGCAACCACAGAGATGCTTGGGTCTATGGCGGAGTAGATCCTTCGAGCGGAACGGCCTGCATGATCGAGTTGGGCCGGGCGCTCGGCGAAGCCAAGCGGGCGGGGTTCAGGCCGCGCCGGACGGTCATCCTGGCCAGCTGGGATGCCGAGGAATTCACCCTCACCGGCTCGACGGAATGGGGAGAAGAAAACGGGGACAGGCTGAGGAAGAACCTCGTCGCCTATATCAACGTTGACTCAGCTGCGGCGGGACGGGATTTCAACGTCCAGGGGGTTCCCAGCCTCATCCCTCTCATTCACGAGGCGTCGAAGGAGGTCGAAGATCCCACCGAGAAAAGGCCCGTCTATGAAGTCTGGAAGGCGGGGGTCGTCGGCAGGGATGGGAAAAAAGAAGAGGGCCGGGTCGATCCAATCGGGAGCGGCAGCGACCATTCTGTCTTCCTCCAGCACCTCGGCGCGCCGGCCTTGGACATGTCCTTCGTCGGTCCATATGGGGTTTATCATTCCGTCTATGACAACTCTTTCTGGATGACCCACTTCGGCGACCCGGGCATGAAATACACGGCGGCCATGACCAAGATCTGGGCGCATATGATCATCGACCTCGCCTGCCGGCCCGTCCTGCCCCTGGACTATGAGTCTTACGCCCGGGAACTCCGGACGTACGTCTCCGACTGGGCGACGAAACACGATCCGGAAAAACGGAAGGCGGGGGAGCTTCTGGCCCGGATTGGGAAAATGGAAAAAGCAGCCTCGGAGATCCGGCCTTATCTTTTTGATTTGGAAAAGGCCGGCAGCATCGGTCCGGAGGATTTGAAGCAAATCAACAGGCTGCTTATCAGCCTGGAAAGAGATTTCACCGACCCTCAGGGAATCCCCCGCCGCCCCTGGTACAAGCACCTCGTGTTCGGCGCCCGATATACATATGCAGTCCTTTTGCTCCCCGCGCTGACCGAGGCCTCTGAAGCGGGCGATGAGCCGGCTGTCGGCGCCGCGATTGAGAACCTCGAGAATGCCGTATCGGCTGCCACCGCCAAGCTCGAACAGATCTCCGGCCTCGCCGGCAAAAATTCGGGACACTAGATCGGCTCGCCGCTCCGGCAAATTGACATCCTGGGTGGGCTTTGTTATAAACCGTAAAATTATGGGCTGCCTTCAGCAAACCATCGTCTGCCGAAAGGAAGGGACGGCATGAAGAGAAAAACGCCTGTATCACGGATCGGACTCGTTCTGCTCGTTTTCTTCGCTCTCCAGGCGGCTTTGGCCTGGGCGGAAGACAGGCAAGCTCAGACACCTCCGCCGGCCGCCGAACTCAAGGATATCCCGGTCCCCGTCATCCACGTCAAGGGAAGCCATTATGAGGTCGGATACCAGATCGGAACCCAGCTGAAGAACCTTGTCCTCGGCGAGGTCGCGGAGATGAAGAAAGGCCCGGACTGGAAAAAAGTGCGGGCCGAAGCCGGACTCTTCCTGGCGTACACCCAAAAATATCTTCCCGAATATGTCGCCGAGATCAAAGGGACGGCCGACGCCGTCGGGGTGGAACTCGAGGATCTTTTCCCCGCCCTCTGCGAAGAGATCGGCGACGAGAACTACCCCTTCACCAGGGGTTGCAGCGACCTCATCGCCTCGAACGACGTCACCGCCGACGGATCCGTCCTCGCCGCCCACAACAATGACACGGGTACCTCCACCCAGGAATCCGTCGTCATCGTCCATTACCAGGTGGACGGCGAGCCGGAGATTGTAGCCGTGGGCTACGGGGGGCTGGGCATCAGCGTCGGCTACAATTCGGCGGGGATCAGCCTGACCGGAAATCAGGTGGATTCGAACGACATGAGGGTGGGTGTGCCGAGGCTTCTCCTGGTGCGCAAGATCTTGGCCGCCAAAACGCTGGGCGACGCGATCGACGCGGCTATCCTCAAGGAGCGGGCCTCGAACTACAACCAGGTCATCACGGACGCGAGCGGCGAGATCTACAGCATCGAAGGCTCGGCCACCGATTACGCTCCGCTTTACTCGACGGATGGCTATCTCGTCCACACAAACCATTATGTAGCCCCGTATATGAGGCACTTCGAGTTCGACCCGCAGGGCATCACGAGTTCCATCATCCGCTATAACCGCGGCAACCGGCTGCTCAAGAAGAACATGGGCCGCATCACGGTCGACATGCTGAAGGGATTCCTCTCTGACCACGTGAACTATCCCAAGTCGCTCTGCCGGCATGGAGATTATGTCAAAACGACCTTTTCGGTGGTCATCAACCTGACCACGGGGACGATGCACCTGGCCAGGGGAAATCCCTGCGAGGTCAAGTATCGGGAATACAATCTTTTCACCAAGCACTAAAGCCGGAAAAAAGGAGACACCATGGACACAAACCCAAAAACCACCAACCTTCTCATCCAGCTGATCAAAGCCCGGAGCTACCCGGGCATTCCCGGACAGGAGGCGGCCACGGTCGCCGAATTGAAAACTTTTCTGGAAGAGCATCACATCCGGACCACCGTCACCGAGGTGAAGGACGGGAGGCCCAACCTTCTGGCGGCCGTCGACAGCGGACGGCCCGGCCGGCATCTCGTTTTCTGCGGCCATACTGACACCGTGCCGCCGAACGCCGGGAGCACGGTCGATCTTTTCGCGGCCGAGGTGAAGGAAGGCGTGCTCTACGGCCGGGGGACCGTGGACATGAAAGGCGCCCTGGCCGCCATGGCGGGTGCGCTGGTGGACTTGACTGAAAAGAAACCGCTCGCCGCCGGCAAGGTCACCCTCGCGGCCGTCATCGACGAGGAACTGGAAAGCCTGGGCGCCGAGGCCCTGATCCAAGCCGGGTTCAGGGCCGATGCCGCAGTCGTGGGAGAGCCGACGAGCAATAAAATCGCCATCGGGCATAAGGGGCTCGAGTGGCTGACCGTCGAATTCACCGGTCGGGCCGCCCACGGCGGCACGCCAGAGGCCGGGATAAACGCCATCTCGGCGGCCGCTTATTTCGTTCGCCTGGTCGAGGAAGAACTCGGGCCCGAGCTTAAGAAGCGCCGGGACCCCATCCTCGGGCCGCCGGTCATCAACATGGGAACGATTTCCGGGGGTGACCAGCCGAGCACGGTGGCGGCGCATTGCGCGATCAAGCTCGACCGCCGCTGGGTGACGACCGAAACGATCGAACAGGTCTTTTCCGACCTGGAGAGCCTGTTGGCCAAGGTGCGGGCAAAGCTGCCGGGACTGAAGACGAGCCTCTCCAGGGTTCCAGGGGGGATGGCCACGATGATCCACGGACCGTTTACCACCGACCCCGGACACCCCATCGTCAAGGCCGCTCAAAAAGCGCTCGCGGGGATAGGCCGCCAGGAGGAAGGCCTCACGGTCTTCCCTGCCTGGACGGACGGGGCCCTCCTCTCCAGGGAGGCCAAAATCCCGACCATCATTTGGGGGCCGGGAGCGCTCGACCATGCCCACTCGCCCGAGGAGAACATCCGGCTGCAAGAAGTCCATCGTGCGGTTGAGATTTACGCCGCGGCGGCGCTGGATTTTTGCAGACCGTAATGAAAACCCGGATCCCCCACACCTACGTCCTCCT
>Ga0154629_1161_pt6 | contig 21429 bp, 17 predicted proteins | sample Rifle2008BG13ft_FD_116058 | JGI IMG/M metagenome (GOLD analysis project Ga0154629, IMG submission 116058) | Candidatus Aminicenantes bacterium RBG_13_59_9 | reverse complement strand
CCACCGCATCCTCTACGACGAGCTCTGTCTGGGGGAGATAAAGAACCGATCGAAGGAGACGTTTCAGAGGATTATCGCCAACCTGGAAGCCCGGGGCGCCCAGGGCATCATCCTGGGCTGCACCGAGATCCCGTTGCTGGTCAGCCAGGAGGATTACAAAATCCCACTCTTCGACACGACAACCTTGCATGCCCGGGCCGCCGTGGATTTCGCCCTGAGATAGCGGGAGCGAAGCCGTCCCCTTTTTCTTAAGAAGATGGCTCCGTCGCTGCGCCCCTCGCTATAACATCTTTTCCTGGCTCATAAATGTTCTTGAAAAATATCCGCATTGTCTTCAAAATATGGTTCCTTAAGAGGCTCAAATGGCCGGACGCAGGATCGGGAGCGCACGTAGTTGAGTGAGTTCCTGGAATTCCGCGACGTCTCCAAGCGCTTCGGAGCCATCCAGGCCGTGGACTCCGTTTCTCTCGAGATAAGGAAGGGGGAATTCTTTTCGCTCCTCGGGCCGAGCGGCTGCGGGAAAACAACCATGCTCCGGCTTGCCGCCGGGTTCGAGTACCCGGACGCCGGCCGGGTCATCCTGGACGGCCGGGACATCACCGACCTCCCGCCCAACAAGCGCCAGGTCAACACGATCTTTCAGAGCTACGCCCTTTTTCCCCATCTGACCGTCTGGGAGAACATCGCCTTCGGGCTCCGGGTCGCCAGGCGGTCGAAGCGGGAGATCGAAACGGAAGTCGAGGCCATGCTGCGACTCATCCGGATGTCCGACCAGGCCGGAAAGAAACCAGACCAGCTTTCCGGCGGGCAGAAACAGCGCGTGGCCATCGCCCGGGCTTTGATCAACAAACCCCAGGTCCTGCTCCTCGATGAGCCCCTGGCCGCGCTCGACCTCAAGCTCCGGCAGCGGATGCTGATCGAGCTCGACATGATCCACGACCAGGTCGGGATTACGTTTCTCTATGTCACGCACGACCAGGGAGAGGCTATGAGCCTCAGCGACCGGATTGCCGTGATGGACTCCGGCCGGATCGAGCAGGTCGGCTCCCCCGCCGAAATCTACGAGGCTCCGCGGACGAGCTTTGTCGCCGCCTTTATCGGCGACACCAATTTCCTCGAGGGCGAAGTGACCAGCCTCGTCGACGCCGAGTATTGCCAGGTCAGGATCGCCGACATCCCCGGAGTCGTCTGCTTCAACGATAAGTCCATGAAGCCGGGAAACCCGGTCTATCTGAGCATCCGCCCGGAGAAGATCCACATCTCGCGGGACAGGCCCGAAGAGTCCAGCCGGCGCAACATCCTGCCGGCCGTCGTCGAGGACATGATCTACCTGGGGTCAACGACTAAGTACTGGATGAGGACACACGGACTCCGAATCCAGGTCCTGCGCCAGCACTTCCGCTTTTTCCTGGACGAAAAACCGATCCGCTGGAACGACGATGTCTGGATCTCCTGGCACGGCGATGACGGGTTCATGCTCGACCGCTACCGCGCCGTGGACGAGCATCTCATCGCCCTCCCGCCCCAAAAGGTGGGCGAGCCGGAGGAAAACGGCGGAAAGCCATAAGGGAATGAGCCGATGAGGAGGGCGTCTCGCCGCAAGTTCCGGGAAATCCTGATCTCCCTCCCCTCTCTTTTCTGGCTCTCCTTATTTTTCATCGTCCCCACGCTCTTCGTCTTCGCGATCGCCCTGAAGCCGGCCAATCCCTTCGGCGGCATCGGCGCCGGCTGGACCTGGGCTAACTTCCGCTCGCTGGCCAACCCGAACTCTCTCACCGTAGCCTGGAGGACGCTTTGGATCAGCGTCGTGTCGGCCGCCGTCTGCATCGTCCTGGCCGTGCCGATCGGCTATTACCTGGCCCGGGTGTCCGCCCGCTGGAAGGGCGTTTTCCTCATGCTGATCATCGTCCCTTTCTGGACGAATTTTCTCATCCGGATATTCGCCTGGAAAGTCCTCCTTCATCCGGAGGGCGCGGTCAAGAAAGGACTCGCCTTCCTGGGCCTCGTCGGATCCCAGACGTCCCTCCTGTACAACGCCGGAGCCGTTGTGCTCGTCACAGTTTACACGTTTCTCCCGTTCACCATCCTGCCGATTTACGCCGCCGCGGAAAAATTCGATTTCCAACTCCTAGAGGCCGCCCGAGACCTCGGAGCCAGGCGCTTCCAGGCCTTTATCAAGGTCTTCCTCCCGGGCATCCGCCGGGGACTTGTCACCGCCCTTCTGTTTGTCTTCATCCCGGCTCTGGGATCCTACGTCATTCCCGATATCGTCGGAGGCCCCGGGGGTGAGATGATCGGCAACAAAATCGCCCAGCGGGTTTTCGTCGACCGCAGCCTTCCCCAGGCCAGCGCCCTGTCCGTCGTCCTGATTCTGTCCGTCCTGGCTCCGCTGCTGGCCGTCCTCGTCCTGCAGAGGAAAAGGGAGAAGTCCGGGTCCCTGCTCTCGGTGAACCGATGAGGCGCAGCCGCTGGCCGTTTGTCCTGACCCTGGCCGTGCTCTTCTTTTTTTACCTCCCCATCCTCATCCTGATCGTGAATTCGTTCAACGTTTCCCGGTTCGAAAGCGGCTGGCAGGGGTTTTCCCTGATGTGGTACAAGCGGCTCTTCCACGAGCCGGAGATCTGGCGCGCGGCCAAGAACTCCCTCCTCATCGCCGCCGGGGCCACGGCTGTGTCCCTTGTCATCGGGACGACCGCGGCCATCGCCCTCCACCGCTTCGCCCGGAGCCGGCTGCAGCGATTTCATTTCGGCCTCGTCTACACCCCGCTCGTCGTCCCGGAAATCCTGATGGGGATCAGCCTGCTCATGCTCTTCGTCGCCGCGGGGGTCGAGCTGGGCCTCCTCACGATCTTCCTGGCCCACGTCACGTTTTGTGTCAGTTTCGTCGCCATGACCGTGCTCGCCCGGCTCCAGGACTTCGATGAATCGATCGTCGAGGCCGCCCGAGACCTGGGGGCGGGCTGGTGGGAGACGACTCGGAGGGTCCTCCTCCCCATGCTTCTCCCCGGCCTCGTCGCCGGAGGGCTGCTGGCGTTCACCCTGTCCATCGACGATTTCGTCATCACCTTTTTTGTCGCCGGCCCCGGCTCGACGACCCTGCCCATCCGGGTTTACAGCATGATCAAGCACGGGTCGCCGCCGCTGATCAACGCCCTTTCCACCATCCTGCTCGTCCTCACCTTCACGGCGGTCGCCGCCAGCCAGAGACTGTCCCGTTCGCGACGCAAGGGGCCGCAATGAACGGTGCCAGAGCACGGGCTTCGCTGGCTTTCCTGGCCTCCGCCCTCCTTCTCGGGGGCTTTGCGGCCGCCCTCCTCACCCATTGCGGCCGGGGCGCGCGGACACTGCACATCTACACTTGGGCCGATTACTTCAAGCCGTCGCTCGTCGCCCGTTTCGAAAAGCAGAACGGCTGCCGGGTCGTCATCGACACCTATGATTCGAACGAGACCATGTACGCCAAGATCAAGGCGGGGGCCCGAGGGTACGACCTCCTGACCCCGACGAGCTATATGGTCAGCCTGATGGATTCCCAAGGCATGGTGTTGAAGCTCGACCATACGCTGCTGCCGAACCTGGTCCATGTCGACCCCGAATACCTCGGCCTGGCGATAGACAAGGGCATGGACCATTCCGTCCCCTACATGATCGTCAACACGGTCATCGCCTATCTTGGAAGCCGGGTCCAGGAATTTGAGCCGTCCTGGGCCATGTTCGACCGGACGGACCTCAGGGGCCGCATGACCATGCTCAACGACATGAGGGAAACGATCGGCGCCGGGCTCAAGTTCCTGGGATACAGCCTCAACTCGACCGATAAAGCGGAGCTCGCGGCGGCCAAGGAAGTGGTCATCCGCTGGAAAAAGAATATCGCCAAATACGAAAACGAGCAATACAAGACCGGCGTCGCCTCGGGGGAATTCCTCCTCGTCCAGGGATACAGCGGCGATATCCTCCAGGTGCAGCAGGAAAACGCGGATGTCCGGTTCGCCGTCCCGCGGGAAGGGACCACGATTTCCGTCGACGACCTGATCATCCCGGAGGGAGCCAAGGAGATCGGCCTCGCCCACGCCTTCATAAACTTCCTTCACGATCCCGAGGTGGCGGCGGAAAACATCGCCTTTCTCAAATATCTCTGCCCCAATAAGGACGCCTATCCCTTGTTAAGCGCGGACCTGAGGAAAAATCCGGGGATATTCATGGATCCCGAGGTCAGGGCCCGGAGCGAGATTATCGCCAACCTGGGTGAGCGGAACGCCCTCTACGTCGAGATCTGGGACGAGATCAAGGCCGCGAAATAGGGCTCTCTCCAATCAGTCTTGACAACTCCAAGTCTGTGTCCTATGCTTCCGGGCAATGCGCGGAGGAAGGAAGCGGACAAAATATGTGCGCCCTGATCTGCCCGGCATCCTTACCCGGTTTTTTTGGTAAACACGAGCATCATGATAGAGAGGAGACGGAGATGAGGCGGACAAGGTTTATGGTTCTGGCGATTGGACTATTTATTTTCTCTCAGGCAGCTCAGGCCGATAGGAGGACAAAATGAAACGAACCGGTTTAGTAATGGCAGCGCTTGGGCTTTTCCTTTTCGCTCAGTTAGCCCAGGCACAGTGGACATCAGCCAGGAGGCTGACCTGGAATTCAGGCCGTTCCGAGTATCCGGCCATAGCTATAGATTCGGCCGATACGATCCATGTCGTCTGGGATGATTACCCGTTCAGTATCACTGAGATCTATTACAAGAGAAGCACAGACGGCGGCGCGACCTGGAGCGCGGCCAAAACACTCGCCTGGACCTCAGGCCAGTCCGTCCGCCCGGCGATCGCCATAGACTCAACCGACACCATCCATGTCGTCTGGCAGGATGACTCTTCCGGCAACTCTGAGATCTACTATAAGAGAAGCAAGGACGGAGGCACGACCTGGAGCGCGATTCAAAACCTGAGCTCGACTTTGGGCGGGTCAATGTCCCCGGCCACGGCTATTGGTTCAGGAGACAGTGTCCACGTCGTCTGGCAGGAATCCACGCCCGGCAATTGGGAGATTTATTACAAAAAAAGCACGGACGGGGGCTCAACCTGGAACGCCGCCAGGCGGCTGACCTGGACGGACGGCGAGTCCTTGAACCCGGCTATAGCTTCCGGCGACAATATCCATATCGTCTGGGAGGATGAAGCACCCGGTAATTATGAGATATATTACAAGAGAAGCACGGATGGAGGCACAACCTGGGGCTCGGCAAAAAGGCTGACCTGGACGTCAGCCGGATCCTTCGCGCCGACCATAGCCATGGGCACAAGCGGCCAAGTCCATGTCGCCTGGTCCGATGACGCAACCGGCAATGATGAGATCTATTACAGGAGAAGCACGGACGGGGGCGCCACCTGGAATGGGGCAAGAAGGCTGACCTGGACGACGGGCGGATCCTTCTCGCCGGCCATAGCCGTGGACTCAAGCGACCAGATCCATATCGCCTGGCATGACGACACCAGCGGCGATAATGAGATCTACACCAAGATGAGCACGGATGGAGGCACTACCTGGAGCAAGATCGATAGGTTGACCGTGAATTCGGGCGCGTCCGAAAACCCGGCTTGGGCGGTGGATTCGGCGGACACTCTCCATCTTGTTTGGCAGGATGCCACACCCGGCAACTATGAAATCTATTACATGAAGGGCAACTAGAGGAACACGAGAGCCCTGATGATTTCGGCCTGAGCCTTCAGTCCAGGACAACTCGCCGTTTGCTCAGGGCCATGGCATCGTCGCCTTGGTCCAAGGGACGGATGCGGAACCGATAGCTGTAATCCTTCGGGGACAGCGTGTACTGAGGGTACGGCAAAGCTCCCCAGGAATCTTCGCCGCCGACACCCGTCTGTTTATGATCGATGTTGAGCTCGACGAAATCGCGCTCGACGAGGTCGGTGGGGTGCATCGTTCCCCTACTTTTTTGAGTCATATCCTCGATGGCATACCGGAGGGCGGAAAAGCAGAGAAGGTCCATGCCGTAGAAGGCCAGTCCCCTCCCGTCTCCGTTCCGCACGGTCACCCAGCGCACATCGGTCTTGTATCCGTTCTCCTGGGGACTGACGTAAGGGACAAACTGCTCACGGGCCGTGCTCTTGTAGCGGCCGACGAAAGCGCTGGCCGTCCGGTCCCAGTAATTCTCGTGCGGGCCTCTCCCGTACCATTCGACACGCTCGTACGCTTCCGGCACCCGCAGCCGCATCCCGAAACGGGGGAGCTCGGGGAGGTCCTTTTTCCCGATATGGACCTGGTTTTCGATGACGATATCCCCGCCGCCGAGAACGGTGTAGGCGGTCAGATGCTTGGATTGGACGTCCGGAAGGTCGAACCGGGCGACGAGCCGCATGGGGCCTTCGCCCGCCGGGTCGACGACAAAGCTCTCCAGAATCCGGTTGGCGCCGGCCTTCTGCCAGACCGCGCACCGCTTTTCCATCCCGTTCCCGAAATCGTTGTCGGTGGGCGCGCGCCAATAATTGGGCTCCGGGCCCCTGGCCAGAAGCTCCTCGCCTTTAAACCTATAGGAAGCCAATAGTCCCGTCGATCTGTCGAAACGAACCTCGAACTCATTCCCCGAAATCACCACCTCATTCCCCGTCTCGGTCTTCCTGAGAGTCGGGCTGCTATTGAGGTCGGCGGCGGGGGCGGCGATATAAAACGGAAGCTTGAACTGCTCAGCGGCGATCTCATGGCCCTTGGCCGCCCAGGGAAGATCGTCCGTCAGCCGCACAGTCAGGCGAAGCCAGTATTCGGCGCCCGGGTTCGGCTCGAACTTCCGGAAGGGCAGGGTGACGACGCGGCTCTGCCGGGGTCCGACGTCGAGCCGTTCGAGCTCCCCCGATTCCAGGGCGGTTTCATCCTCCTCGACCGACCAGAGGAACTCGTAGCCGATGAGGCTCGTGAAGAAGAACTTGTTGACGATCTCGACCTTCCCCGCAGCCAGGTCGACGGCCTTAAAGCCGACGTTCTGATAGACCTTCTTAGCTTCAAGGGCCTTCGGAGTGACCGTGCGATCGGCCAGCACCAGTCCGTTGCAGCAGAAATTCCCGGAGGTCGGGGAATCCCCAAAATCCCCCCCGTAGCCGAAATATCTGCGGCCGTCCGGTGTGGTCTTCCAGATCCCCTGGTCCACCCAGTCCCAGACGCAGCCCCCCTGGAGCGCGGGATAGCGCTCGATAGCGTCCCAGTAGTCCTGGAAATTGCCGCAGGAGTTGCCCATGGCATGTTCGTACTCGCACATGATCAGGGGGCGGTCCGGCTTCTTCTCCGCGTAAGCGATGATCTCGTCGACGCTCGGATACATCGGACAATAGATATCCGTGTGCGGCCGCAGCTCGGCCCTCTCGTAGTGGACGGGGCGGGAGGGGTCGCGCCGATGGATCCACTCGCTCGCCGCCTCGAAGTTCGTGCCGTCGCCGGCCTCGTTCCCCAGGGACCAGATAATGACCGAAGCATGGTTCTTGTCCCTCTCGACCATCCGGATGATGCGGTCCAGGTGGGCTTTTTTCCATTCGGGACGGTTGGCCAGAGTGACGTCGGGATCATACCCCATCCCGTGGGACTCGATGTTGGCTTCATCGATGAGATAGAGGCCGTACTGATCGCAGAGCTCGTACCACTGCGGGTCGTCCGGATAATGGCAGGTCCGGACGGTGTTGATATTGTGCCGCTTCATCAGCAAGACATCCTGGAGCATCGATTCGCGGCTGACATACTGGCCGGTCGAGGGATCGTGCTCGTGGCGGTTGACGCCCTTGACGAGGATCGGCTGGCCGTTGACGAGGAGCTGTCCGCCTCTGATCTCGACCTTGCGGAACCCGAACCGGGCGCTTTCGGCCTCGACGACCTCGCCCCGGCTGTTTTTGAGCGTGAGGACGACGGTGTAGAGGTTGGGCTGTTCGGCCGACCACTTGTGCGGATTGGGAATGCCCGCGCTGAGAAGGAAGATGCCTTCGGCTCCGGGAGCGATGTAAGGATTCGAATCAGAACCCAGAATACCCGGGCCGGCCGGCTTTCCCTCGGCATCGAAAAGGGCAACCTCCAGCCTGGAGTCAACGCAGGCGGTTTCTCCACGGTTTTCCACCCAGGCTTTTGCCCGGAAAACGGCATCCCTATAATCTCCGTCCAAATCGGCCCTGAGCTCGAAATCACGGATATGGACGGGGGGCGTCGAAAAAAGATAGACGTTCCTGAAGATGCCGCTCAGGCGCCAGAAATCCTGGCACTCCAGGTAAGAGCCGTCCGAGAAGCGGTAGACTTCGGCGGCCAGGACGTTCGAGCCGGGGCGGAGGAAGCGGGTGATGTTGAACTCGGCGGGTGTGCGGCTGTCTTCGGAGTAGCCGACCGGAACGCCGTTTATCCAAAGATAGAACGCCGAGGCGACGCCGTCGAAATGGAGAAAGACCTGGCGGCCCGTCCAATCGCCGGGGACGGCGAATTCGGTGCGGTAGGAGCCGACGGGGTTCCAATCATGGGGGATATGGGGAGGGTCGGCCGGAAAGGGATAGCCCTCATTGAGGTAGATCGGGACATCATACCCCTGGAGCTGCCAGTTGCCGGGGACGTCCACCTCTTTCCAGGCCCGGACATCGTACGCCGGCTTGGAGAATTCCAAGGGTCGATCGGCAGGCCTGGGAACCCAGTGAAACTTCCACTTTCCGTTGAGGAGACGAAGGTACTCAGAGGCGAAACGGTCGCCGGCGATCACTTTCTCGGCGGCTGAATACGGAATCAGAGTAGCGTGGGGGAGCTCGGTATTCAGGCTCACGACCAGCGGGTTCTCCCAATCGTTGACTTGGGGGGTCTCGCCCGAAGGCGCCGGGGACAAGGATACCAGGACAGCGAAAACCATCAGGGGAAGGGCGATCCTCCCGGTCACGTTGCGCTTTTCAGCCGGCAAGTGGGTCATGGGCTGCTCCCTACGCAAAGATGCCCCTCCTATATATCGCGACTCTCCCATCCAATCAAGCCCGGGCTCGCTTCCCAACCGGGCAGGGAAATTGTATACTAATACTATAGGATTTATAGGAAATGGGGAGCACGATGAGTCAGAAACGGCTTTGGCCGGCCGCTGTTTTATTGTTTTTGACAACCGTCGCCGCGGTCCAGTGTTCGACCGCCCGCCGGGGGACGGCGACCGGAAGTGACGGCGCGCTTTTAGAAAAGGAGACGGAGATGACAAGGAAGGTTCAGAAGACCGATAAAGGCTGGAAAGACAGCCTGACCGCCGAGCAATACCGGGTCTTGCGCGAGGCCGGGACGGAACGGCCGTTCACCGGAAAATACAACGACCATCAGGAAGCCGGAACCTATGCCTGCGGCGCCTGCGGGTCCCGGCTGTTCGCCTCGGAGACAAAGTATGACCACGGCACGGGCTGGCCCAGCTTCACGGCGCCGGTTGATAAGAGCCTCCTGGAGCTCCGGGAGGATCGTTCGCACGGGATGGTCCGGACGGAGGTCCGCTGCGCCGCCTGCGGGTCCCATCTCGGCCATGTCTTCAATGACGGCCCGGCGCCGACGGGCGAGCACTACTGCATCAATTCCATCGCCCTGGATTTCCTTCAATCCGGACAACCCGGGGAGATGAAAAAGGAAGGGACGGAAACGGCCGTCTTCGCCGCGGGCTGCTTCTGGGGCATAGGGGATAAGTTCAGCCGGATGAAGGGCGTTATGTCCACCCGCGTCGGTTATACCGGAGGTCGCACCAAGAATCCGACCTACAAGAAGGTCTGCTCGGACACGACCGGCCACGCCGAATCCGTCGAGGTCGTTTTCGACCCGAAGATCTTGGGCTACGAGGAACTCCTGGAGGCATTTTTCCGGTTCCACGATCCCACCCAGATCAACCGTCAGGGCCCGGATGTGGGGACCCAGTACCGGTCGGCGATCTTCTATTTGAACGAGGCCCAAAAAGACGCCGCACTGAAGTTAATCGTCAAGCTCGACGCCTCCGGCCAATTTGACCGGCCCATCGCCACTCAGGTGCTTTCCGCCTCGGAATTCTACCCGGCCGAGGACTACCACCAGAAATACTACGAAAAACTGCGCTCGGGGAAGTAGTCGTCCGCCGCGGCTTGTCCCGCACTCCGCCACGGTGTAGAATTGGGCCGAGATCCATGCGCATCATCCTGTTCACCGGAAAAGGAGGCGTCGGAAAAACGACCCTCGCCGCCTCGACGGCCCTCCTCTCGGCCCGCCAGGGCTACAAAACCCTGGTCATCTCCACCGACGCCGCCCACAGCCTCTCCGACTCCTTTGAAGTCCCCCTCGGGGCGGCCGAGAAAACGCGGGAAATCAAGATCGCCGTGCCGGAAGAGATTTTCAGCCTGTTCCTCCCTCCCCAGGCCCAGGAACACCTGCTCAAAGCCAGAAAGGCAGTGCTCCTAGCCCTCCGTTCGCTTATCGATTCGCGGCTCGAGGCGCTCGAAAAGCGGAGCGCCCGGAAGCCCGAGCCGAAGCGGAAGATCAAGATCGAGTAACCGATCAGGAAAGCAGATTCCGCTTGATTCCTGGACGGCCTTTGGGGCATTATTATACTCGCTTTTCCAGACGACCATGACCGAAACCGCCGCCGCGTCAACCCGCCGCCCCGAAGCCCGGCTCCTGGGGGTCATCCCCAAAAAATGGGTTGAGGGGTTTGTCGGCTCCCTGGGCCGACTGTCCGATGTCCTTGTCCGTCTCGACGTCAACCCCAACTTCATCACGTTCCTGGCCTTGCTGGCCGGCCTGGGAGCGGGCGTCCTTTTCGCCTTCAACCGCCCGGCCTGGGCGGTCGTCCTGATCTTTGTCTGCGGCGCCCTGGATGTTGTCGACGGCAAAGTCGCGGTCAAGGCCAAGAAACAGAGCCTCTACGGCGCCATCTTCGATTCGACGCTCGACCGCTACTCGGAGTTCTTTATCTATTTCGGCCTGGCCTATTATTTCCGGGGCCGCTGGCCGATGTGGATCCCCTATTTCACGTTCCTGGGGTCGACCATGGTCAGCTACACCCGGGCCCGGGCCGAGGGCCTGGGCATCGAATGCAAGGTCGGCTTCATGCAGCGGGCGGAGCGCATGATCCTGCTCGTCCTGGGCAGCCTCATCGGGACGCTCTTCAAGGTCTTCGACCCGGCGATGATCACGGTCCTGGCCGCGATCGCCGTCATCTCCAACATCACCGCCATCGAACGAACTCTCCTCGTGAAAAAGATCGAAAAGCAAAGGAATAGAGACAAGGAGGTCTGAACTCATGAACAAAATCAGAGTGGCCGTTATCGGAGCGGGCAACTGCGCCTGTTCGCTCGTCCAGGGGGTCGAATACTACAAGAACGCCAAGGAAGGCGATTTCATCCCCGGCATCATGCACATCAACCTGGGCGGCTACCATATCCGGGACATCGAGTTCGTGGCCGCCTTCGACATCGACAAGAACAAGGTCGGCAAGGACCTGAGCGAGGCCCTGTTCACCTGGCCCAACAACACCAAGAAATTCGCCGACATCCCCTTCAAGAACGTCAAGGTCCACCGAGGCATGACCCACGACGGGCTGGGCAGGTACCTCTCCCAGATCATCCAGAAGGCGCCGGGCGCGACCGCCGACATCGTCTCCATCCTCCGGGAGACGAAGACGGACGTCGTGGTCAGCTATCTCCCCGTGGGGAGCGAGGAGGCCACCAAGTGGTACGTCGAGCAGGTCCTCGAGGCCGGCTGCGGCTTCGTCAACTGCATCCCGGTCTTTATCGCCAGCGAAAAATACTGGCAGAAGCGGTTCCAGGACCGCTGCCTCCCGATCATCGGCGACGATATTAAGTCGCAGGTCGGGGCCACCATCCTCCACCGGACTCTGGTCAACCTCTACCTTGACCGCGGAATGCCCATCGACCGGACCTACCAGCTGAACACGGGCGGAAATACCGACTTCCTCAACATGCTGGAGAGGGAAAGGCTGCAATCCAAGAAGATCTCCAAGACCAACGCGGTAACCTCCCAGATCAGGGCCCGCGGCCAGAGCATAGACGCCGACAACATCCACGTCGGTCCGAGCGATTATGTCCCCTGGCAGAAAGACAACAAGCTCTGCTTCCTGCGGATCGAGAGCCGCCACTTCGGCGACATCCCCACCTATCTCGATTGCCGCCTGTCGGTCGAGGATTCCCCCAACTCGGCGGGTGTCGTCATCGACGCCATCCGCTGCGCCAAGCTGGCCATGAACAACAAGGTCTCGGGCGCGCTGTTCGCTCCGTCGTCCTATTTCATGAAATCTCCCCCCAAGCAGTACACCGACACCGAAGCCCGGGATATGACCGAAAAGTTCATCAATCGGTACGCCCAAAAGGAAGCCAAGCGCCCGGCCAAGAAAAGGGCCGCGCCGAAAAAGAAGGCGTAGAGCTCGCGGCCTGGCACTAGTGTCCCGTCTCGTAAATTCCTTGCCAAAGTCCTCTGTTTGGACGGGACACTTCCAGGGGGGAGTCAAGCTCCCCCCTCGGCGCTTCGCTTTGCTTCGCTGACCCCCTGAGGGGAACGACGCCGTCCCCCTCAAACTCCCCCGCGGTGGCGCGTCTTCCGCTGATCATGACATAGCCAAGTTATTTGCGAAACGCGCCACTAGGGAATGGGGCGCGACCTTGCCCGGCCGGCGCCTACTCGACGGTCACGCTCTTGGCCAGGTTCCTGGGCTGGTCGACGTCGGCCCCGCGCTTGGCGGCGATGTGGTAAGCGAAAAGCTGGAGCGGAAGGACGGTCAGGAAGGGGCTCCACAGGGGGGCGCAGGCCGGGACCCGAATCACCTCGTCCACGTGGCCGGAAATCTCTCCGTCCCCTTCGAAGGCGAGCCCCAGGATATAGCCCGACCGCGCCTTGATCTCGGAGATGTTGCTGAGCATCTTCTCGTAGGCCCTGTCCTTGGGCACGACGGCCAAGGTCGGCATATTCTCGTCTATCAGGGCGATCGGGCCGTGCTTCATCTCGCCGCCCGCATAGCCCTCGGCGTGGAGGTACGAGATCTCCTTGAGCTTGAGGGCCCCCTCCAGGGCCACCGGAAAGCTGACCCAGCGGCCGAGATAGAGGAAATGGGTGAATGCCAGAAACCTTTGGGCCAGGTCTTCCATCCGCCTGGCCTCGGCCAGGACCCTCTCTAGCATATGAGGCACCCGCAGCAGGTCCTGAATAAGGGGAGCACGCGTCTCCTCGTCGCTTTTTCCCTTGGCTTGGGCCAGGTAGAGAGCCAGGAGGGCCAGGGCCGCCAGCTGGGCCGAAAAAGTCTTGGTCGCGGCTACGCCGATCTCCGGCCCCGCGTGGGTATAGAGGGCCTTCCCGGCTTCCCGGGGGATGGTCGAATTCACCACGTTGGAGATGGCCAGGGTGAGCCCGCCCGCCTTCTGGATCGCCCTTAAGGCGGCCAGCGTGTCCGCCGTTTCGCCGGACTGCGAGATGACGACAACGAGCGTCCTGGCGTCGAGGAGAAGGTCATGGTAGCGGTATTCGGAGGCGTATTCGACGGAAACCGGGATCCGGGCCAGGGACTCGATGAAATACTTGCCGGCGAGCCCGGCGTGATAGGATGTCCCGCAGGCAATGATCAGGACCCGGTCGACCGTCTTCGCCATCCGCAGGGTGAGCCCGGATTCCTCGAGATAGACCCATCCCGATCCCTGGGAGATACGGCCTGCAAGCGTGTCCCGGACGACCTGGGGCTGTTCGAAAATCTCCTTGAGCATGAAGTGCTTGAAGCCCTTCTTCTCGATCATCAGGGGGTTCCAGGAAAGATGGTGCACCGTCTTGTTCAAGGAATTTCCCTGAAAATCCAGGAAACGGACCCCCTGCCGTTCCAGAACGGCGATCTCGTTGTCCCCCAGGAAGACGACGCGGGAGGTGTGCCCGAGGATGGGGTTGATATCGGAGGAGATGAGGTACTCATTGTCGCCGAGCCCGACCACGGCTGGAGGGCCCGTCTTGGCGGCGACTATCTTGTCGGGATCCCGCGTCGACATGGCGGCGACGGCGTAGGCGCCCTCGAGCCTGCGAATGGCCGCCATCACGGCTTCCTCGAGAGAGCCCTGAAAATGCTTCTCAATGAGGTGGGCGATGACCTCCGTATCCGTCTCCGTGCGGAAGACGTGACCCTCGCGGATGAGCTCTTCCTTGAGCAGGACGTAATTTTCGATAATCCCGTTGTGGACGACCACGACTGTCCCGGAGCAATCCCGGTGGGGATGGGCATTCTCCTCGCTCGGCCGGCCGTGGGTGGCCCAGCGCGTATGCCCCAGCCCGCAGCTTCCCTCCAGGGGAGACGCCTTCAGGCTTTCATCGAGGTCGCGGATCTTCCCTTTAACCCGCCGGACCAGGATTTTGCCTTCGCGGAGGACCGCGACCCCCGCGCTGTCGTAGCCCCTGTATTCGAGCCTTTTCAGGCCGTCAAGAAGGATGGGGACCGCGTTCCCGGGCCCCAGGTAGCCGATGATTCCGCACACTATTTCGTCCTCTTCCGCCGCGCCCAGCCCGGCTTTTCGATCTGCCGGCCGCGGGCCACGGCCAGAGCTTCGGGCGAGACATCCTTGGTGATGACGGAACCCGCGCCGACATAGGCGCGCCGCCCGACCCTGACCGGCGCGATGAGCTCGGTGCCCGAGCCGATAAAGGCCCCGTCCTCGATCACGGTTTGGGATTTTTTGATCCCGTCATAGTTGCATGTTATGGTGCCCGCCCCGATATTGACGCCTTCTCCGACGACCGAGTCCCCCAGGTAGGAAAGGTGTCCGGCCTTGGATCCCCTGCCGAAAACCGTATTCTTCATCTCGACGAAATTCCCCACCTTGGCCTTCGACCGCACCAGCGTGTTCGGACGGAAGTGGGCGAACGGGCCGACCTGAGCGTCGTCCTCGACGCGGCTCCGTTCGAGCATCGTCGAGCTGAGCACCTTGACCCTGTCGCCGAGATGGACGTCGACGAGATGGACAAACGGATAGATCCGGCACTGCTCGCCGATCCGGGTCTCCCCCTCGATCACGACGGACGGATAGATGACGGTTCCCCGGCCGATCCGGGCGTTGAGATCCACCCAGGTCGTCGCCGGGTCGAGCACGATAACTCCCCGGGATTCAAGCTGGGCTATCTTTCTCCGCCGGAGAATGGCGACCGCCTGAGACATGTCCTCGGGAGTATTCACGGCCAGGGCTTCCTCGGGACTCCCAATCCGGTAGCGGCCGATCTTCTTGCCCGAACCGGCCATGAGCCGGATGATGTCCGCCGCCCCGCTCCGCGGCTTTTTGGAGCGCCGGAGCCTGTTACCGACCTCGATCAGGTCCCGAGCCTTGGCGGCCAGAAGATGCGTTCCCGAAGACCCTTCGGCCGCGGTCAGGCTGTTCCTTTCTCTCCGATGGACCTGGAGTATCGCCCGGAGCGTCCGCGGGCTGAGCAGGGAGAGACGGGCGTCGAAGACGAGAACGTCGCTGGATGGACTCCTGGACAGCCATTTCATGGCCTCCTCTTCATCTCCGGCGCCGAAGACAAGGATTTTCCTTGGTTTGAGGCTTTGCGCCGCCTCGGCTGTCAGCTCCAGGATGGACTTTCCCAACAGACGTTGACCCAGGGGAAGAGGGGGCTCTTTGGCTTCTGCTTCCTGGCCCAAGAGCAAGACAAGCGCCAGCCGGTTCGGCCTCATGTCAGGCGGGTGATCAGCTTGAATTTTTTATCGTCCCAAATGGGTTCAAAGTCGATCTCGTTCTGGGCCAGGATCCGGTAAACCCTGTCTCTCTGGAAGGCCTTTTTCAGACACTCCATGGCGTCATCCGCTTTTCCCATCAGCATATGGGCGTCGGCCATGAGATAGTAGACCCGGCCCTCGTCGGCCTTCATCTCCAGGGCCTTCTCCAGGAGCTTCAGGGCTTCCTCATGGGCTCCGGAATTGATCTTGGCGATGCTGTGGGTGACATAATCATCGACGGTCTTCGGGGGGACCGCCTCTTTTTTGCCCCGTTCCAGGGTTATCTGAAGATAAATCTTGGCCCTGTCCAGGAACTCTTTCTCCGTGTCGTACTTCTCGATAAATACCTTCAGCAGCTCCTGGGCTCTGTCGTACTTCCCTTTATGGAATTCCTTCATGGCTTCGCTGAACGCGGCCAGGGCTTTTTCGTAGGCGTCTTTTTTGGTTTTGTCTTCCTTCACCGTGGTCTCCTGAGTAGGGCGATTATCAACCACCCCATTTTAACCCAGCGCGTTCCTTTTGACAAGGAACACCGCCTCACCCCTGAAGAAAGCGGGGGAAGGCGTCTTTGTCGAAGGCCCAGAAATCGGGATGGTCGAGGAGAAAGAGGACGGCCTGGTGATGAAGGCGATGGCCCGCCCGTTCGGCCCGGAAATGGCCGAGCAAAGGGTGTCCGAGGAACGCCAGGTCGCCGATGAGGTCCAGGACCTTATGGCGGATGAATTCGTCCCTGAAGCGAAGCTTGCCGCTGATGACTCTCTCTTCATCCAGCACGATAGCGTTGTCCAGGCTTCCCCCAAGAGCCAGGCCGCGTTTTTGCAGTTCGGCCGCATCCTTGAGGAACCCGAACGTGCGGGCGGGTGCGATCTCCTCGCGGAATAGCGCTCGGGTCAGGGCGACGGAGATGTCCTGCCGGCCGATAAGGGGATGGGAGAAATCGATGGCGTAGGATACGCGGAAATCAGGGTCCGGAGAGAAGGAGAGGCGGGCTCCCTTCTCTTCGAGAGTGTGCGGTTTGAGAATCCTGACGGACTCGACGGCCTGGGAGACCGGCCGCAAGCCCGCCTTCAAGATTTCCTCAATCAAGGGGGCCGCGCTCCCGTCCATGATGGGGATTTCCTCCCCTTGGAGCTCGATTTCCAAACTGGCAAGCCCGAGGATATGAAGCACCGCCAGCAGATGCTCGAGGGTCTGGATGCGGCCGGAGTCGAAGAGGAGGCAGGTGCAGTTCAGGGACTCCATCTTCCGGGGGTCAATCTCCACTTCCCGGCCTCCCAGGTCCATTCTCCGGAAAAAGATTTTCCCCTTCGAGGAGGGCTTGAGGGTCAAGCCGACCTTCTGTCCCGTATGAATCCCGACGCCGGCAAAGGAGACGGGCCGCAGGATCGTCTGTTTCCGGATCATCCCAACCAGTATACCCGAAGTGGGGACGTTCCCCAAAGTGCCACCCTGCTTTATGAACATCACAGGTCCCGCCTCCCGACATCGGAATGCCGAAGACGCCTCCAAGAATCTATTCTTGGTTTTATTCATCCCCCCTCCCCCTTGAGCAACCAAGGGGGCTTACCGGTTGGTGTCTCCGGAAAGGCCGAACGTCCCCGGGGGGACGCCTCTTGGTGGGCGGACATCCGTATGGTAATATATCCTCCATGAAGACGGAGCTCGAAGAGGTCCTCGAAAAGGTCTCCCGCGGGCGGATGTCCTCGGCCGATGCCTTCCAAAGGCTCAAGGATTATCCCTACCAGAACCTCGGGTTCGCCAAGGTCGACCACCACCGGGAAGTGAGAAGAGGATTTCCCGAGGTTATCTACGGCCAGGGAAAGACGGACTCCCAGATCATCGAGATCGCCCGGCAGATCTTGAAAAGGGGAAACAGCCTCCTCATCACCAGGGCTTCGCTCCAAGTCTATCAAAAGGTCAAGCGGAAGATCCCCGGCTGCCTCTACAATCCGTTGGGTATGACGATCTGCCTGAAAAAGAAGCGGCCGGCGCCCGGGAAGGGCCGGATCGTCATCATCACGGCCGGGACGTCCGACATCCCCGTGGCCGAGGAAGCGTTCGTAACCTGCGAGATGCTCGGCAACGAAGCCGAGCGGATCTACGATGTCGGCGTGGCGGGCATCCACCGGCTGATCGGGGAAATGGACAAGATCAATAAGGCGCGCCTGATCATCGCCGTGGCCGGCATGGAGGGCGCCCTCCCGAGCGTCGTGGCCGGGCTGGTCAAGGTCCCGGTCATCGCCGTCCCCACGAGCGTCGGCTACGGCGCGAGCTTTCAGGGATTGTCGGCCCTCCTCGCCATGCTCAACTCCTGCCCCGGCGGGGTGGCCGTCATGAATATCGATAACGGATTCGGGGCCGGGTACCTGGCCAGCCTGATCAATCACCTCTGATAAAAACCTTATGGAAATCATCGACCAGCTTCGGCAGGCCGCGGATATCGTGGACATCGCCTCACAATACACGACCCTGAAAAGACGCGGACGGAAACACGTCGGCCTCTGCCCGTTTCATGCGGAAAAAGACCCCTCCTTCACGGTGGACTCAGAGAAGCAGCTTTTCCACTGCTTCGGTTGCGGCGTCGGCGGAGACGTCTTCACCCTGGTCATGGAGAAGGAAAACCTCACCTTCCCCGAAGTATTGAACTACCTGGCCGAGAAATATCACATTCCCCTGCCCCAAAAAAGCAAACTCTCGCCCGAGCTCCAGAAGCTCGAGGAGAGAGTATACAAGGCGAACGAGGAGGCCCTGGCCTTTTTCCGGAGATGCCTCTTTCAGAAAGGAGAGGGGGAAACCGCCCTCGCCTACCTGAAGAAGAGAGGCCTTTCCGGTGAAACCATCGAAGCCCTCAAGGTGGGTTATGCCCCGAATTCCTGGAACGCCCTACTGACCTATTTCCAGGGGAGGCGGGCGGAGCCCGCGCTCCTCGAAAAGGCCGGGCTCGTCCTGCCCGGTCAGAGGAAGCCCGAGTCCTATGACCGCTTCCGCGGCCGCGTCATTTTCCCAATTTTCAGCCTGACCAGCAAGGTCGTCGCCTTCGGGGGCCGGACGATCGCCGACGCCGACCCCAAGTATCTCAATTCGCCGGATACGCCCGTTTATTCCAAGGGCAAGCTCCTCTACGGCCTGAACTGGACCAAGGAGGCCGTCCGGGAAGCCGGAGAGCTCATCCTGGTCGAAGGCTACACCGACTTCGCTTCTCTCTACCAAGCGGGAATCCGGAATGTTGCCGCCTCGCTGGGGACCGCGCTCACGCCCTACCAGGTGGATATCGCCCGTCGGGCCACGGGCCCCGAATCCGCCCGGATCATCATCAACTACGACGGGGATTCGGCCGGAAGGAACGCCGCTTTCCGGGCCGTGCCTCTTTGCTTCGAAAAGGCCGTCCAAACCCAGGTCCTCGTCCTCCCGGAAAACCTGGACCCGGACGCCTTCATCCGGAAATGCGGTCCCAAGGCTTATCTCGACATGGCCGGGAAAAGCGTGTCCGGGCTCAAGTTCCTGGTCGACATGAACCTCAGGACGGGCAAAATGAGCGTTCCCGAGGAAAAATCCAGGATCGTCAAAAGCATTGTCGCCGAGCTGGACAAGATCCCGGACTCGATCGTCCGGAGCGAATACCTGCGGCAGACGGGCGAGTACCTGGGTGTCGACGAATCGTTCCTCCGCCAGATCGTCGAAAAGCGGCCGGCCGCCGGTCCGGCCAGGGAGGAAAAGGCCGGGCTGTTCCCCGCCGAGAAAAGGCTCCTGGAGATTCTCCTCCAAAACCCCGAGGTCGCCGGCCAGATCCTTCTCCAGACCGAAGAGAACGAGTTCTCGGGACTGGCCAGCGAAGCCGCGCTTCGGTTCATGCGGGATTGCGTCAGGGCCAGGAAAAAAAACGTCCAGGCGGAGCTCTCGAAAGCCATCCCGCCCCAGCTTTCGCGCTGGATATCCGAGGCGATGCTGGAAAGGCTGGGCCAGGGAACGATGGAGGAGGCCATGGAGAACCTCACGTCCCTGCGGCGGACCCAGCTCGAAAGCCTCTCCCGCGCCCTGCAAAAGGAGATCGACCGCTGCCAGCGGAACGGAGAGAAGGAAAAACTGGCCGCGCTCCTCTCCCAGAGACAGGCCCTGACCAGGAAAATCATATCGATGTGATATAATGTCCGGGATGCGAGGTACGGGTTTTGGCTTCCGAACATAAATACCAGAAAGATGAGATAAGCCAGCTCCTCTCCAAGGGGAGAAAACAGGGCTACCTTCTTTTCGACGAGGTCGACAAGACTTTCCACGAAGAGCTGGCTTCGGGGGAGAATTTCGACGAATTCCTCAGCTCCATGGACGATTATGGGATCAAGATCCTCGGCGCCAAGAGGGCCGACGTCGCGCCGCAGAAAAGGAAGGGCGACCAGGTGTCCGTCCACGTGCTCGATAGGACGACCGACCCGGTCAAGCTTTACCTGCGCGAAATGGGCAGCATCTCCCTCCTCACCCGGGAGGGAGAGATCGCCATCGCCCGGGAGATCGAGCGGGGCGAGAAAAGCATCATCAAGGCCCTCTCCAAGACCCGGCTTGTGCTCAACCAGGTCCTCGCCCTGGAAGAACAGATAAAAATTAACCTCCTCATCTTCCTGGAGATGTTCGACCTGAGCGACGAGGAGATCACCGAGGACAAGCTCGAAGAGAAAAAGAAAGAAGTCCTGGGCAAGATCAAGAAGATCCGCGACCTCTGCCGCAGGCTGGACAAGATTCCCACCTCCAAGAAATACTATTTCGCCCGCGGCCGGTATATCGTCCAGATGAGCCGGCTGGTCCGGGAGCTCAACATCCGGCCGAGCGAGCGGGAGAAGATCATCGACTCGCTCCGGGCACACCTCCGGCAGATCAACGAGCTCGAGGACACCAAGGAAGAGCTCACCCTCGCCCAGGCCCGCGTCCGGGGAAAGAAGAATGCCGAGCTCCTCAAGCAGAAGCTCCAGGAGGTCAACCGGCAATGCCGGGTCTACCACAAGGAGATCGGCCTGGATTTCCAGGGCCTGAGGAAGACGCTCCGGGCCATCACCACGGGAAAGAAAGTCAGCGACCAGGCCAAGAAAGAGCTGGTCGCCGCCAACCTGAGGCTGGTCGTCTCGATCGCCAAGAAATACAGCAACCGGGGGCTTCAGTTCCTCGACCTCATCCAGGAAGGGAATATGGGGCTCATGAAGGCGGTCGACAAGTTCGAATACCGCCGGGGGTATAAGTTCTCGACCTACGCCACCTGGTGGATCCGGCAGGCCATCACCCGGGCGATCGCCGACCAGGCCCGGACGATCCGGATACCTGTCCACATGATCGAGACCATCAACAAGCTCATCCGGATATCCCGCGGCCTCGTCCAGGAAGTCGGCCGGGAGCCCTCGAACGAGGAGATCGCCAAGAAGATGGACATGCCGGTGGTCAAGGTTCGGAAGATCATCAAGATCGCCCAGGAGCCGATCTCCCTCGAAACGCCCATCGGCGAGGAAGAAGACAGCCATCTGGGGGACTTCATCGAGGACAAGCTCATGCCGTCGCCTCCGGACACGGTCATCCATATCAACCTGCGCGAACAGATCGAGGAGGCCCTTAAGTCCCTGACCGAGAGAGAGGCCAAGGTGCTGAAGATGCGCTTCGGGCTGGGGGACGGGAACGAACATACGCTGGAGGAGGTCGGCCAACAGTTCAAGGTCACGCGCGAAAGGATCCGCCAGATCGAGGCCAAG